>WLWG01003744.1_pt1 | contig 9964 bp, 25 predicted proteins | sample 6712871 | NCBI WGS metagenome assembly WLWG01 (sample SAMN12718693, study PRJNA515312) | sponge metagenome | isolation source: marine sponge | host: Mycale hentscheli | place: New Zealand: South Island, Marlborough, Capsize Point | collected 2003-05-01 | reverse complement strand
TTTTCCCAGAACTCACAATGAAGGTCTGACATCAACCTAACTTTCATGCTAACCTATTCATTTCCTTATTCAATATAACATATGTGTCACCTCCAGTCAACACATAGTACTTGTCTTCTTTACAATAACCTGCTGTACGACACTCATGACTTAGATGAGTGGCATAAAACATATAACAGTCAGGACCAATTTTTATTGGTGATATACTGTTATCATAAGTCAGGTTATAATTATCACACATTTGTGTTAGTGTGTCAATCATTTAGTCTTGCTCCTTTCATTGATTCAATTTTTGCGACAGCCAGTGCCTCAACACATAACCATGCTAATTCACCTGAAACCATGTAATTATCACAGAAGAACTCAAGTGAGTCCTCAATCAGTTCACGTAGGTCCTGGTGGGTGTCCACATCCATTTGGTATCTCATAATAAGTTGATTAGTGTGTTTTCTGGTGTGTTAATAACAGTATAAGAGCTCAGAGTCTTAAGATCAATGAGTGTTCCTACTGATTTGATGCGTGGTGTTTTCCAGTTGCGTGCTGGATACACCTTACCTGACTTGATAAAACAATGAACAGTTCTTACTGGTTCATTGGTGTAAGTAAACACATCAGGGTGAAGCAACCACACTCTGATAATAAGAGATGAAACTTGCTCCACTTTATAACTAAAACCCTCTGGAGGGGAAGGCAATGATGCCTCCACATCTTGAAGGGTTACTTTCTTAGACTTAGTTGCCATCAGGTGAAACGCTCAACCAGTGACAACAACTCTTCACGCGTGTGGACTTCAAAGGTCTGAATCAACTGCTCAAACTGATGATAAATCACCAAACCAAAGTCTCCCTTCTCATCAGACAATGGGACATAACGCAGTTGTGGGGTGAGTTGGATGCCTTTCATAATAATGTGTTGTGTTTGTGTCACCTGTATATCATAACAGAAAAGGACCCTGTTTTGGGGTCCTTGTTGCACTTCTTAAAGTGTTTGTTCTTGAGGTGTTGGAGGGACTGGCGTCTGGACTTTAGTCTTCCTTTACAAACTCCCCTTCCTTTCTTATCCTTACCTGAGTGGTGTTGCCAGTTCTTAATGTTCATAAGTTCCCTTTGTGTGTGACACTACAAGTGTAACATCAAATTAGTTGGTTGTAAAGCTTGACTTATTTAGAGTGATGTGTTATGGTATTCCTGTGAGTTATCCGTAACCCACACTAAATAAACTCGTTATCTCATTCTAATCATGACGACTTACGACTTCACTATCTCTGATCTAGAGAAGTTTGCTGAACACATGGGGTTTGATGGGTTAGATACTGATGTCTTTTATGAGTCATACTATAATATGACTGATGAATCAGATGATTACGAGGCACAATGGGATGAATCAATGGAGTTACACTGGTGATGAAAGTATTACTTGAGCGTTTTCCTTACAGGTTCTGTGAAGAACCAGACAGAGGTTACATTCAAAAGTATAACCTACTAACCAAACGTTGGTTTCACTTATATGAATGTGACTGTGAGTTACAACTATCCACTGCAATGGGTGACATTAACTACGTTAAATGGTTGGACCCAGAGGGTGGACCAATCAATGTAAACAATGCTGTCTCAAACCCTTACAATAAATAGTATAGTTACATTTTAATTATGAATCAAATTTGTACAATGAGATTTGACCCTGACACAAGGGCAGTTCTTGTCAAACACCTTATGAACTCGATGGTTGAGGTATCAGGCAAACTGATGGCTGGAGACTATTCAGATGAAAACCTGATCGCCTTTGATGAACTAACACAACTGGTCAAAGGTGTTGTTATGATTAAACCTAATGAAGTAGAGTCACCAGAGGAGGAACAACCCAATGAATGAGGCACCAAGGCGGGTTGCCAACAAACAACAGTTGGAGAAACTAATCATGGACATCACGAGCCACGACTTAAACTTGCAAATGCAACAACTGATTTCTGATTACAAGAAAACAGGAGATGAGCATTACAAGATTGATGCCGAATACCTCAGAAGTGAATTTGATACCTGGTGGGATGATGAAGTATCCACCTTCGCGCCCCCTGCAGCTGTATGATCATTGAGATAGTTTATGACTATCGCGTTGATGTAAAGAGTCCACCTCTTATGAGTTGGACTTATTTTTATGTCAATAGCGAAGATAAAGATAAATCAATTGCCAAAGGTAAGACTTATTTCAAGAGGTTCTGTAAAGAACATGGGTGGGTTGGTAAAGCAAAGATTGTGAATGTTGATGTTATTGGCAAACACGATAAACTCCCAACCTTCATAACAGTACCAGAACCAGAACTACCAAATAAACCCAATGTCAAGTCAAACACAAAGAGAACTCGCACAGGTGTGCGACAAAGTAAAAGAACTACTGCTACAAAAGAACCTAAAGTACGGGGACTCAGCACTAAACCCAGTAAGGGTGATGAGTCAAGCAGGACCAGTGGATCAGATTCTAGTAAGAATCGACGACAAACTAAACAGAATCAAAAAGGGAGCAGGACTACTCGCAAGTGATGAAGATGTCGTGTTAGACCTGATTGGGTACTTTGTATTGCTCAAAGTTGCCCTTGACAGGGAATGCATTGACAGTTATAATGAAACCAACCCAACCCCATAATATGTACCTGTCTCAAGAAACAATACAAACACTGAAGAACTTCAGTACCATCAACCAGTCCATCCTTATTAAGGCTGGTAAGAACCTTAGGTCAATGAGTGTGATGAAAAACATTCTGGTTGAGGCTGAGATTCAAGAGACATTTGATCGTGATGTAGCCATCTATGACCTCAATCAGTTCCTGAACTGTTTGTCTCTCATTCCTGGTGCTGAGGTGAAGTTGGATGACAACTCCATCATTATTACTGATGACACTAACAGCATTGATTATCGTTACTCTGACCCATCAGTCATTGCTTCACCACCAGATAAAGAACTAAAACTGCCATCTGAGGATGTGTGTGTTGTTCTTACTGAAGAACACCTGGACACAGTAAAGAAAGCTGCTGCTGTCCTTCAGATCCCTGATGTCACATTACTGGGTGATGGTGAGACCATTTATCTCACTGTTCGTGACAAGAAGAACTCAGGTTCTAATTCTTATCGCATTGCTGTTGGTGAAGCAGACAGTGTGTTCCAGTTTAATTTGAAGGTGGAGAACCTCAAACTCATCACTGGTGACTATGATGTTATCATTTCAAGTAAGAACCTTGCACGATTTGAGAACCACTCACGTCCCATTGTCTATTACATTGCCCTTGAACCTGACTCTGTTTACGAATCTTGATTATGACCCACAAAGAAATTAATATGCAAAACCTTGCAACCACTCTCAAGAAACTACTGGATGACCCTGAAGTAACATCAGAGGAGTTGTATGAACTCATCCTCCTCACTGTAGGTGAGAACATCAACACTCATCGTGATGCAATGGACAGAGCCAAGACACTAAGAGATAAACTTATGTCTGATAATGGTGTGAGTGGATTCAGACCATTTACATCTGACACCCTCTCATTTGCGTCTGCAGCTTCAAACTACTCCAAGGATTACATTAACTTTACTGATGACAACTTAGATCATAGTTATCATTATTTTCAACGTGATAGAAACAAATGAAACTAGTTAAGTTTAGGGCATTTGAGGGTTATGGAGAGGGTTATGTCCTCTCCTTTGGTGTTTCAAAGAGAATATCACTCATTGAAATTGAGGTGGAGAAGAGTGTAATGGAGAGTTATACTCTCCTTATGCAAATAGGTGTTACATCATTGTTCTATCTGGGTTTATCTTTGGCACGTTATGGTGTATCATTATCAGTAATAACCAAAAACTATGAGTTCTGAGAAATACCTATTTGTAGAGAAATACGCTCCCACTTCAGTGCAAGAGTGCATCCTCCCCAAACAACTGAAAACCACATTCCAGGAGTATGTCAATGAAAAAACTTTCCCCAACCTTATCCTTGCTGGTCCAGCTGGTGTTGGGAAAACCTCACTTGCCAAAGCCCTCTGTGATGAAATTGGTGCTGATCTCCTCTTCGTCAATGCTTCTCTTGATAGGGGTATTAGTGATGTCAGGACAACCGTATCCCAATTTGCCAGTTGTTCCTCAATGTTTGGAGGGATCAAAGTCGTCCTGCTAGATGAGGCAGACAACTTAACTCAAGACTCACAGAAAGCACTCAGAGCACTCATTGAGGAGTTCCAGAATCACTGTAGGTTCATCCTCACCTGTAACTATCCACACAACCTTATTGATGCAATTCATTCTCGTTGTAGTGTTGTTGATTTCCATGTTCGAGACCCTAGGGTTCTCACACCACTTTGTGGTGAGTTCTTCAAACACTGCACCACCATCCTCAAGTCTAACAACATCAAGTTTGATGACAAGGTGTTGGCAAAGTACATCATGTCCATGGCTCCAGACTGGAGAGGTATACTCAACAACCTTCAGGGTAGCACCAAGACTGGAGAACTGACTGCTGATGTCTTACACGAGACACCAGAGGCTCTTGCTGAGGCGATGAAGGCTAAGAACTGGACTGCCGTAAGGGATTGGGTGTTTGAACACTCTTACATCCACCCCAAGCAACTAGAGAAGTCCATCTACAGTGTGTTGGAATCCAAACTGAATGATGGGTCAAAACCAGTCGCAGTTATACTTTTTGGTCAGTACTCACATAAAATAATGCAGGGTGCAGACCCTTCCATTACCTTGTTAGCACTATGTACAGAAATCATGACCGAAGTCTCATGGAAGTAGACTGGCGTTACAGTCCAGAGAAGATGCAACTAAGACGTCAATGTCTTAACCTTCTCCTCAGAACATATGGTGCTCATCTCAAGGCAGATGGGTCACCAGAACACTCACCTCAGTTCATCTATGAGTGTGCACACGACTGGATTTCACAAGGAAATCCATCACCTGAAGGTATCATTCAATTCTTTGAAACAAATTATTATGAGTGAAAACTGGAGAGTGGAGATGGAGAGATTCACCTCCAACAAACATCAAATCAAGTTGTTGCGTGAAGGTCCTAAGTCCTGGTCACAAGCAATGATGTTACAGGCACTCAAGGTTAAGTACAATAAGATTATGCACATTGATGAGTAAAACTTCTCCCTTTGATCTAGTCAAATCAATCAACAACAAGACACACACCTATGACCTAAGTGGTTATGTGCCCTTTCTAACCAACAGGGCATTTGCTATGCATCTTGATACTGTGTTACTTGCAGAAGAGATGAATCAGTACCATCAGTTATCACCACAACTACAGTATGACTTCTACTTCCACGCTGTGAGACAAGGGAGACGTTTTGGTTTCCCTCATAAACCTGAAGAGCATCAACACCTTGATGTGGTGATGGAATACTTTAGTTACTCAAGACAGAAAGCAATTGAAGCATTGAGGTTACTGTCACTCAGTGACATTACAGAGATGGTACAATCTCTTGACAAAGGTGGCAATACTAAATAACAGGGAAATACTTATGTAACAATTGTTATGGATTGGACTGCTGACTCTTTGGTGGAGGTGACGTTACGCTCTCCAGATGATTTCTTGAAGTGTCGAGAAACACTCACACGTATTGGTGTTGCTTCACGCACTGAGAATAAACTCTATCAGTCCTGTCACATCCTACACAAACAAGGTAAGTATTACATTGTGCATTTCAAGGAGTTATTTCTTCTTGATGGCAAACACTCAGACTTCTCTGATAACGACTTGCAGAGAAGAAACAGAATCACTAAACTGTTGGCAGACTGGGGACTGGTTGATGTTGTGAACGATGAGATGATTACTGAAATATCATCTGTCTCACAAATCAAGATCCTTCCTCATAAAGAGAAAGCAAACTGGGAGTTGATTCCAAAGTATTCCATTGGCAGTAAAAAGGACTAGTTATGCAACGTTACGCAAGTATGAGAGATGCTTATGATAGCATCTACACCAAAGCACCAGACACAACCATCACAGAAGCATTGACACTCTTGCATCAAAAGGGTATCATTACTGAAGAAGAAGTTCAGTCTCTAATGGAAAGAGGAAAAGTCAGTCCAGCATTACAGAAAGACTTAGATAAAATGAGTCAACAACTCAAGGTGTCTAACGCACCAAGAGTGAAACCACCTAATGCACCATCCAAGCCATTGGGTGATAAGAAGGTGCCTGGTATGTTTGACCATAGCAAGAAGAACGACTAGTAGGGTTATCCCCATTTACTAAAACTGAATAACTCTTATAATTAAGGTGTGGATGCTTCGGGTCCACATCTTTCTTGCTTTTAGGAGAACCAAATGAATAACCTTGCACGTTGGGAGACGCATTATGCTCCCGTGTCTGTTGGATTAGAGGATATGTTTAAACGCTTGGATGCGTTTAGTGATTCAACATCAAACAATTATCCTCCATATGATCTATTAAAACTGGATGACGAACGACAAGTCCTGTCTCTTGCCCTTGCTGGGTTAAGTAAAGATGACATTGAGGTAAGTGTCGAACAAAAAGTCCTTAATATTAAAGTCACTAAGACGTCTGAACCAGTTGGTACATATGTCTACAAAGGGATTGCACGTCGATCTTTTAGTAGAAACTGGCAACTGTCTGAACAGACAGTGGTGGATGATGTAACATTCACTAATGGGATTCTGAGTGTTACCCTGAGAAGGGAAGTGCCAGAGGAACAGAAGAGAAAGGTCCTTCCAATCTCACAATAAATAAACACATCAGGCAACCTCTGTTATAATGAGGTTGCCTATTTTATTCACACAACAAAGAACATGGCAATTAAAGTATTGGTAACCGCGATTGGGCAACAGATTGTTGCTGATGTAAAGCAGGTTGAAAACAAAGACACTAAGGAGTTGGTGGGATATTGGCTGGAGAATCCACGGGTTGTCAGTTATGTGCCATCTTCTGACCCTGAGAACACAGGAATCTCTGTAAGGTTTGGTTCTTACTGTGCTGTCTCTGATGAGAATGCATTCTCACTGGCTAAGGATCACGTTGTTGCTATCCTTGAGCCTCGTGATGATGTGCATGAAGCATACACATCCAACACTGTCCCCGTAACTACAGAAGAGACCACTGATGAACCTGTCACTGATACTGTTGAAGCAGGGACTGACGCTGATAGCGCAGACTGATGAGATGGACTATGAGCCCAAGGTTCATATGTTTCAACCATACACTGTGTCAGGTAAGACTAAACTTACTCTGACACCATGGCCTGAGCACACAGAGGATGAACACATCCTCTTACACTCAGAGAATTTGCTCACTGTTTGTGAGCCCACTAAAGCATTGAGGAAAGCTTACATGACTAAAGCAAAACTAACAGAGGCAGACTTGAAACCCAAGCCCGAACGTGTTATACTCAATGAAGAAGAGCGTCTTCCAACACCCCAATTTGAGGATGAGTATGAACCAGAGTACATCGAAGAGTAAACACGATGGTCTAACACTGTTTGAAGAGTCTGTTCTGAAGCCTGACAACAGGCTCAGACAATGCGCAAGGAATCAAGGATGCTATGATGAACTGATGCAAGTTCGTGAACGTGTCCTTGAGTTTATTGCATCAATGAGAAAAGAGGTTACTGATTGAATAATCCAGAAGATCTCTATAGTCTCTGTGAAACTCAAACCAATGGTTGCTGGGAAATTCCTGGTCGCCGTTGGTTTGTTAATGCTAATAAGAAAGCATACCCAAAGTTTCAATGTGAGGGCAAAAACTGGAGGGCACACAGATTATCTTATACCATCAAAAATGGAGAAATCCCTGAAGGTATGTGCGTAATGCATAAATGTGATAATCCCTGGTGTGTCAATCCAGACCATTTATCTTTAGGAAGTGTAAAGGATAACAATCAAGACAGGGAACAGAAGGGAAGAGGTAGAGCAGGTAGAACATTTGCATACAAACCTCAACCAAAGCAAAGAATACTAACTAATGAACAAGTAAGAGAGGTTAGAAGTTTGATTGCTGGTGGAATGTCTCAGCGTAAAGTTTGCGCAAAGTGTGGTATCAACAGAGGTACATTGAGATGCATCCTTGATGGACAAACCTACCGGGATGTGGTATAATAGAGTAAAATGGGAGGTTATTATCAAATTCTGGACATTTGCTAGACAATATGGCAACTCCCTAATCGTTAGGGGTTGGGATGATTCCAAAGGGGGTTGGTTTAAGGATCGTGTTCCTTTCAAACCAACTCTTTTTTTGCCATCTAAAAAAGAAACAGGGTTTAAGACTCTGGATGGTAAGGATGTTGCACCCATACAACCAGGTAGCATCAGAGACTGCAAGGAATTCCTTGAGAAGTATGAGGGTGTATCTGGAACCCAGGTGTATGGGTTTGAAAGATTCCTGTATCAGTATCTCTCTGAAGAGTATCCTGGTGAGGTTGAGTATGACACTGACAAGATTAAGTTGTGGTCACTGGACATTGAGACTGCATCAGAGAATGGTTTCCCCAAACCTGACCTTGCAGAGGAAGAGGTTCTTCTTATCACACTGAAGAACTTCAGGTCCAAGAAACTTATCACCTTTGGTTCACGTCCTTATAACAAAACACGTGAGGATGTGGAGTACATTCAGTGTAAGGATGAAATTGACTTGCTTATCACCTTTGTTGAGTGGTGGGCAAGTGTTGAACCTGATGTTATCACTGGATGGAATGTGGATGGGTTTGATATCCCATTCCTCTGTAACAGAATCCGTAAGATTGGTGGTGAGAAGTTACTGAACAGACTATCCCCTTGGGCGTTTGTGAAGTACACACTGAAAAATAACCAGTTTGGACAACAGGTTCAGAAGTATGACATTGCTGGTGTCAGTGTTATTGATTACCTAGACCTTTATAAGAAGTTCACTTACACCAACAGGGAGTCTTATCGTCTTGATGTGATTGCTGAGATTGAACTGGGTCGTAAGAAACTAGACCACTCTGAGTTTGAAACATTCAAAGACTTCTACACCAATGGGTGGGATAAGTTTGTGGACTACAACCTGGTTGACGTTGACCTGGTTGATGAACTTGAGGAGAAGATGAAACTTATTGACTTGGTTATGTTGATGGCATATGATGCCAAGTGTAACTTTGTTGATACATTTGCACAGGTGAGACTGTGGGACATCATCATCTATAACTACCTCAAGAAACAGAACATTGTTCTTCCTCTTCTTAGTTCTAATGAGAAACCAGACCAGTTTGTTGGTGCTTATGTAAAAGAACCTGTACCAGCAGGTTATGACTGGGTGGTATCATTTGACCTTAACTCACTTTATCCCTCTCTCATCAGGTTCCTGAACGTCTCTCCTGAGACACTAATCAATGGTGACCCATTAGATGTTAATCACATCAAACTGATTGATAAGACTGAAACTGTAGAACCACCAGGTGATTATGCTGTTGCTGCTAATGGAGCAATGTACTCCAAAGAGAAGCGTGGTATGATGTCTGAACTGGTCATCAAGATGTATGAGGAGAGAGTTGGGTATAAGAAAAGGATGCTTAAATACAAACAGTTACTGGTTGACATAGAAGTGGAAATGAAGAAACGTAACCTACTATGAAACTAATATATGTTCCTATCATATTGTTAGTTTGCTTAGTGTTTATTGAAACACTTCACGTTCATAAACACTCTGACCATTGTAAAACAGAAGCTGCCTGGAGAAGAAGTCAAAGATGAGTTATAATAACATTAACATTGCAATGAGGGCGTTATTGGGTATCTAATTGGTGGTGCTGGTGAAGAGGCGCAACAGGAGATTACAGCATCTAAGGAGAGTAATCTCTCTCACCTGACTGATGAGCAACTGATTGAACTCCACTCACAGACTGTAAAGGATGTGACTAAGTTCAGTAACTTCCAGATGGTGAGAAAGATTTGTCTGAACTCACTTTATGGTGCCATTGGTAACAACTACTTCAGACA
>WLWG01003739.1_pt1 | contig 9975 bp, 15 predicted proteins | sample 6712871 | NCBI WGS metagenome assembly WLWG01 (sample SAMN12718693, study PRJNA515312) | sponge metagenome | isolation source: marine sponge | host: Mycale hentscheli | place: New Zealand: South Island, Marlborough, Capsize Point | collected 2003-05-01 | reverse complement strand
ATTACAATGTCAACGCCCTGTCCTGTTAGTGTATGTGGAAAGTCTGCTGTGATACTAGTTGTACCACTACCCCATAAGTCTTCTCTTACAACACACCTAGCATTGCCCCAATTTAGATCGGCTGCGGTAATAGCACTGGTTTTTCTAAATGCATCAGTAACAAGTGCGTTATTGCCAATTTCGATATCGTCTCTAAGTTCTGGTGGAATTTGTACATCGACTACTCTAGCATCACTACGTAGAGTTGTAGCTTCAGCATCAGTTAAACTATAGTGTGTGTTACGCTGACTCAATGGTCTTGCGTTTGCTACTGCGACTGTACGGTTAGGAATATCTCCTGCACCCGTGTTTGCAATCATTTCTGCATTGAATGCATCGTAGTCAACACCTGCTTCTAGTGTGACAATATAATCTTTTTCGCTCATTTAAGCCCCCTTAGATTAAGTTAGCCCATGCACCGTTTTCATAACCTTGGAATTTGTTATCTGTTGTATTATATACAATGTCGCCGTTTTGGGCTGCTAATGCGTTTCTTTCAGTAGTTGTAAAACTTGCTAAACGTAGTGGCGAACTTGTTAATACAACAGCATTTCCTGCTGTTAAGTTTAAGTTAGCACTTGCACTAATTTCTGGTGTTTCTGTACCTGTTGCTACAAATCTATCTGCTGTTACAGTGTTGGTTACTGTTAAGTTGTTTTCTACTGTTAGATCACTACTTACAGTTACAGCTGGAGTAACTGTAATTCCGCTTGAATCTGAAGAGTCTAATACACTTGATGTAAACGTAAAGTTACCAAGTGTGGCTGGTTGTACTGCACTATCCGCCAATGCGCCTTGTGCTGATGTTGCCGCATCTGTAATTCCGTATCCTGCTAATGTAGTAGGAGTTCCTGTTATACTACCAAAGGCAAAGTCTTGTGCTACACCTGTGATAGTGATATTACCTTCTGCATCACTTGCTGTAGTAATAGCAGTTCCACCTAGTATACCAACACTTTCGCCTTCGTTGATAAGTCTAACGGCGCTGTCATCTGCACTAATACCAATATTAGTAAATGATGATGCGCCACCACCGCCACCGCCACCAGTGCCGTCACGCATAGCAACCCATGCACCATTTTCGTACACTTGGAATACACTGTCAGTAGAGTTATACAATAACATACCGTTTGCTGCTGTTAGCGCATTACGTTCAGTAGTTGTTAATGATCCTGTTTGAATCCATCCTTCAACAATTGCGTTACCTCTAACATCCAATCTTTGCGCTGGTGTGATACCACCTAAACTAACACCAGTAGCTGTAACATTGTTAAGTGTTTCTGCTGGATAAGCATAGCTTCCGTCACTGGCTGCTATAATAAGACTTGTATGATAACCTTGTATAACTGCACGTGATTTAAATCCGTCAGTTCCTTGTGTGGCAAATTGCCATTCTCCTAGCAATCCGCTATAACCTGATAAATCCGTATTGCTTTCACGTTGATTAAAGACTTTTACACTATTATCTAATGCTTTAAAAACTACTTGATTTTCACCACTATCTGGTTCAACTACCAAACTTGATGTTTCGACTGGACCAACAATCTTGCTGTTGATACCGTCAACTAGTAATGTACTATCATCACCAAACACACTACCTGTCGTATCACCTGTGTGATATCCTGAAAAAGCAGTAGCTGTGATGTTTCCTGATAAATCAATATTACCCGAACCGGTAATATTATTTGAGTTTAAATCTAAGTTGCCGCCAAGCTGTGGTGTTGTGTCTTCAACTACATTTGCAAGTCCACCACCACCGCCACCATCGACGCCTATTACCCAATCTGCACCATCATACTTTAAAATACTATTTGTTGTTACACCTGTTGTGTCTACATTAGTAAGTTGGTTAAGTGTAATGCCTGTTAAGTTACTACCATCACCGTAATGATCTGCACTTACTCTGCCCAATGCTGCATCAACTAATACTGTAGTGTCATCACCTCTAACATTACCTTGTATATCGATTGCATACTCTTGGCCTTCTTCAACACCTGCTCCACTAGCAATACCAGTTAACCCGCTGCCGTCACCTACAAAAGCGGTTGCACTAATATTCCCTGTTCCTGAAATATTAAATCCATTTAAACTTAAATTTTGTGTTAATGATGCAGGTGAGCTTGCTGCGCTACTTGATACTAGTACTCCGCCTTGTGTTGATCCGTCACCAACATATATCTGTTTAGTATCAGTTGTGTATATTAGTTCGCCAACAGCAAATGTCTCGGCAGCTCGCTCTGCATTGGTTCCACGTCTTAGCTGTAATGCCATTTGAAAATTCTCCTAGGTGATATTTTGTTATATGTATTTATCACCTAGGAGCAATTATCATTTATTTAATTTGAGAAAACGTTTAACACGTTTAGTCAAGTCTTTTCTAATGCGATCCATGTCCATACGGAAGTCTATATTATCAATAGTTGGTTCGTATTCTTGAAACAGTGTTTCTAAACTTTGCTCAATGTCGTCAATTGATTGCTTCTTACGACTATCTTTGATGTCAACTTCCCATACATTACCGTCTTTAAACTTAATAATGCATTTTTTCATATATTCAATTGGTAAAATTTCAATTTCAATATCTTGAAATATATCATCCCAATCAGTTTCGTCGGTCTTATTATTTGGATCTGTCACTCACTAGGCGCTCTCGGTTGCTTTTTTTGCTGTTTTGCGTTTAGTTGGCGACAGTTCTTCGGCCTGTTCTCTTAGAGCTTTTGCTTCTTTAAACAGTCTGTCAGCATCACTACGCAACTTGGCAGCAATAGCATCATCAGTCAACACTTCACTTTGAGGAGCTTCTAGTGTAGTAGGTGCTGGAGTTTCAACTGGTGCAGTTGTTTCCGGCGTTGGAGTTGCTTGGCTTTTAACTGCAAGATCATCAATTGCAACACCTTTTTGCTGTGCAATAACTTCGTTCAATTCACTTAGTAGTACTACACTTGATCTGTTAGGAACCATTTCAATTTCGTTTGTTGGAAATTTACGCATATGACCAGTTGTATGTAGTCCAGCTAACATATTTCTACCATCTGAAAGATATGTACGTTGCATTGCTTCGTAAAATTCATCTGCTCTTTGTCCTGCATCTGATTCAACTAACTTCATTAGATCGTCATGATCTGCTGCTGCTAGAGCATCTGATGTAACAACCAAGCACGAATATGGATCGTTTGGAATCGTACGATACGCTACAACTACCTTTCGTTGATTGTTTTTAATTCTTCCTACGTGTTTATACATGTATTACTCGCTTTCTGTAGCCTCTGGTGCTGGCGCCGCGGCTGCTGCGGCCTCTGCTGCTTCTTTGGCTTGTTTTTGTTGCTCTTCAACATTGTTTAGGAACAACTCTAATTTGTTATAGATAATACCTACAGCTGCCATTTCTTTTGGTTTAAATGCACTACGTTCACTAGCAACATCAATGATGCCTTTCATAGTAGCTAGATCCTGGATTGTTAGTTCGTTTGGATCTGTTTGTGTCTGTTCTTCTGCCATTTTAATACTCCTATTATAAATTACTTATTTGGCTTTTTTTAATTGTACTTCAGATGTGGACAAGCTAATAAGAAATAGCTAAGTTCTGAAGGTGATTCAAATCCTACTTTCAATGAAGGTGTGATTTGATCGTTTACTAATTGGACCGATCGTCCAATAAAATATCTACCGTTACAGTTTGATGTAATCCATTCTTCCATTGCACTAGTAATATTGTATTTCATTGCAAAGGTCGTTGTTTCAAAGTAAGGAGGACAAAAATCCAACTTACGTATATCTAAAACATTTAAAGGATTAATTTTACCTTTTATCACGCAGCCTCCTCATAGTGCGCTGTCATGCCAAATGGCGCCTCAAGGTTCTTATCGTGGTGTGAATGAATTACAAACACTGTTTCACACCAGTCTGGGTCACCCCAACTATCCCATGCGTATCCATCTGTAAACATAATAAAACGCTTGGGTTGAATACCATGCTCTTTCATATAGTTCCAGTTAGCATCAAAGTCAGTACCGCCACCACCTTTAATTTCGTATTCGGTAATTTCACGTCCATCGTCGCCTGCAAAATCATCTTCGTTGTATACATCTGTATCAAAGCACCAGATCTTAATTTTATAATCTTTAAACTGATCCATGATGCCTTTTACTTCACCTAAAAAGTCTGCGGCTTGTGCATTACCAATTGATCCACTCATATCAATTGCAACACAAATATCAATAGTTTCGTCAAAATTCATACCTGGAAGAATAGCACCAGTATGCCAGCCTTTGCGTGACGGGCGACTAAATGTATAATCGCTTTTAATTGTACTTTGAATCTGCTGTTGAATAAGTTCACGCCAGTTCATTTTAGGTTCAGTTAGTTCTTTGATCAAACGCTGTACACCTACTGGTGTATTTCCAGCACCTGCGCTTTGAGATGCTTGAATCATTGCTTCTTTAATTTCATCTTTAATAGCTTCACGTTCAGCTTTGCTATATGTTGGACGACCTTTGCCTTCTCCTTCGTCGCCTTCGCCTTCCCAGTCAATGTGTTCGTCTAGCATTTCGCCTAGTTGTTTTAAGTATTCCTCACCGTTTTGTTTAGCTTGTTCGTATAAGTCGTCGTACACTGCTTCACTAGCCCATCCACGGTATTTAAAGTCTTGGAAACAATTTACAATACTTGGAATAGTTCCAATGCGATCGTCGACTAATAAGTTATTAACAATGTAGTCACATGCAATATTGTATAGTCGAGGATCTCGATCTTCTCTACGTGTTAAATGATCAAATACCATATGTAGAATTTCGTGTGCAAGAACAAACTCAATTTCTTTATTGTTCATTGCATTAAAGAACTGTACATTGTAGAATAAGTTACGACCGTCTACAGCGGCAGTAGGAAGCCAATCAGCACGTTGAACTTTCAAACGTGTTGCCATATTACCAAAGAAAGGGTGTCGTAATAGCAGTCCGATACGAGCAGTAATAATACGTTCGTATACATCGACATTCATTTCGTCTAACTGTTCATCTGTTAGATCAGGATCTGGTTGCCATGTACGCAATTCAGATGCTGTCTTTTCTGTTGACATTTTCATTGCAACATAATGTGGTAAAAAGTCTAACATATTGTATTCTCCTTCAGTGCCTATATACTTATAATACACTTTTATTTACGTTTTGTCAAGAGAAAAGTTGGGCGAGATTGACCCGCCCAACTTATATGGCGTCTTATGCACTCTGAGCAGCCTTGATATACTTACCATAACGGTCATGGAATTCATCAAAACATGCAATTGCATCTGGATCAATTGGTAGTGAGTATTGCGTAAGAGCTAATTTGATACCCATAACAACTAATTCAGTTTCAAAGTTATCCATTGCAAAGCGTAAAAAGTTGTTGACTTTATCATCAAACTTTTTATCATTCTTGTCACATGCTTCTTTAAGCTCGTAACAAAGACTTACAGTCAAGGAATACTTGGCACTGATTTCTTGTGTCTGTAATTCTTTTACTTTGCCGGATAAAATATCGCTTGGATTAGGCATACTAGATGCAATCTTGCGATGCGCCATAAATTTAATTCCAAGTCCTTCACCAACAGAACCAGCAACTAGATCTGTTGTAGTAGACTCGTCATCGTCATCTTCAAGTAGTTCTGATACAAAAGTCCATGAGCGAGGAGAAGCAAATGAACGACTAGAACTACGCGGATCAAAATCGTACAAATCGCCTTTGGCAAAAGTTAAGTAGCCAACAACGTCTTTGTGGATATTGTTTGCAACTGACCATTCGAACCAGTCGTCAAAGCTGACAGCTAATTCTAAGTGAACGAATCGGTTAGCAAGTGGAGCAGGCATACGATATGTCACGCCTTTGTCTGCTTCACGGTTACCTGCGGCAACAATAACTACATTGTCTGGTAATTTGTATTCACCAATACGACGATTAAGTGTTAATTGATAAGCAGCCGCTTGTACAGCTGGTGCCGCAGAATTCATTTCATCTAAGAACAATGTAATATGATCGTACTTAGATGCCATTTCTTCATCTGGCAATTCCATAGGTGGTGCCCACACCATTTTACCTTGTGTTGAATCAAAGTAAGGAATGCCTTTAATATCTGTTGGTTCCCACAATGAAAGACGAATGTCAATCAAGTGCGAATTAGTAAAACTATCTGTAACTTGCCCTACAATATCTGACTTACCAATACCTGGAGGACCCCAAATAAAGATAGGACGTTTTTTGCGCATTGCCCGGCGCAAACTTGCTTTTGCCTTGTTTGGCGAAACTGTTCTTAAATCTGACATGCTGTATTCCTCTCATGTTAATCAGTGCCTATAAACTAATATAACATTGGAATTGATGATTGTCAACCTCTACTTGGCAAATTTTCTGATCTTTTCATGGCTTTTGTTATACCATACTTACGAAGATCTCCACTAAACAGTGTAAGTTCAACTGCTTTTTTCTCGTTGGTTACGTGTATAGCAGTGTTATCAAGGTAATACGGACAGTCAATAAACTGATCTAAAAATATAATTACCTGTGTGGTAATTGGCATATCTGGTGGATACAGTATTCTATATGTTGCTAGATCAATTTTAGAAAGCATATCAAACCCTTCTTCGGTTAAACGAAGTCCGCCTACTTCCTTTTCTCTAGTGTTCTTCCACCATGTTGGAAAGTACTGAGCTATGTTCTCTTTACTAATTGCCAGGTTAAGTTGTTTTAAAAAAAGTTTTGTATATACTGTCTTATTCATCTGTAACTTTTTCGCCTGCTGTTAATTTAAATACAGCAAAGTCGTTAGTCTTAAACATTATGTTTAGTTTTTTAGAAAGATTAATTGCATGTCCTGGATTTGAAAAACTTGTTTTCTTATACTTAGGTCCGGGATAATTTGTTAATTTGTTTTGTGACTTTAAGTTAAATGGTTTGTCTTTATAGAATACCGCCCAGATAGCTTCAGCATCAAGTACCTGCTCACTCTTGTAAGTTTTACCGTCTACAAATTCCATTAATATATTTGGTGCTGGTCTACTCATATGCGTATCCTTTAGTTATATACGCATATATTTATCTTTTTAAACCTGTACTTTAACTATTTCCAGTCAGAATTGCCATCAAAAACTACTTCTATATCGCCGATATCACCGCCAGCATTTTCTTTTACAAATTTTTCCAAGTCACCGTTTAATCTTGCCATTACAATTCCTAAAGTAAAAGCAAGATTTTTAGCTTGCACTATGTCTAACCTAAGTTCTCTTGCTCTACTTGTTTCTGCAGACTTTACTTGTTGAATAAATTGCTGTATACTACTGGTGTTTAATGGCTCTATTGACATTACTCAATGCTGCTTTCATTTCTATTTCAGTTTTAAATGGGCCCATATATTGATTCCTCTGCAAAGTAATTAGTTTAGGACAAAAACTTTTTAACCAATTTACATTAAATTTAACTAGATAATATCCTGCACAATATAAGCTTTTAGACTTTGGACTTTTTGTAAACAATGGTAGTTTGCTCTGTAAATCGTACATACTATTGAATGGTATTGATCTTGTTGTATATCCGTGTACGTCTCTGTCAGTTGCACTTTCTGTTGGAATCTTAGCAACAAAAAGATCTTTGCCTAGTTTTCTTTTTAGTGCATTTTCACTTTTGTAAAAATCTATTTTGCCCTTTGCACTTACAACAAAGCCTTCATCTTCTTTTGCTAATGTACCTACACGTACACCTGCATCTTCTACAATCCAAAATTTACCATCTAATATGGGTTTAGCTTTTACTGTCATATGTTATACCTTGCTTGTAATGGTTGTGAATATTGTGCAGCATTGTCTGCAATACGTTGTAAATCCCACTTTGCACAAAACTTCATTAGCCTCATACCTACTTGCGATACGTTTTTAGGATTTTCCATAGCTTCATCTATATTACTGTTTATAATATCTCTAATATCTGCAGGTTGTGCAGTCAAATCACACAGTGTTACATTGCGTGTATAATCATCTAGTACACGGTGCTCTATGCCTTCGTGATCAGTCCAACGCTGTAGCATCATATTATTCCAGTTGTAGCCTTTAGTGTCCTTGTCTGCAAACGCTTCAATAAGACCAACTTTGTTCTTAGTGCCTTTTTTGCGTACACCAGGGTAAGCACTAAACACGTTGTCACTAGTATCACCACGCATACATTTTTCAAACAACATAAACTCGGGTTCAGGTGCAGGCTTTGCTTCTTTAGTTTTCTTATCAATTACACGATCACCTTTGTCTGTAAAGTAGCCGTCGTGTGTAATTGTTGTATTACTTACACCGTTATACTGGCGTACATTGGGTGCAATTAGTTGTGCAAAGTCACCATCGGTACTAACAATAACGTGATCGTCATCTGTATGTTTTTGTACCCAACCAGCAATAAGGTCGTCTGCTTCTAATCTAGGATCTTGTAACACTGTACAATTAGTCTTAGTACCGACAAAGTCTTTGAACTCGTCAAAGATTTCCCAAAACACTTTATCTTCTTCTGCTTCACGAGGACTCATAGCATCACGGTGTTCTTTACGATTGCGCTTGTAAGGCTCATAATAGTCCTTACGCCAACTACGTCCTTCTAAGCAGAACACAACGTGCGACCCGTTAAAGTCTTGCCACGCTTTTTTAATGCTGTTAAGTGTAATGTGCATCGCCATACCTACTTTAGTATCAATATCACCACGGACAACGTGACGAGCTCTAAAGAAAGTGTTAGCTGTATCAATTAGTATGTAAGTCATAAAACTCTTCTTCTACATAGCGTTTCAATTCGTGATCACCAACATTGTCGGGAACCTCTCTCTTATAAAATAGACGATAACTATCGCTGCCGTATTTGCCTATTCCATACAATATTGTAGCATCCTTTCCGTCCCAAGTCAAGAACTCTTTACTCATTCTTTTCAAACGCTTATATCTTACATTTACCATACCAAGACTTTCGATTATGGTTTTTATTGTATTTTCTGGGGTATTTAGGAAATGTATGGGAGTTGGAGCAGTTGCAAATAATGGTGGCAAAACACGTTTAACTTGTTTCCTATTTGTACAATTAAGACAAATTACACCTACCATATGCTGCCAAACGTTATCTACTTGCTGCTGTACCATTAAATCATCACGCATTATTTTTTACCTGCATACCTTTTTTTGTTAAACTTTTTGCTCTACGTATAATTTCTTCACTTGTTAATTTACTATTGCTAAGATGGGTTTTCCATTCTTTAAACAATTTAGCTTGCTTTGATTTTTTAGACATTAACTAACTTCACTGGTACCTTTGTCAATAGGCACAACATTAATATAGCCTGCACCTCTATCAGTTGAATCAATGCCTTCTTCTGCTAACATATTATATACAATTTCTTTAAACCAACGATCTACAATTTCTTCTTCTTTATCGCCTTCAAACCCATATCCATTTTGCATTAGTTCTTGGATAAAATATTCATTCCAATCAAGCTCAAAGAATCCGTTTCGGATATTATCTTTATTAATTTTCATATCAAGAACATTAACCCAAGCCTCTTTTTTCTTAGTGTAGTATGCTTTAGGGTCTTTCTTTTCAAGAAGTTTCATTTCTTCTTCTTTGATACGTGCTTCTTCTACTGCAAGAGCTTCTTCTTTAGCAGTAATACCTGTTATTTTTTTGAGCAATTTCTTCATTACAAACCTGCCTTTCTAAGTGCATCTTGATCGATAGGCGCTTTCATAGCCTTTTCGTGCTGTGCGTTTTTATACTTCCTAAGTTCCCCAGGCATTTCCGAATAGGCTGATATGGAGTCTGGGGGTAAATCGCCATCCTTCTGCCATACACGCTTCAGCCACGTCTTTAACGTTGAGAACATATTCTTCACTACGTCCGCCCATTGGCATAAGATATACCGGACATTCCACCCCGGCACTT
>WLWG01003738.1_pt1 | contig 9976 bp, 16 predicted proteins | sample 6712871 | NCBI WGS metagenome assembly WLWG01 (sample SAMN12718693, study PRJNA515312) | sponge metagenome | isolation source: marine sponge | host: Mycale hentscheli | place: New Zealand: South Island, Marlborough, Capsize Point | collected 2003-05-01 | reverse complement strand
CATTCCTGACAAGACAAAGAGACACTCATCCTTAAGAGTATTATATTTCAAACTGGTTCTTTCGCTTTCACGAATGTGAAGGATTTTTCCTCCAACGCTGTTGTGCGCTTTCCAAACAAGCTCAGAACCCCAAGGCTTCGTTTGGTTTCTGCTTTGTGATACCCAACAACTTTTAATGTGTTTAATGGACTTCATCAGCATTATGCCTCCCCAATTGATCTTGTATTAATAAGTGACTTGTAGTCAGCAGCTTCTTTATCGGCTGCCTTGATCTCGTCAAGCATGTCCCACAGGCTCTCATTTTCATCAGTCAGTTCGGCAATTTTAAATTTCAAAGCGTTGTTTTCTTTCTGAAGTTCTCTGATAAGGTATTGTGGTCTAAATATAAAACTAAAAATCTTCATTTGATCCCTCTGAGAGTATCTTAATCTCACCACTATTAATTAGTTTCGTCAACTCTATTTCGTCAAAAGCAAGCGTACCCAAGTTAGATCCGTCTCTAAAAAAGTTTAATTCGTAGTGCCACAGGGGTTCGCTGTTAAAGAACACAGGGAATCGTGCGAGCACAATCATCTGATAGGTGTGAAGTCTTTCTTCTAAGCGAAGTAATGTCCCGATAGGTATCATACCTATATGTATATCTTACAACATGTTTAGCACTTTTTAAAATGTCTTATTCATTATCTTGCTAAAACATCTTCGATCATGTCTCTAATCATTTGTTCGCTCCAGCCCTTGAGCATCCACCAAATAGTTGCATCCTCGTCTATTACAAGAAATGTTGGCCAAGAGGTCAAGGGGAAGCCATTCTCCCCAGATATATCTATTAGACTTCTATCGCCCGCAACGATAGGAGAGGAGCCGTGATAAGTTGAAGCCCACGCCTGTAAATCATCCAAGTCTGGCGCGTTGCCTTGACTATCTTCTATTAGAATTGTCACCCATTGTACATTATCATCGCTATAAGAATTAACAATGTCTTCTGCCACGGTTGCAGCGGCTTGACAGGGCGCACACCACATGACAGATAAATCAATGACTGTTGCCTTGGCACTATTATCATAGAGGCTCCAGTCGTCTCCGTGCTGGTCTATTAGCTGAATATCGCAAAGGATATCACCGATATTGTATCCACATTCTACTTGCTCACCTGTCTCAATACCAATATCAGTTACTATCGACGGCGCACAGGCTGTCACTAAAAATGCTGCGATATATGTTAACCACCTCACTGCCATTCGAATAGATACCTCCCATCCTTTTCTCTAAACCTGACGCTACCATCCCACATACGGACTGCCTCGCCTTCCCACTCGCATAATCTTATTGTGCCCTCTCTAACCTCATCAATATTTATAATTCTAGTCGCCCTCAAGTTGTTGCCGCAATGAGCACGGGCTGATGCACCAAGCCGTCCGTCTCGCAAACTAAAATGGATTCTGGATGCACATCTCGGACATTTATTATTCCAGTTCCTCATACCATCGTCAAACTCATTCATAATAGTGAGAGACCTCCCCATAAGATTCCAACAACAACTATGCCAAAAAGGGTGCCAAGCAGGAGCCCTGCGACTATCAGCATGGTCAGTTCACCCTTTGGCATGTCTAAGTCGTAGTTATATTTTGGATCATAGACATAGTGGTGTGTCTCAACCTCTTGAGGGACAGCCTCTTCTTTCTCGGTTACTATCAATTTTAAGTGTGGGCGCTCGTCTTTATCCACAATCCAGCCCCCCCTTTAATTAATTGGCAACTCCGGCAAATGTTCAATTTCCAGTGGCAAGTATGGATATGCAATCTCAACTAATTCCTGAGCACCAGGAATGATTGTGAAGTAAACAGTATTATCAGTTCGATTGTAATACCAATCATAGTTTGGAACACCATTAATAAAAACAAAAATATTATCCACATCAGTTGGTTCCTTTGTCAGTTCATATTCCTCATATGGCTGAATCTGAATGGACGCATCTGTAACTCCCGGTGCCCAATCTTCAGAGCAAATATCTACGACGACACCGCCAAGCAGATTTGTTGCCTCGATAGAATCATAGCCCACATCATAATAAGAGGGAGTACACAAAGATTCAGCAGGATCAACGTGAACGATGCTGGCTAAGTATACATTTGGTCTCAAGCCAGAATACCAGTCAACAAACTCAGTTGGTGTTTGCCCACTTTGGTCCTCTTCATCTGACACAAACACAACCAGAAGAGGTACGTCACTTCTCATCCACTGACCAGCATATGAATTCATGGTTATGTAAGTTTCAACCGCATCAAAGCCTTCTTCATAAACGCCCGATGACATATTGTTGTACATCGCCTGAGCATCGGAAGGTGTATCACCTGGAACTAACGGAAACTGGGCGTCATTGATAACATTTGGCGGAGAGTTGGAGATCATGTTTAATCGCCAACCTGTTGCTGGCAACGAGTTCATCATCGTATCAATTCCACTAAGCAGCAACGGCTCCTCATCCCTCATGGAGCAGGATCTATCAATAACCCAAAGTATATCAACACCATTTGTTGAAGCGGGCTGTACAAACGAATCAACCCAAATATCTTCAGTCGGATCTTCTCCTGGTACTTCAATGTAGATATATTCTTTTCCAACCTCACCAATGATGGAGTAATCTGTACTACACCCCACCATTGCAAAGATACTAAACATCCATAACAAGGCGGTGCGTATCATTTTTCCTCCCCCCTTTCAAGCTCTAACATTAACTCGTAGATGGTTAAGATCTTTTCCAAGTCTTCAAGATTGAGCAGCCAGCCTGGTGAAAGCCAAACCATATCCTCAGTAATCTGTGGGAATGGAGACATGCGACTGCGATTGACATCAACCGCCTTCAAAATACCAACAAGCCTTCCTTTTGAATCAAACACAGAGGATCCAGAAGCACCTGGCCAAGCATAAGAGTGCATAATAACGCTCCCATCATTTTGAATCCCACTAACATTTCCAAAGATGGTAAGCTGTCTATGGTGACCTGGGTCGCCTGTATAAACCACATCTTCCCCAATGGCGTCGTGAATTTTCTCGCGAAGCTTTAGTCTCATTGGGACTCGTGTCATTAGTTGCTCTCTGACTACAAGCACCGCAAGATCATTGGGTGCCCTTTTGTCAGCCATTACAACTAAACCACGGGTGGTTTCTCCACCTGGAGCCCGAATCTCCATAACATCGGCACCAGTTAAAACATGAGCAGCAGTGAGCACAATGTGATACCCCTGAAACTCGAAATAGGTGCCGGTTCCTCTTACACCTCGGTATGGATTGTGAACCTCAACGACGGCGAGTCGTGTCTTGTCCGCGATCCTCTTAATACTACGAGCGCCCCACGCTGGCTCATGTAGTTCCTCTGGTACAGAGATACTGATCTCTGTTGTATTGTTGTCTAAACTAGTTGCGTGTGCTGGCAACACGGTTGCTTCGTTTTCAGTATATGAGACATCGCATCCCGAAAAAAGTAACCCCGTAGCCAATAGTAATGAAAATATTTTTGTCATCCACAGGCTACCTCCCTGTAGTAACTATCACCATTTTAGTCTAAAGCGCTTTTTTTATTGCTCTTTTAAACTTGCCTGATATGTTCTCAGGAACACTATCTTTGGTCACAAACTTATGTTCATCATGCTCGTGACTGAGAGTTATTTTCTCATCTGGCATCTGTGCTTTGTAGAATGTCATGTTATCTTCTACATACAGCTTTTCAATTGGCTCTTGGAGCGTAACACCTGTTTCTTCTTTTACTTCGCGAACCAACCCATCTTTAGGATCCTCGCCCACATGAACATGTCCGCCTGGGAGATCCCATTTGTGCGGAAACTTTTGCCCTGGTGAACGCAACAATAAAAGCGCACCGTTTTCCTTTATGATAACGGCTTTGGATACTTTCTCTGAATCTTTTGCCTCTGTCATATATCCTCGCCAATTCTCAAGCAGGGCTTTCATCACCACTTTCTACAAGACCAGTAACGTGCCTTTGTCTTTGGTCCAGGGTTGTCGCAATTGTGTCGGGCTCTAAATGATTTACGAGCTTTTGGATTGCTCTTGCGAATCTTCATTGTTTTCTCGCCCTTCGACTTAGCACTGGAACCTCCGTGACCAAAGTTTACTTTCTTAACATTTCCAGTCTTTGGATCCTTAACATACACCTTAAACTTTTTAACATCACCTCTGGTGGGTTTGTTGAGAGTAACCTTGCGACCTTGATACTCTGCCTCATAAACCAAGTGGGGGCAATCACAAGACGCCTCATCCAATAGCTCATGAAGCCACTTAGTATCAACGGGCATGCCGTCTTCAAATAATGCATCTGCCAACTGAGGAAAGATAAAGGTCTCGTAATAAACCTCTCTGGTCTTCTCAAAGATAATTTGATCTAATTGTTCTTTGGTAATTTTTAGATCTAAAGCTTCCTTCTTGGCTGCTTTCTTACCCCACTTCTTACCTTTGCCCTTGGATTTACACTGCGCGGCAGTAGGGCGGCAAGCAGGGTATTTGGATCGTTTTTCACCTTTGGATCGTCCACAAGATTTATATCCAATCTTCTTTCCTTTTTTATACTTTGGAGCGTTGCAATCAACCCAGCCTTTTTTCTTACCGGGGGCGCCCTTGCGACGGAACCACTTGCGGAGGTCTTCTTCGATCTCATCCTCGCGCATAACATTAATCTGATCAGCGTCATCTAAAATATAATCGCCATAGTGATGGTGTCCGACATCTTCCATGCCCTTGATAGCAGCGATAATCTCATCTTCGCTGGCACCAATCTTCTTAACGAGACCTTCAATTCCTGCTGCTCCGCCCTCGTCGTGGAGCGCTTGTCTAATTTTAATTTCAAGATCTGAAACCTCAACCGATTCCTTGACACCTTTCCAAATTTTACCGTCGCGACATCTAACAACAGCGCCGGAAGCATAGGCAGATGGCCAAACATCATACTTGCGCTTGGCGATGCGGGTACAGCGGTCGTCTTTCTTTTCTTCTAAGTCTTGTGCAGTCTCAGACATATTTCTTTTTTCAGCCGCCTTCTTCAACTTGAAGAGCCTTTGCTTGTCGTACTTGCCAGCCTGAACTAATTTAACAAATGTATTAAGAATAGCGTTGCTTTTTGTTTTGAGGTATTCCTGCTCAAGTTTTTTAATCTTCTTTGGGTCCATTGCCTCTTCAAGTTCTTTTTCTTCACCCTCTGCCTTAATACAGTTTCTGTATGTCTTGCCATACATTGTCTTTGTCTTTCGGGTGGGGTGAGTTTTGTAACCTTTCTGGCATCGCTCTTCAAGACCCATCTTCTCTGCGCCTTGCTTACGAGACTTCTCGTTGCGCTTCTCAACTTCATCATCATAGGTATCGCGGACATCATCTTCTTCCGCAATGAATTCATTCCATTTGTCTAAGTAGTTGCTCATTTCTCGCCTTTTTCCTGCCATTCATATGAAACTTTGTCCTCATCAATTGGTCCACCGGCTGCCCAAGTAAAGCAAGACCTAGCGGAGTGGCACTTGAAGTGGTGCATCCAGCAGTATCCCAAGTTACCCTCGTCGTCCTCAATCGGCTCCGAGGTTGGTCCTGGCATACACTCCAACATACGAGGAGAGATGTCAAACGCCACGCAGTTTCCACATTTTGATTTTTCTGCAACTTCAGGAGTAGTATTCCAATGCTCTGCGGCGCGGACCCAATACTCTTTGTCCTCAAGGTTTAGAGGTCCATATTGAATATGCTCCGCTTTAATTGCAGCATTGCGATTCTTAGTGTTTAACTCAAGATCCTGTGTAGGCTTGGGGCAAACAAGGTGTTTTGCCTCTTGAATAAACTTACGCCAATTTTCAATTAAAAGTTTCACGTATATAAATAGTTACGAGAAAGAGATTAATCCTCATTACATTGGGCACGGAACTCAGGTTTTTTACGCTCCATGTATTCGATCATAGAACAAACGTCTGTGCCGAACGGAGGTTTTACAAACGGCAGCAGGGCATGGGCAGCCTGAGCCACGGCTGAAACTGCGAGCCTTAAAGATAGCGACAAAGCCACCAGTGCGTGTTGAAAATAAGATTCATTCACCTCTCGAAGATGTGCATTCCAAAAGCTGACCTTTGGTTCCTCTTCATACTCACAGTGACCACAAAGTTGGCACTCCTGACTATCTTCCATTGCGTTGCCGCAACAGGGACATAACTCATTATTGCTCATTTGATTTCTCCTTAGCATAAATGGCGAGTCTGCACGCCACTATTGACAAGCCACCCGTAAGAACCAGTTCTTGAGATCCGAGGGCTGCACCAAAAATGACGTGTCCGATATTCACTCCAATAAGTATGTGGAAGAAATCACGGAAGCCATTTTTTGTTTTACTCATTTTCTTCGGCTTTTTGCTCTGCCGTATCGAGGTCTTCTAAGTCCTCAATCATTCCAATATCTTCCTCAACTTCTAAGTCTTCGTCAGTTAGTTCAGGTGGAGTATACTGTTTTGGCATCTCAGTTTGTTTCGGGGCACAGGCTAAAAATAATAGTACCAATATCCCAAGTAATATAAGATAGCCACCAAAGACTTTTCTATGTTTTATAATTAACATCTTATCCTCCCTCGGCTCCAGGCGGTGCGCTTTTGAACTTTGGGTTCTTTGGATTCTTCACGCCTGGACCTTCTTTCTTATTGTTCGGACCCTTGTTCAAAAGAAAGTCAAGTTCCGCTGGTAAGTTCTTTTTCATTTTTGTTTGGAACTCTGATTCCTCGTTGAACCTGCCCCGTATAAAACTTAAGTTTCCCTCGGGCGTTGCCATTTGTGATGGCTTTGCTTCAAAGGGCTCTCCAATATATAGGTATTCGCCTGGATTATCAGCCTCTTTAATATCGTTTTCATCTACAAACGCATAGACAACATAGAAGGGCTCGTCGTTATAGACGGCTGATGTGACTGCGTGGTCGCCAGCAAACTTTCTTGACATTGTGATGTAATCGTTTGTTCTGATTACTTTTGTGAAGGCAGGCTGTGCTCTAAATATTTTAACTTTCTTGCCCTCGGACAAAACTTCGTCAGTCTCATACCCCATCTCGTCTAAAAACTCAGATGCTTGTTCGCGGTAGTATTCGCAAGTTTGTGTCCAAGCAGTATTGCGACGGATAGCATCTTTCATTAATTCAAGGTTTTTTAGATTGAACGCATCAACATTCATATCTTCTGGCTTCTCCCACATAAACGAGACCAACTCTCTCAATTGGATCTCGCCTCTGCCGTCGTAGTATTTGTCGCCAATCTTTAAAGCGACATGATATAATTTGTAGTCGCCGTATGCGATTTCCTGATCAGTGTCTGCGTTGTGGGCAAAGACTAAGGAAGCATCCACTCCACGGCGTTGCGCTTCTTCTGCGAGGGCGATGCCGAACATACCACAATTGCCTGTATAAACATCTTCAACTGCCTCGCCTTGAAGTTGATCGGGTTCCATATACGGATGCTTCTTTAAGTATTTCTTCATCTTCGGATCTACATCCTCGGATACAAACTTGCGCCAGTTTTCAAATAGGAGTTTCATTGTTCCGCTATAACTCCATCCAGATAGGCTATCGCTTTCTCTGCTCCTTGTCCAAAAGCCATCTGGGCGAATTCCTCAACCACTTCCTCTTCGTTCTCTATTTCCGCACCTGCCGCATCTACATAGGCGTGACCGAGTTCGTGGAACAAAGTGAGGATGGCTTCGGATTGGTCTTCTACTTTGTCCGCCAAAACAATAACAGGAGATTGGGATGTTCCGTTGATGTAGCGAGCCACATGATTGTCTACGCCGTCGCCCTCAATAAAAGTAAGAGAGATAGATCCCATCCCAAGTTTTTTCGCAAGGTCTTGTGCTGGCGGGAACGCCTCCTCATAAGCCTCCATAGACATTAGGCTGGGGTCTTCGTTTGGGGCATAATCCCACGCTGGGTGATACTCTGCCGATGACTGACCCATTGTATGGTAGTCGTCTAATTCTACAAAGCCTTCCGACTCTTTCAAATACCCTCGCCAATTTTCAAGTAGGAGTTTCACTTACTCTTCTTTTCCCATTCTTTCCAAGGTGGGCGAAGTATCGCGGAAGACGGAAGGTGTCTTATGGCTTTGATCTTTGCGTTATTTTGTGCGCTAAAAACTGAAAGCGCATTAGATGTCAACGCTGATAGTCCTGACTTTTGTTTTCTGCCGGGTTGATTCCACCAAACACCGTCGTATCCTTGACTAATAAGCCATTGTTTAAAATCTTTTACGCTTTGCGTCATAGGTTCGGTAACATCTTTTTTACTACCATCTGGCAATTCTACTTTTTGTGGGAAGTATTTTAAAAGATCATCAATATGCATTATAGCAAACTTACCACTTATTGCCACCGTCATCATATATTCACCGCCTAATGCTTTAATATGATCGGGATGAGTTAAAAGCTTTTTGTCATTACCAAACATAGGTCCAAAGTAACTGTCTAAATTGTACTTGCCTTTTCCAACGCCTCCTGCATCACCCGCAGTATGCGAACCAGTACGACTGTCATCAAATTGTGTAAAAGCTGCTTTTGATAAATGTCCCACCGCGTGATCACTATAAGCTTGATCACCTTTAACTATCGCTTTTCCAATTTGTTCAATCTGTTCTGGCGTCCATGGCACTGTGCCAGGGGGCGCATTTTCGTTTAAATATTCTCGCCAATTTTCAAGTAGGAGTTTCATTGCGACTGATCCATTATCTGAGTATATAGTTTTTTCCAGAACTTTCTTATCTCTTTCGGCTTGTCACCAAGTTCTTTTATATAATCAGCAACAATTCTTGAAGATCCGGCATCTTTGCGCTTAATTTTATTTAAAGCTTCCTCGGCAGAATATCTGCTCAACAAATCCTCCGCTGCCTCATGAGCAAAGGCGTCTACTTCTATGTGTCGGCTGATATAATCGCCATATTCGCCTGACTTAGATAATTGTTTGGGGTCTTTCATCATCTGATCAAATGCTTCTTCATCGGAAACACCCTTGTTTGCTGCCTGCTTCTTTAATTGGTTGTAGTGTACCAACTCATGGTTAATTGTTGTTGATACTTTCATAGCAAGCTCTCCAGCGTTAAGGTCGTCCATATCGTATTCTTCTGAAATGGGGCGAAGCTCAACCCAAATAGTGTGCAGACCATCTTGCGGTCCACGATACTGCGCTTGCATCATCCAGTTGTTGGGATATCCTTCATACTGGTCATCGGGCGCAAGCTCGTAGCCTTCTTCGGTAGTCACTGTAACAACAAAGTTTAAATCTGTGCCAAGCTCTTCAGCTTTAGCATTGAGCGCAGACATAAGAGTTTCACTGGCAGGAGAGCCCATGTTGGCAGTACCGCCGACTTCATCTACATCGTCTTCCATATTTGGCTGAGTCCAAAAATTTGAATCTAAAATAGCTTGCTTGAAGCCTTGCTTTACTTCGGGATCAAGCGTAGTTGCTTCGGCTAAGTAGCCTCTCCAATTTTCCATTATTAGTTTCATATTAGTTTGCTGTCGCCGTTGAGTAAATATAGCCACCGACCTGGGCTCTGGAAGTTATTTGTCCCGTGCCCTTTCCGGCGTCTTGAAGACCGGCTTTCGCTGCGGCGTCGGCTTGTTCCATTGCTCCTTGGACATCACTACCTAATTTAAATTTAGCAGTAAAAGAGTTCCCATCCTCAGATGGACCCTCCTCTGGGGCTTGCTGTTGTTGGGTCGTTTCTTGACCACGATTTTTAAAGAAATCCCCGATGCCTGCTTCAGCAGACTGTCCCACGCCACCAAGAGCGCCTGCGAGAGCCATACCCGTGCCAAGTTTCTTCATCCAACGAGGCATAGCCTCTTCAATTTCTTCTTCGGTGAGAGTGATATTGTTCTCTTCAAGATAAGCTATTATCTGTGAGCGCATCTCTTCTTCAGTTAAATATCCTCTCCAATTTTCCATTATTAGTTTCATTTCTTT
>WLWG01003737.1_pt1 | contig 9976 bp, 9 predicted proteins | sample 6712871 | NCBI WGS metagenome assembly WLWG01 (sample SAMN12718693, study PRJNA515312) | sponge metagenome | isolation source: marine sponge | host: Mycale hentscheli | place: New Zealand: South Island, Marlborough, Capsize Point | collected 2003-05-01 | reverse complement strand
TTTTTTATTATAAAAAAGATCATGATGGTGATCTATGTTATAAATTATAGATCCCTCATCTATTAATTCAAAAGCTTGATGATGTTGTTTTATAAAATAAACAGGCACTTTTGTTAAAAAATATTTAGTCATAAGAGAAATTATTTCTAATTGTTTTTCAGCTGTATTAGCCCAATCAAGATCTACTGTAAGAATATGTTTCATTGTTTTACCATACCCAACTTATGTAAGAATATCGAACTCCTTTTTTCACAGGTTCCACCTTATGAGGATACATAAAATTACTAGGAAAAATTAATAAATCACCTTGTTTTAATTTAATTTTATAATCATCAAACATTATAAATTCACCTCCTTCATAATCATCGTTCAAAACTCCTAGACAACTTAAAATAGGAATTCCTTTTCTTTCACCATCAAATATAGATTGTATGTGATCACAATGTAATGCCATTTTTTTATTTTCTGTATATTTATTATATCGTATTTGTGTATACCCATTCCATCCATCAAACCAAGGGAAGTTAAGGTTTTTAACATAATTATTAATTTGATTCCATAAATCTCTCATTATAATTTTAGTATTTTTAATTTCATTTGTATATAAAATATCTAACTCATAATTATTAGATAGTTTAATTAATTTTTTATTTTTAGGATTACTAAATGTATGTTCTTGCCAATTAAATTTTTTAATTTTTTCTAAATCTGTAATAGTTTCGTTGCAAAATTCTTTGTTTAAAAAAGAAGTTTTATAAAAATAATCTTTTAAAAATTTTTTCATATTATTTTATTTGTAATAATGTTGAAGCACCTTTACTTCCTACAGTTCCTTTTATCCATGTATTAAAAGATAAACTAATTCTATCTCTTTTTATTTTTTGAATATCTACATCATGATTTATCGAAGATGGAAATAAAAATAATTTATATTTCATAGTAGGACAACTCCAACGTTGACTATTAACTGGAGTGTATTCTTTGTAATTAAAATCGAGTGGAAAATGTTTATGAATTGAATAAAAATTTAAATTTGAATCATCATCATCAAAGTGCATTACGCCACTTACTATACTATTAGGGTGATTATGAACAGGATGATTTTTTCCTTGTTTAGTTATATTTGACCATGATTGTGTTATATAAATTTCATCTATATCTTTTACTTTTAAAAATTCAAAAAAATATGTTTGTACATATTTTTCTATCCATTTTTTTAAATTATTTAATTCCGGTAAATTTAAAATATATTGGTTCTCAGTTACAGTATTATTTTCGCCACTATTTCTTCTTTTTAAATTTTTAATAAAATTTAATTCGGTAGTATTAATTTTATATTTTTCATTACTCACACAAACAGGAGTAGAAAATAAAGGCACAGAAATTAATGTTTGCATTAAAAGATTGGATTTAACCAACCACTTTTCCACCTTTCCATTCCATGTCTGGAAGTCCCTCTGTGTATTTTTTACCATCAAATGTTAGCACTTGTTTTCTGTTTGAATCTGATTCGTGATAAGATATGTGGACCCATCCCCCTGCAGGATCATCCTTGTCGTAGTACTCCATAATGAGCTGGTCAAAATCGACGTTATTTTGTAGCCAGTAAGCTGTCTTAATATTTGGCACGCCAAAAATTTCTAGGTCGACCGCCTGGCCCTTCGCGTGTTGCGAAGTCTTTTTGCTGCCGATCGCTTCACACAACGCCTCGCTCCGGTATCCGCTGGTGATGGTCACAGGTTTGTCAAAGTGTGCCCGTAGTGGTTCAAGAACCTCATAACATAGGTCCCCTAAACTTTTTATTTCTGCTGATCCAGGTGTATTGTCTATACCTTTTCGTTGCGCAGTCATTGAATTTGTCATCTCTCTTAATGTAAAGTGTTTTGATAGTTGCATTAGTTAAACATCCTTTCCAACACAAAAACGACTGCTGTTCCCGCAACAGTCAAAAGAACCCAATAGATCTGGTCTATCTTACCGCCCAACTTTTCTACGTCTTCGTGCACGTGTTTTAAATTTTTTTTGACACCTGATATGTGTCCGTACAAAGATAAAATGTGTTCTCTTGTGTTTTTAGGTTCTATTGCCATTATGTTGTTCTCTGTTTTTTTCTGTAAGATTGTTCTAGTGGGCTTAAGTAAGTCTCTTCCGCTAATGTTAATCTACTTACGGGATCGATATTACCAAACTGTGCATTGTTTACAAGTCCTGGATTAGGTAATGGCGGTAAGCCAGGTAATGAAGCAGCCGCACCTAATGTAGGTTCTGGTAGATTACTAAAAGGATTTTGTATGTCCGGAAATAAATCTCCTCCTAAAGGAGTTTCTGATAATACTTCTCTTATTCTATCTATAACATCAGCAGCTTGTTCAAAAGCATTTGGTGCTCCTATTTCTGCTGCTCTTATATCAAATAGTTCTGCTACATCTCTTGACGGAGTGTAAGGTCTAAACAATCCTTCATTTAAAAAACTAAAGTTTGTTCGTTCTCCTCTATTTATCATATTTTGTGCAATATCATCTTCACCCATTCCTAATATTTTTGCAGCATCAATGTCTAAATACATTCTTCTGTTAATATCATACAAAGCTCTGTTAGAATTTATATATGCATCTACAATTTGTTCAGGAGTAACTACTCCACCTTTTAAAGTTTCTTTTGTAAATAAATTTCTAGCATCTCTAATACCATCTTTAAAATTTGTAATTTTATAATTTAAAGATTTACGAGGATCTACTTTTACTCTACGCATACCAGCGATACCAAGTAATTCATTTCCTAATTCGTATTCATTACCACGATCATCATATTTACCTAAACTATCTATAGGTCTAATAGCTAAACCTAATCTACCAAGTTGTCTCCAGTTAAGGGGTGCTTGTGCTTCTACCAAGTGTGCAACCGACTTCATAATTTTACTACCAATAGGATCAATTGCAGGATCTTTATTATAAATTTCTCTGCCCGATGCATCTACACCTCCTCTACCAAGAATAGGTGCAACATCTTGTAATGCTTCTGTCCAAATAGATTCTGATATAAATGGTTGACCAATTTCTTTTGTAGACTCTATTAAACCTAAAATAAAATCATCCATAATACCATCTTTGTCTTCTCTACCAGAAGTAACTGCATTAACTACAGTTTGTAATGGTCTTGTTAAAGTATCGTAGGCATTTAAATGTGAAAAATCTACATAAGATAGTTTACCTTCTTTGTCTTTAAATGGTACAAGCACAGAATTTTTAGACCATTCAGGTACATATCTTCTCATTGCTTCTAATTCATCATCACTTACATCATTTAAAGTTTGGAACATTGCAACAGTTCCAAGTGGTAATGCAGCTGTAGTAGCTGTCATACCTGTTAATCTTTGTAAACCTCTTGCTCTTAATGGATTAACTTCTTTACCATTTATTCTTGCCGTAAAAAATATTTCATCTAATGCTGTCGATACAATATTTGTACCTGTCCTCATAATTTCTGCAGGGAAAGCTACAAAGTTTCCAACAGGTAGTTTTCTTAAACCTTTAATAAATTCTGATACAAATGCATAGTTAGGTATATTATTTTTAACTAATTTAGCTGATTGTTTTTTTAAATATTCATCATTAAATACACCAATCTTTCTGTCAAACTTTCTACCTTGAGAATCAGTAATAACTTCAACTATATCATCACCTAACTGTAAACCTTTTGCTTTGTAAGCATCTTTTAATCTTGCTTGTTCTCCTAGATATGTAAATATTTTCCAAAAATCATCTTCAGCTGTGTATGCATCTTGTGCAAACTTTTGTGTTTTTTTTAATCCTTTCATAAAAGTGTTAAAACCATTGTAGTCTGCACCTACTTTGTTTAACACTTCACCAAACTTAACATCCTCCATTAAATCCATTACTTGTCTTACTTGTACTTGTGAGTTAACCACACCAAGTTCTAATAGTTCTTGATAAAATTCATTGTCTTTTCTAAATCCTTTTAATTGTAATGCATCAAACGCTCTCTTAACATCTTTAGTATTACCAAACGGCACAAAACCATTGGCAGCTGCAAATGCTGCAGCACTAATAAAGTTTCTTGCGTGAGTGAATGGTGCAAGAATTGTTTTAGCCATCTGTGATGTAGCTTTAGGATACAACACTAGATTTTGATATAGTGTTGCAGGTAAATCTTTTCTTTTTCCTAAATCATCTGTTGCTTTTAATGCCTGTGCATAATCAGACAATGCATATTTACCAGCAATAGGACTTGTAATTTCATCTATAATTCCTTGTTCTTTTAGTCTTGCTGCTTCTATGTCATCAACAGGTTTAATTTTTGCGTCTATATCTTCAAACCTACCTAATTTAGTTTTTCTAATAGAACCACCTGCTGAAGGAGCTATAAGTTCAAAATCACGATTTTCAATTGCTTTAGATCCAAAATATTTTTTAGCTTCACCAGGATTGTCTACAAGAAAAGGCACTCTTGGTTCTGGTCCAACTCTACCACCAGAGTTCCACTCGTCCCAATTTTTTTTTAAAACATTAGATTGTTTAACAAGATCATCTAGATATTGATTTAATCTTACTTGTATTGATAAAGCGTTTGTGCCTTCAACAATAGTTGACATAGGGTTTTCTGCTTTACCTAATAATCTTTTAATAACTTGTTGTCCAACACCAGTTAGGTCTGACAAATTTTTACCTCCTGAAACTTTTACAAAATCACCTTTTCTAGATAACAAATTATCTGCTTCTGATTTTAAAAAAAAGTTAGGGACCGCACCTAATCTAACTACACCTGATTTAGTATTCTCATTCATCATTACCCCTTTAGGTAATCTAGAATTAATCCATACTTCATTAACCATATTTTTAGCTACATCTTCAGAAAGTGTAATTCCTTTTTTAGCAGCTTCTGTTTGAAATTCTTCAACAGCTTTGTTAATTACTTTACTACTTGGTCCATAGTTATCTGCAACAGACATAGGATTGTTTTTAAATACTTCGTAGCCTTTATCTAATATATCATTAATTTGTTTTGGAATTACTTTTTGAAAATCCTCTAATGCTGCAGGAGTTAATCTTGAACCCATTAATGTAAATAGTTCTGACCACGTTCCACGCATATCGTTAAAATTTTGTACAAGCTCTGCTACATCTTTAGGGTCCGCTTTGTAATTATTTATTAAGTCATTAGAAAAATCTATAACTTTATCAGGATCAATAGTTCTTAATGTAACTTTACCAGCATCATCAATACTAGGATTAAGATTGTTACCGTCTGTTAAGATGTCATTCATTTTTTTTAATAATTCTTTTCTTTTATCTGCATCTACTTTGTTACCAGATCGTTTAAAATTTTTAAGAATTCTGTTTGTAATTGTATCTATTTTAATCATAGAGTTTTCAGCTATGTTAGTATCTCTACCTAATAGTCCTTGATATGCTTTTTCTGCTTCAAATCCTTCTTGTGCCGCAGATCCTCTAGCTCTTAAAGGTCTTGATATCCATTTGTCAATCCATCTTGATACATCATCTGTAATTGCTTTACCTGATCCTGCTTGGTTTCTTAATTTAGATATTCCTCTTGCACCTGCTCCAATACCTACAGTAAACAATCCACCTTCAACACCAAATTTTAATCTGTTTAATAATTCTGCTTCTGGTGTTTTAGACTCTCTATCTATTTCTGTAGGCCCACCTAAAAAATCTCCAAACGTACCGGCATCTTCTACATCACCAACAAAAGCTGCTTCTGCTGCACCTCCTGCTAATGCACCTTTACCATATCTTTTTAACTTTTCATTTCTACTTAAATACTTACCAGCTTTTTTTGCTTGTAATGTTGCTTTAGTTAAACCTGATCCTACTTTAAATGCAAGACCACCAGGTACACCAATGTTAACAATTAATTCTGTAATTTTACCAGCAGCTGTTGCTTCTGCTGCTTCATCAAAAGGATTTATTTTGTCAAAGTATTCTTCAACTGCTTCCGCTCTGTTTCTATCTACACCTAAATCTAAAAGAGTCGCACCTAAAGTTGCTGCACCTTCAAATATTTTAAATACACCTGAACCAACACCTGCTAGTATTGAAGTAGCTAGGCCATAATCTTTACCTTTGTCAAGTTCAGCCATTTAATCTCCTATAAATCTGGAAAATATTTTCTAGTTGAAACATTCCCATTAGAATCAATAATTATTTGAAGAACTGATGTTACGTTATTACCATTTACTACATTAGGAGCAAGTATTATATCACCATTACTTAATCCAAGTTCATTAACCTCATCTACTGTTGTGGGTATATCATTAACTCTTGTAACGTCTTTTCCTTCTTTATTATATAAAGCTGTTGCAAATGCTTTTGCTTTGTTTGTTTCAACTTTTCTAGCTTCATTATATTTATCAACTAAACTTCCTTGAGATAGTTCTAATTTTTTTAAAAAAAGTTCTGTTTGTTCTTTTGATCTTCGACCTGCAATGTAATCATTAATAGCTAAACTTGCCGCTGCTTGATCTACTTTAGCTTTGCTACTTGGTCGTTTAGCTTCTTCTTCAAAGAATTCACCAAATGAACTTTTAACTGTTGCTTCAGGTTTTAATGCTTTGCCTGCAAAACTCATTAACATATTAGAAATGTCCTCACCTCTAGCTTTGTCTCCACCTAATAATTCTGCAAATAATTTTTTTCTTTCTTCAAGTTCTGCTTTAGTATCTTTTTTACCTGTACCATCACCTGTTCCTGAACCAGTATCCTCAATTACTACTTTTCCAGCTGCTGGAGCATCTGGATCTCTATATGGGTTTTCTTCACCTTCATTAAATTTAGCAAATGCTTTAGCACTATCTGCTAATTCTTTGTTGTAATCACGCTTATCAAAAGTGCCTTTAAAAAATTCTTCTTGAAATTCAGGTTGATTGTCTCTGTATAAATTTGATTGAGCTATGTCTTCTGTTGACATAGGTTGATATAGTTGCATACCCATATCTAAATCTAATTCATTCATACCTTTATTAGTTAAATTATTATAATAATCATTCATTCTGTCTATGACAGATTGAAAAGTAAGTCTGTTACCTTTATTTGCATTAAATTCTGCTAGGGCCAATGCGTCTGCGTATGTGCCACCACCTTGTAAACCAACTCTACCACCATCTGCCATATAATTTTGTCCGTCATTCATCATAGCTCCGGCGCCTAGTCCACCATATCCTGTAGCTAATGCTGCAACTCCTAATTTATCTTTTCTTGTGCTATATAAATACATACTAACTAATTCTTCTATAGTTTCATCACCTTTTAGTTTAGTACCTATTTTCATTTCTGCCATTTTGTAATCAATACCGCCTGTGTTTGGATTTCTAATAGCTTCTATAAATTCTTCTGCTACTTTTGGTTGACCTGCTGCTTGATAATCTATCATACTAGGACGAGTCATTTGTGGTTTAACTGTTGGTGTAGATTCTACAACTTGATTTGAAACTTGAGTTGGTTTGTATGTTAATTTTTGACCAAACTCATCTATTATTCCAGATCCTCCTCTAGTATCATCTAACGTTCTAACAACGTTTGCCATCTGTCTTCCTATGCCGCCTACAGAATAATTAGTTCTAGCAACTCTACCACCTTTTTCATAACCTAGACCAGACGTAATCCCCGTTCCGCGACTATCGACACGGCCACCTCTAAACATTGGTCGTCTTAAAATTCTACTCATTATCCAAATATTCCTAACTTACCTAATACACCGCCTGCTCCTGCCGCGCCTCCTAGGAAGCTAGCCATTGGACTTGCTGGTGCTGCGCTTTGTTGATACCCGATCGTTGTAGTCGGGAATGCGCCTGGTTGTATTTGTGCTAGTTGTTGTCCAACTAAACCTAATCTTGTAAATGGTTCAAACTCTGCTTCTCTTGCTGCAAGTGTGTTTGCATCTAATTGAGCTTGTGCAAATCCTTGATCAGCTTGACCTAGTGCTTGTTGGTATTGTCCAAGACCTTGTCTTGCTGTAAGATCTGCTCCTGCTGCCGCTTGGGCTTGTTGAAATCCTTGTTGTAACATTGAAGCTTGTAGTGCTGCTCTGTCCATTGCACCTTGATTCATAAATTGTTGTTGCATAATACCTTGTCTTGCACCACCAAAAGCTCCCGCTTGAATAGCTGAATCTCTTAAACCTGTTTGATTAATAGCTTGTTGTCTGTCAAATTCTGCTAACGTTGTATCCATTACCTCTTGTTGGTATGGAGACATAAAAGGTTGATATGCATCTGGTCCAACTAAAGATCCTAGACCTTGTGCTGCTTGTGATGCGCCTGTTTGTAATGCTGTCTGTGCTGCAACTTTAGGATCGTATGCTGCCGTATTAATTTGTTGCCCCATTAACGGAGGTAACTTTTGTGTAAAGGCCGTTAAGGCTGCTTCTAATACCGGTGCTGGTAATACTTGTGTTTGTTCTACTGCCATTATGCCCTTGCCTCTAATTTATTCATTACATCATACATACGTTGTGCTCCTTTGTTGACACTACCACCACCTGCTGCTCTGACTGCATCTGCTGTCATTACAAATTCGTTTTTAGAAAGTCTTGCAGGTACGTCATCTGCTCTTTCTTTTCTACCAATAGGTACAAATCCCCCACCTCTTAAATCCATTTCTCTACCACCGAAGTTTAACATACCACCTTCTTTAAGTCCAATAATTCCACCATTAGCTGCTGATGCTGGTGGTGTATAATATTCACTTAAACCATTCATTTCTAACGTTTCTTTAATTTCATCTTCAGGAATAGCTGCTTGTCTCATAAATGTCATTTGATAGTCTGCTCGCTCTGATTCATTTGCTGTAGTTGTTGCTTCTATTTCTGCTGCTTCTTCCGCATCTAATCTATCTTGTTCTAATTTTCTATCAACAGCATCTTCATAAAATACATCACCTGTTGCTTGAGAAAATGTTGGTCCTAATGCGCCTGCTGCATCTCTTGCACCTTTAAATTTGTCTGCACTACTAAATAAATCTTCAGGGTTTTTTCCTAAATTTGCTAAAGCTTCTCTACTACCTGTTACATAATCACCTAATGAAGCTAATCCTTCTCTTGTTACATTTTCTGCACCTTGTAAAAATCCTGGGCTATCTTTCATTACACCACCTGTAGCAGACATAGGATCTTTATATGGTAAACCTTCATTATATCCTTTATCAATACCTAATCTCATATTTTTTGAAAAATCATTAGATCCTAACGCCCCTGTTCCACCGGCTATCAACATTGACAATGCATTTAAATCGCCAATGTCTTCTACTGGTGTTTCATCAGATGCAATCTGTCCTAAACTATTTAACCCTGCTGCAGAAAAAGCTCTCATCATAGGGCCCATACTTCCAGGTAACATAAGTGTACCAACACCTGCTGCGTATGGTGCTAAAAATCTTAGTTCATTTGGTATAAATTTATCACTAATTTTTGAAGCAGCCTTTACAAAAGGATTAAAAATTTTCTTTGTTGCCTTTTTACGTGCTCTATTTACTTTTGATAAAATTCCCATAGTTTCTTTTTATAATGTTGATGTTAAAGCAAGTGCGCAAAACTTGTATGTATGCGAGTATTACACAATTTACTAGGTTTTTAACCATTCGTCAACGACTCCTATAAGTTAGTTTTGCTACCCAAAGCACCTGGTCCTACCACAATATTTACGTTTCTTGATATATCATCTTGCGTAGTATCAGTTACCGGGCTGTCTACATCCTGTTTAGCCTCTGCATCTGATAGATATTCTCTACCTGTTTTTAAATGTTTTATAGTTACTTCTACTCTTGGCTTATAAACCTTTACTTTTTTACCTTCTAATATTTGATCTTCGTAACTTTCTTCTTGTTCTACAAATGGCATTATCTATCCTCTCTGTTAATTTCTAATATAGATGCAATAACATCTACTTGACCACTACTTGCTTGTACCTTTAATATCTCACTTTCTTTCATAATCAAGGGTT
>WLWG01003736.1_pt1 | contig 9983 bp, 13 predicted proteins | sample 6712871 | NCBI WGS metagenome assembly WLWG01 (sample SAMN12718693, study PRJNA515312) | sponge metagenome | isolation source: marine sponge | host: Mycale hentscheli | place: New Zealand: South Island, Marlborough, Capsize Point | collected 2003-05-01 | reverse complement strand
AATTCAAAAAGTTATATAAAAAAGGTACTGAAGTTTATACAGAAGTATCTCCAATATGTGGAAAGATTAAAGGATCAATAAAAGAAAGAATTAAAGTCTTAAAAAGATCTAGAAACTTTTATGATAAGTTAGAACTTTATAAAGAATTTATATAATGATAACATTTAACAAATACGATTTTATAAGCGAATTAAAAGAATCAATAGGAGAATTTATAGAAGATTCAGAATTTGAAAATGATCAAGATATAAATGAAGAAATGCATGAATTTATTGATCAACAAATACAAAATGAGATAATGTATTATTATGATTGTTGGAGAATATGTATGAAAGAAGGCAATACTAATTTTTATATAGAAGAAACAGGAGAAATAGCTAAAGATATTACTGAATTAGCTTATTGGACATTATGGAATATAGTTCAAGAAAGCATTGATTATCATTTAGAAACTAAAGAATTAAAAGAAACATTATGAAAAATAAAAAGTATGAAGCATCAATGATAGTATCTGCAATTAGCTTTATTGGTATAATTGCAGTACTTTTATTATGTGGATAGGAAATTAATGAAAAAAATAAGTTGGTGTTTAAAAAATTATATATTCATTTATCCAAACCCAATTAATAATTCTAGAAAAGCCAGAGTTAATATTTATATTAATTCATCAGGTAAAATAAAAAAAGGAAAAGAAATATATACTCAAAATAAAGTTCATGAAAAGATATATGAGCTGTATGAACATATTTACGATAAGTTAAATTAGTTTTTAATTTTAGGTTGAAAAAGGAGGTTAGTTATACATTAACCTCTTTTTTTGGTTATATAATAAAGACTATTCATGATTTCAGTTCCAATTTCATTAAAATATATTAAGCTAGGCAACTATCAAAAGTTTCTGCAAATAGAAAACCCTAGTACAGAAGATCTAATTAAATGCTTATTAGAAGTATCTTCTCCTGATCTAGCTAGAATGAAAGCAACAGATGTTGATCATATAGCTGCTGAATTAAATGAGCTGTTTGAAGTAGAGCATCAATTTGTTAATCAATTTGAATTATATGGAAAGCGTTTTGGATTTATACCAAAGCTAGATGACATTACTTATGGAGAAAATAAAGATATAACCAACTACATAAATGATTGGGGAAACATGCACAAGGCTATGGCTGTTTTGTTTAGACCAATAGAAAAAAAATTATCTAATCAATATATTATAGAAGATTACGAAGGAAGTCATGTTTATAGCGATATAATGAAAGACATGCCATTAAGCGTAGTATTAGGATCAATGGTTTTTTTTTACAATTTAACGAACGAATTACTGAACTATATCCCGAATTATTTACAGAAACAGATCAGCAAGGAACAGATGACAGAAGCGGATTCTCTAGGAAATGGGGAAGCTATTCAGAACTCTATACTCTTGCTCAAGGAGACATTACAAGGTTTGATACCATCACAAAATATAAACTACACCAATGCTTAATGTATTTGGCATTTGAAAAAGAAAAAATAGAATTAGAAGAAAGAATGATAAAACGTAAATTTAAATAATATGCAAGGATTTTATAACCTATCCAACAAAATTAGAGAAACATTACAATTAGATGAATTTGTTAATACAGTTACTTATGGAGATCTAATGGAAGTTGATTTAAATAAACAAACTATATTTCCTTTATCTCATTTTATGATTTCAGGAGCTACAATGCAAAGCAATGTCTGGAATTTCAGCGTTTCTTTATTATGCATGGATATAGTATATGACTTTAATAAAAACTATGCAGATGGAACAATAGAAGAATTTAGAGGAAACAATAATGAACAAGATGTTTTTAATACTCAATTAGCTGTAGCAAATAGATTATTAGAATTATTATTAAGAGGAGATCTATATGTAGATAAATATCAATTAGATGGAGATCCAACATTAGAGCCTTTTGTTGATAGGTTTGAAAACAAGTTAGCTGGATGGACTGTTACGTTTAATGTGTTAATTCCTAATGACATGACTATATGCTAAAAGAATTAAAAGCTGAAATGCAAAAGATAGGTCATCAGGTTGTTAATGGAGCTGTCAGGCAATTGCAAAGCGGAAATAATATAGCAAGTGGTAGTTTAGCTGAAAACATAACTTATAGAGTAGAAGAAAATAGAGATGGTTATGATTTAGAATTCTGGATGGAAGAATATGGAATGTTTTTAGATGCTGGGGTATATGGATCAAATCCCATGAAAGCAAGAGCAAAGAATCCAAAACAAAAAGGAAAGAAAACAAATTCAGTATTTACAGGAAAAGATGGATTAGCAGCAAAGTTTTCTTATAAGAATAAAAGACCACCAATGGAAAGTTTAAAAGGATGGGCAAAGAAAAAGAATATTAGGTTTAGAGATAAGAAAGGAAGATATGCTAAAGGCGGTTATACAACTATCGCTTATTGGTTGCAAGATAGAATCTTTTACCAAGGTATTGCTCCAACATTATTTTTTACTAAACCTTTTTTAAAAGCGTTTAATGAACTAGATAAAGAAATAACTAATCAATTTGATTTATATATTAATACAGTATTAGAAGAAGACTCAAAATGGGGAAGCTATTCGGCAATAAAATAAAACAAAATAAACAATGAGTAAAATAAACGTAAGAAGTCCATACTTCGTAAATGCAACAACACTTTTATTATTCCCAAGAGCAACTATTGAAATAAGAATATACGAAGGGGGAGCAGAAACAAGCTGGCAAGGTAACCCTCAATACACACTAACTTCAACAGCTATAAATCAAAAAGTAAGTTTTGAAATTTCAGAGCTAATAAAAGATTATATACCAGCAGAATTTGATGGAACATATCCAACTTCATTATCAAGCGCAAATTTATATGATAACACTACAGTATATGTAGATTATAGACTAACAACTCAAACAGGATTAACTACTTATAATGTAGTAGATGTTCTTGGATTAAGAGCCTTTTATGGATATGGTTTTTTTGAAGATGGTTCTAATCCTCAATTTCTACAAGGTTATTTACAATCAAATACAACAATACTAAAATCAGATGATGATGCTTTAAGAGTTCCAGTAGACAATGAAAACACAACCTCTGTTGCTTTTTTTAATAAAGGAGAGCAGATATATGTTTGGACTCCTACAGTTGGATTAAAGATACAAGACCAAATACAATATGTAAGCACTGCTTCTGCTGATGTAGATGATTATAGAGATAGAGTAGAAGAATCTGGAGGAACTTATGAAGATAATTCATGCATACAAGAATTTTTAAGAAATGAAACTATTTATCCTGTTGATGAAGTTATTATTAACGCAGTGGAAGGCGTTACAGTTTTAAGAGTTGAAAATATATCAGAATGCAAATACACGCCTTATAAACTAACATTTATAAATAAGTTTGGGGCTTATCAAGACATATGGATGTTTAAGAATTCAAAACTTGCAATGAATACAAATGAAGAAATGTATAAGTCTAACATAGTAAGTAATGGAACATATCAAACATATGATCGTCAAAAGAAATTATTAACTAAAAATGGAAATCAAACATTAACAGTTAATAGCGGTTATTATCCTGAAAGTTATAATGAAGTATTTAAGCAACTATTTTTAAGCGAGAAAGTATGGATAAAATATAACCAACAAACACTAGGGGTAAATATAGAATCTAAAAATATAAACTACAAAACAAGTGTTACAGATGGGGTTATAAATTACACGATAGATTTAAGTTTTGCTTTTGATACAATAAACAACATAAGATAAATGCAAGTAGTAGAACTATATATAAGTAATACAAGAGTAGATTTGTTTAAGGATGAGAGTGTAACTATAACTGACACTATTACTAATGCTAAAGATGTGGCTAAAGTTTTTACTGCATTTAGCCAGCAATTTAGTTTACCAGCTTCTTCAACTAATAATAAGATATTTAAGCACTACTACAATTGGAATATAAGTGGAGGTTTTGATGCAAGAGTCAGAGTATCAGCAACGCTTAAATTAAATGGAGTAAATTTTAAAAAAGGCAAAGTAAAGCTTAATTCTGTTGCAATGAAAGACAATAAAGCTTACTCATATAAAGTAGTTTTTTATGGAGAAACAATAACGCTTAACGATATATTAGGCGGAGACAAATTATCTAATTTAGATAATCTCGATTCTTTAAATCTTAATTATGATGCAACTAATATACAGTCTAAACTGCAAGTTGACCCTTCTACTACTGATATTATAGCTCCTTTAATTACACACACAAAAAGATTATATTATGATAGTGGAGAAAACTTACCAGATACAGGTAACTTATTTAATCATACAGGAGCGGGTTCGCATCTTCACGGAGTATTATTTTCTGATTTAAAATATGCTATTAGAATAAATAAAATTATAACAGCAATAGAATCGCAATACAATATAAATTTTAGTGATGATTTTTTTAATACTACAAACGAACCTTATTATAATTTGTTTATGTGGTTGCATAGAAAGTCTGGCTCTGTAGGTATTGGAGAACAATCCCCAGCATTCAATCCTCAAAACGTAACAGGTTGGAGTTTAGCATCTGGTACTTGGGGTTCAATTACAAATGCATCTGCTTTAACTGTTTCCAGTACATTTCAAAACTATATTAACACAGATACTTTATTACAATTATCAGTAGCTCCCAGTAATTCAACTCAATACACGCTTTTAGTTTATAGAGATGGACAACTTATCCAACTTGCAAATCATACAGGAAATGTTACTTTATCTACAAATCAAAGTGGAGGCGCTTTTGGATTATCAACTGAAGCTGCTGGAGTCTATACAGTGGGTTTATTTGTTAGCGTTGCTACTACCTTCAATTTCACTTGGACAGTTAGAAACAATGATGGTACTGGCGTTGTTACTGATACTTTTGGTTTGACTGGGTTTTCTGCTGCAAATGCTTTTCAATTTATTATAAAGTTACAAACTCCAGATATAACTATTATTGATTTTTTAACTGGTCTTTTTAAAATGTTTAATCTTGTGGCTTATGTAAAAGATAATGGAAGTATATATGTAGATACATTAGACAACTTTTATGCAACTTCAACAACTTATGATATTACAAAATACATAGATGTAAATACAAGTTCTGTTGATGTAGCATTGCCTTACAAAGAAATAAAATTTGGATATAAAGGGCTAAAAACATTTTTAGCTTCTCAATACGAACAATTAAATGTGCAACAATGGGGAACGGAATCTTATAGCACATCATTAAATTTAGATGGAGGTACTTATAAAGTAGAAGCTCCTTTTGAGCATATGATGTTCGAAAGACTACTTGATGTTCAAGATACATCAGGACAAACGATAACTACTGCTCAATGGGGATATAGTGTAAATAACAATCAACAATCTTATATTGGTTCTCCTTTGTTATTTTATCCTATTTTACAATCAGGCGCTGGAACTACAACTATAGCTTTTTTATCAAGTCCAACTGTTAAAGTACCCCTTACAAGTTATATAGTGCCTTCTAATAGCGTTGCTTTATCTGCTGCAACCTCTACTACAAATATAAATTTCAGTAATGAATTTAATGAGTATACAACAACAAATGATTTTACAGGTACTCTTTATCAAAATTACTATAGCACTTATATAGAAAACTTATTTAAAGAAAACTCAAGATTAGTTAAATACACTGCTTTTTTACCATTAAGCATTATTCTTAATTATACGCTTGCAGATATATTTGTTATAAACGGACAACAATTTAGAATAAATAGTTTAAATATAAACTTGACTAATAACAAAAGCCAAATAGAACTTATTACAATATGATTATTTTAAAATTATTAAATATAGATCAGTTTTACGGAGTAAGTGAAACAATAGAAATAGCTAAAGGAAAGAATAAATTACCTCAATCATTAAAAGAAGGTTTTGAACAAATAAAAAGAAAAACAAAATGGCAATAAAAAAAGTATTTGTTGTAAGCGCAGAAACTAAAAAGGCGCAAAAGGAAGTAGAGGCTTTAAATAAAAGCATTGAAGAGTCAGATGAAATTATAAAAGGTTTAAATCAGCAATTGCGCGAGCAAGAAAGATTATTAGAAAATACTGCAAAGACAGATATAAAAAGAAGGAAGGCATTAAATGATAATATTAAAAAAACAAAAAAACACTTAAAAGAAGAAAAACAAGATCGATCTGATATAAATAAAGAAAAAGCGAAAGCTAATAAAGATTTAAAAGAAACAGTAAAAAATCAAAAAGATTTAACTGGAGTTTTAGGTTTTGTAGATAAAGCAACTGGCGGAGCATTATCAGCAATGCAAAATTTTGTTGGTAGTATAACAAGCGCAACCAGAGGAATGAAACTATTAAGAGTGGCTTGGATTGCATCAGGTATTGGAGCATTTGTTCTAGCTGTTACTTCTTTAGCTGCTGCATTTACTCAAAGTGAAGAAGGTCAAGAAAAACTGCAAAGAGGATTAGCTGTATTAGGAGCAATTACTAAACAAATAATGGATTCATTTGCTGATCTAGGAGAAGCTATAATTGATGCTGTATCTAATCCAATGGAATCTATTAAAAGTCTTGGCAAAGGCTTGTTAAAGTTTGTTACAAACCCTTTTAAGACTGTTAAGGATGCGGTAATAGGAGCTAAAAATTCAGTAAAAGAATTTGTTGATGAAACTGTAAAAGAAGTTAAAGCAATTGATCAAGTTACCAAAGCAAGACAAAAGGCACATCATATTGAAAGAGATCTATTAACTGAAAGAGCTGAAGCTAACAGAGAAATAAATAATATTAGATTAGAAGCAGAAAAAAGAGATCAATATACAGCTGGAGAAAGAGTAGCCTTGTTAAAAAAGGCTCAAGCTATTGAAGAAGAAATAACTCAAAAAGAAATTAATGCTAAAAAGCTTTTAATACAAGCTCAAGAGCTAGAAATGGCTCAAGGAAAAAATACTATTGCAGATAAAGACAAACTAGCTCAATTACAAGCTGAATTGATTAATCTTGATACTAAAAAATTAAGAAGCCAAAGATTATTGCAAACTCAAATAATTACTGCAACTAATGAAGAAATAGCAAAAAAGAAAGAAAAAAATGCAGAGATTGAAAGGTTAGAAAAAGAGCATCAAGATAATTTAAAACAAATAAAAGAGTTTACAATTATAGATGAGGAACAAAAAAGACAAGCGCAAAGAGATGCTCTAAAATTAGAATATGAAACTTTGATGGAACTTGCCAAAGATGATAAAGATGCGCAATTTGATTTAGAATTTGCCTATCTAGAAAAATTAAGCATTTTACAAAAAGGATTTGATGATGCTGACATAGCAGCAAAAAAAGAAAAATCGGATAAAGAAATTGAATTAGATAAAAGAGTTCAAAGCGCAAAACTAGGAATTGCAAAAAATACTATGGCTTTAGTTGAAGAAATAGCTGGAGAAGGAAGTAAATTGGGAAAAGCAATGGCAATTGGTCAAGCAACTATAAGTGGTTATGAAGGAGTCCAAAATGCTTTCACAACTGCTCAAGATAGCCCAATAACTAAATTATTTCCAGCATATCCATTTATACAAGCTGGTTTAGCTGGCGCGTTTGCTGCCACAAATATTGCAAAAATAGCTTCTACTAAACCAACAGGCTCAAGCGGATCTGGAGGATTAAGCGCAACTGCTTCTGCTCCTCAACCTCAAGTTCCATCATTCAATATAGTAGGGCAAGGAGGACCTAGTCAAATAGCATCAGCAATTGGGCAGCAACAACAACAACCAATTCAGGCATTTGTAGTTTCTCAAGATGTTACAACAGCTCAAAGTTTAGAAAATAATATTATTCAAGGCGCAACTTTAGGAGGTTAATATAACATAAATCAAAAAAAAAGGTTTTTAAATAAAATACAAATGGATATTATAGAATTAGTAATAGATGAAGAACAAGAGCTTTCAGGAATAGATGCTATCAGCGTAGTAGAAAATCCAGCAATTGAAGTAGACTTCATAGCTTTGAAGAATCAGGAACAAATTAGACTTGCAGAAGTTTCTAAAGAAAAGAAAATATTAATGGGAGCAGCTTTGATTCCTGACAAGCCTATATACAGAAATTCTAATGGTCATGAGTTTTATATATACTTTTCAAAAGATACTGTTGCTAAAGCTTCTCAAATGTTTTTAAAGAAAGGCAATCAAAGTAAAGCAACTCTAGAACATACAGAGGAGAAATTATCAGGAATGACAGTAGTTGAATCATGGCTAGTTGAAGATGAAGTTCATGATAAATCTAGAAAATATGGTTTAGACATGCCTGTTGGGACTTGGATGGTATCAATGAAAGTAGATAATGAGGAAATCTGGAATAATTATGTTAAAGAAAACAAAGTAAAAGGCTTTTCAATAGAAGGCTACTTTGCAGACAAACTTAATAGACCTCAAGATAAACAACAAGATAAATTAAGCGAACAAGAAATTTTATTGCAAAAAATAATAGATGTCATACAAGAACAGGAATAATATACCAACAGTAAGTAGAACAAGCCCAACAGGAGGGAAAAGAGGTTGCTTATGTAAAGACAACACTTATAATTCTAAATGTTGCAATGGAGATCTGCAAAATCAAGGGATAGGCAATACAACAGGGCAAAATGGTTGAATTTACAACAGTTTAAATAAAAAAAGGTTTTAATAATATAAATTAATTTAATATGAAAGCAGAGAGTACTCTAAACAAAGTAAAAGTTCTTTTAGGAATGGAAATAAAACTAGAAGAAATGAAGCTAGAAAACGGGACACGTTTTGAAGCAGAAAAATTTGAAAAAGGAAATGAAGTCTTTATTATATCAGATGAAGACGAAAGAATACCTGTCCCAGCTGGAGAATATTTAACAGAGGATGGCAAGTATGTTTGCGTAGTAGAAGAAGGAATTATTGATGATGTAAAAGAAGAACTGAAAGAGGAAGAAGAAATGGAAGTAGAAGATAAAGAAATTGATGAAGTAGAAGCTAAAGATGATGGAAAAGAAGCAGATGTTGAAGATTGGGCTGGTATGGAAAAACGTATCAAAAACCTAGAAGATGCAATTGCAGATCTTAAATCAAGATTAGGAGAAGATAAAGAGTATATGGAAGAGGATTCTAAAGAAGAATCAAAAGAAGAATTATCTGCAGAGGTTAAAGAAGAAGTTAAAGAGGTTGAATTATCTGAAGAAGTTAAACCTTTTAAACATAATCCTGAAGCAAAAAATAAAGTAGATATGAATCTATATGCTCAAAACAGACAAATGAATACTCAAGATAGAGTATTTGCAAAATTATTTAATAAATAAAATAAATAAAAACCAAAAATTAAAATTATGTCAGAATTAAAAAAAATTAGTTTAGCTACAGTAGTTGACACTACTGGCTCAACTTTTGCTGGAGAAGCGGGACCTTATATTTCTGCTGCTCTTTTAAGTGCATCAACTATTGATGATGGAGGAATTACAGTTCTTCCAAATGTAAAATACAAACAAGCTTTGCAAAAAGTTTCTGTAGGATCTGGACTTATTGCTCCAGGAGAATGTGATTTCAATGCAACTTCTTCAGTAACTTTATCTGATAGCTCCCCTAGCTCTGTCGGCCTTCCAGGAAGCGTATCTTCTGATAGAACTGATTCAATAATTAGATTTCTTAGTTGCTTTTTTGTGATCTTCACTTTCTTGCGTGAGCTGGACTACTGTATGCTCCAGATCATTTATGTCTGCGATGCTCATATCAGTGTAGCTAGAAACACCACTGTATGGATCACAGTATGCAGAACCATTGCCTTGCTCATGAAGTGTCAGAAGTGACTGGGCAGCATCAAGCCTTGATGTGTTTTCCAATCGTCTTTTGTTAGTGTGTTGCCCCCTATCAAACCTTGCTGCATTTCTTACTAACCTTTTCTTTCCTGGAGAAGCAGTAAAAGAGAATAAAGTGGGAACGTAATCTGGAGAAAGAGGA
>WLWG01003735.1_pt1 | contig 9987 bp, 13 predicted proteins | sample 6712871 | NCBI WGS metagenome assembly WLWG01 (sample SAMN12718693, study PRJNA515312) | sponge metagenome | isolation source: marine sponge | host: Mycale hentscheli | place: New Zealand: South Island, Marlborough, Capsize Point | collected 2003-05-01 | reverse complement strand
TGCCACCCCATATTATATTTTTGTGTTAATAGTTCTGGGTTTAGTTCCCTTAGTAAATGTATACCTAAAATTTCTAACATCATTTGATACGAAGGTAATTTAATGTCGGTATAGGTATTGAATAGTTTTACCGCGTATTTAGAATAAATCCCCTCTTCTTTTAGGATGGTTTGAATTAGATTATTATCTTTCTTTTTTAGGGGTTTGATTCCTGGGTAGTTATGTATAAAATAATGCATCCATTTATCTGGTGTTTTAATACACCTAACTTTAGTAAACCACATACTAGCTAGTTCTAGAATATTTGCAGTTTTATTTAGTTTTGAGTTAAATCGGAAGTCTTTACCACATAACTCATTAATAAGTGATTTTTTACATTTAAATAACCCCACACTTATTTTATCTCTCTTTTCCCAATATTGTGGATTCTCGATAAACTTATTTAGGTTGTTTAGTACTGTTCTTTCACTTAAGTCTATGTCGAATAGTATTTCACTTAGATTTAGGTGTTCTTTTTTCCAGTATTTAAATGGGTTTTTCATCACAATAGTACTCTTTTTTCTACCAATGTATTGTGTTGTTGTTTTATATACATTCTGATGAACTAAATCAAAAGTTACATGAACCACTTCTCTTTGTTTCCAAAAATATTTTGCACCACATTTTCTACCTTTAACTGTAAAATATCTACTAATCCTAACTTTTTTAGTCACACCATCATCCACTACTTTTTCTACAACTACCGTAATTCTTTTTAATTTAGTGTGCACATAAGGTGAAAAACATAACTTTCTCCACTCTTCATCTGTGAGATTAGTGTGTTGTTTCTTAAAATTGTAAACAACCAGGTCTGGGTTATCCCTAGACCCCACATTAAATAAATTTGTATTTTTATGATTTCTACTTCCTGGTAGAAGAGTATTGAACTTTTCATATTCTTGTGTCCAATACTCTTCGTGTGAGAATTTGTGTAACGTTATGACTTCCATATTAAACGTAAGCTTCGGTAAGTTTCCATAATTTTTTATTCACATCAATTCTTCTATCAATGTTAGTTATTGGTCTAAGTTTTTGCATCTTTTCTTTTTTATTGTTAAATACTAGACCACCTTTTACTAATTTTTCTTGTACTACATTAAATATTTTCCATAGTTCGTTACCTCTATCTCCTTGTCTTACTGGTGAAAGCAGGTCTTCTACATTTAAATTTTCGTTACCTTTAGGGTATCTGGTGAGTAGTGATTTAGAAGCGAAATCAATTTGTTGTTCATCACTTAAACTAATTAAATTTAAATTTTGTACTTGTGTAATTACTTTTGGTACTACTTCTAACATACCGTCCATAATTTTTCTAATTTCGTCAAAATTATACCACTGGTGTTTTATTTTTACTTGTTCAAAGGTTGTGTCTGCTATCACCAAACCATTAGAACAAACTAACCTAAATAACCCAGCGTGTAATGTAAAAGCGTTTCTACCGTCATGTGAATTAGTTAGGACCACTTCTGGGATAGAATCACCTATTTTACCAACTTCGTTATTACGTAATCTAATTAAATGTTTTGTAAACATAGCATCCTCATCTTTTCTAGATTTTCTTTGTGATGCACTGAATGGTTCCCAACCTAGTTTAGACATATCATCTAAAACTGTAGAAGTGGAGATAAAAGTATACTTGTTAGATACCTTTGGAGATTGTTGATTTGCGAATGCTGATGGAACTAACTCTATTAGTTGTTCTCTTGTTAGTGAATTGTTATTCTTTGTCATATCTTTTATTGGGTTTTTAAATTAAATTTGTACCACAAAGATAAACATTTATTATCGAATAAACAAGAAATGATTTATTTTATTTTTCTTTAGAAAATAAACTAGTAATAACTAATAATAATGAAAAACTGAATGACACACATACAGAAAGTAAAATAAAAGTAGTTCTATCCATCATACAGTTAGTTAGTATCCACCAAAGTGAGCATCCCAACCATAAGGTAAACATTACAAAAAATAAAATCATTAAGAATAAAGTTCCCCAAGTTAATAATCCTAATTTTACTACATCAAACATTTTCTACTTTTAGTTTAATTTTTATATTGTCCCCATAAATTGCTCGGTCTAAGTCGACATTAATATTATAATCTTTTGTGAATTTTTTTACTTTGTCTACTAGTCTTTGGGTGTCGTAATCTTCCCTTAGTGTCTCTTTTGCGTAATCGTCAGTAAAATCATCTCCAGTAAGGGGATATGGTGGTACGGTTAAATAAATACCATCTTCTTTACAATGTATATTTACACCTAAGGACTCTGTTTTTAAATCTTTTTCTAGGGTAAATCTAAACCATTTATTTTTGTACCTTTCCATCTTTAGATTCTTTAGGAGCTGGATTGTATTCTTTTTTAGCTGTTTTTAACCTATCCATCATACTTTTAGCTTTTTCTAGAATATCTTTATTGGTCTTATGGGTTGTATTTAGTTTTCTTTCTGACATAACTTTTTATTTAATTATAGTAAAAAATCCCTATTTTGACAATAGTGGTATTTTTAATTTATTTTAATTCTTTGGATTTCTTTGGTGGGCAAAGTAACAAATTAATTTACCCAATATTAAAGACACTATTATAGTAACTATTAATTCCAAAATAATAACTTTATGATAACACCTATTATGGCAGAGTAGACAACCCACAACGCTTTTGTAACATTTCCTTTCCATGAAACCACACCTTCTACTTCTTTTAGTTTGGGTTGTGTTTCTTTCATAAACTCTGTATTTTTATTAACTTCTACTATGACACCGTTATCCGGGTTAAATAATCTTTTTTGTACTGTCCTAATTTCACTCCTTAAAGATTTTTGTCCTTCTTCTAAATCTTCTAAAGATTTTTGCATTAAGGCTAACTCACCATTAGGTAATCCTTTTTTTATTTCTTGTAGTTCTAGTAAAACTTCATTTAGTATTTCACTCTGAGATTTTCTAACCATTTTTTACCTCTTTTAGTAATTTCTTTTTACCTCCTTCATAAACATATGCATGTCCTTCTGTTATTAGTTGATTGTTTATACATATTGTATTATCGTTATTATCCATTATAAATATTTCACCTAGTACCCTACCATACTTACCCACACCATATGACTTTAATCTGAAGTACCCGGATTTAGAACTAACCTTTTCTAATAATTCTTTATTTCGTTCTTTAGCTGCTAAACCTAATTTTTTTTCTTCTAAGTCTCTAGTTCTAGATTCCCAAGTATCAATACCTTTATATCTTATTCTTTTCTTAACCCAGATATCAAACCCAACATCTATCATCGCATCGATGGTATCACCATCAATTACTCTATCTAACTTACCTCTATAAATGTATTTATCCATATCTTTTTAGAAATATATCTCAAAACCAAAATTAATTAACATAAACCTTAGTTTATTTTTATCTATTTTAAGTTCAAATAGTGTTAGTGTACCACATCTTAATGTTAAACTATACTTTTCTTTTTTATTTCCGGCATCAAAACCGTTTATCCAATTTATCATAATGTTTTTATTATAAATACTTATAGAATACTAAACAAAAAGATGTATCTTTGTTTATGTGAAATATTAAAAGAATTAAATATATTTATTAATAATGAAAGATATGATTACAGAGGACATAAAAAGAATTAATGAACTTATACGTTTAACCGAAGACGATAACGTTGGGGACTATATTGACTCCACTTATTTAAAGACTTCTGAGCAAGCAGGGATTAGTGATGATGAAACAAGTCTTATAATATCTAAGACCATACAAGACGCTATGGAACACAATATGAAACTAGTGATGATAAGACCTGAGTTTGTGAGTTTAGCTGACCAAATGATTAAAGAGTATGATTCGGACCTTTTAGTCGGTACTGTTATTGGTTTTCCTGGTGGGGATGCTAGTATTAGTGAAAAAATAGGTGAAGCTAGGGAAGCTATTAATAACAATGTAGATGAATTAGATTTTGTTGTTGACTACAATGCTTTTAAAAATGGAGATTTAGATAAAGTTAAGAACGAGGTTAGTGAAGGTACATCTATTGGGATAGATGAGGGTAGAGTTGTAAAATGGATTATAGAATCTGCAGCGTTAACTTCAGACCAAGTTGCTGAATTAACAAGTTTAATTAGGGATGTTGTTATAGAAACAGTTGGGGAACAAAAAGCAAGTGATGTTTTTGTAAAAACTTCTACGGGATTTTACAAACCTGAAGATGGTGGTCCTGGTGGGGCTACTGTAGATGATGTGTCTATCATGTCTATAAATGCTGGACCATTAAAGGTTAAAGCTTCAGGAGGTATTTATAGTAGAGAAGATTTAGAAAAAATGGTTGATGCAGGAGCATCAAGAATTGGTACTTCCGCAGGACTAGAAATAATAAAAGGTGAAAAAGCTGATACAGATTACTAATGAAAAAATTAATTAAGAAAATTTTAAAGGAAGAAGTCGTAGATATTACTGACATCCAAGATGAATTATTAATGATGCCTTTGGATGCTCGTCAGAAATTACGTGATGATTTAACGGATAGCGTAAATATGGATACTGAAGAAGAATATACTGATATAGATGAACAAATCTCATATAAAGGTATACCAGAAATTAAAGCAAAAACCACAGTAGGAAAACTACTTAAATGGGTAAAACGTTATGTAACAGATAAGGCAACTAATTTTTTAATTAATGCATCAATGGATGAGATTAAACAAACTATCGATATTTTAGATGTTATGGACCCTACTTCTACTGTAGGTATATTCCCACCTAAAGCCATGTATCTTGGTGGTGGAATTGATTTTGCTAAAGATGCTGTTTCGTGGAGAACTCAGGTTGAAGATTTTTACGGTCCTAGTCATGTTGTAAAAGATGAAAGGTTACTTACTCTTGTGACAACAGGAGAGTTAAGTTATGAGGGGTTGACTCCACCAGTACTTTTAAACCCGATGAGAGCAGAAACTGTGAGAGAAGCTGATACAGAATTCAAAGACATGTTTAAGAAATGGAAGTCCAACCAACTAACTCCAGAAGAATTTAAAGTGTTCCAAGAAAAAATAAGAGAACAAATTGTACACCAAGATTTATATATGTTACAAGTTTGTGATACTAACCTAATTAATTTTGATGGTACAGCGGGAGCTGGTACATTTGGTGAAGCTCAGGTATCAGCACTTAAAAACCAACAAGTTTTTTTATGGTTAACTAATGGTATGAAATTATCTAATGTTTCTCCTTGGTTATTACCTTCAGTAACTAAGGTTCTTATCGAAGATGAGTTATGGCCTTTCCTGGGGAACTTTAAGTAGTTCTAACCCCATCATACACATGTTTTACTACTGGAAATCTTAGTGAATGACAACCATCCTGGTTAAGGGTTTCTTCAAAGTACTGTACTGTGATTGTTTTCCCAATTATAAGTTCTGGGTTTTTAAAATACGTTCTTCTTTCTGATTGGTCGAATCCAGAACCTACACCTACGTCACACCCTTTATGTTCTATTACTACATTACTTAACATCTCTTCTTCAACTTCTAACCCATCTACAATAATTCTATGTGTGGAAGTTTCTATAGATTTTACAACATACTCTTCGTCAAAGAATTTTTTCACTTTAAGTAGGTCGTTACTTCTTTTACCTTTGTATTCACAATCTTTACGTAATATTAAACCTTCCCAGTTATTTTTAGTAGCAAGTTCTGCTAACTCCTGGAAGTGTTCGTCCGACTCTACTTTCCATTGTTCTAACATCTCTACACAATTTAGTTTAGGTTTAACACAAGTACTTAATCTTAAACTTAAATTTCGTGTACTGGTTTGTGTATCAAATTCCTCTAATGTGAGATAATCAAATATTTTGTATTTGGGATTTTTAATAGTATGGTCTTTTCTTTTAATTTCCTTCATAATACCTTGGAAGTCTTCTACACCATTATCATTAACTATACACACCTCACCATCAAAAACTACATTAGTTAACTCTAAACTTTCTATTTCTTTTCTAAGAGTATCTAAAGTGTCAAATGTCTTACCTTGTCTAGAGTAAAAATTACATTGGCCATTTTCATCTACCATAGCTAAACATCTAACCCCATCTAACTTGTGTGAAGCAAACCATGTTTGTGTGTCAAAATTAACTTTACCTTTTTGTTTATCATAAGAGTTAGCTAACGCTACCTTAAAAGTTGGGACACATTTTGGTATTGCTTTGTTTATTAGGTCAGCTCCAGTTCTTGTTTTTAAATTTTTATCTAGAATACAAAAAATTAAATCTTGTTGCCATTCTTCCATGTGTTGTGTGTATCCTTTAACACTTTGAATTGCCTCATGACCTGTTATAGTTCGTTTAGTTAATGCATCTAATAAATAAAATAAATCGTTGTACCCTTCTCTAGGTTCTAACTTTTTATTTTTCTTAACTGTTGTACTGGTTAGGTGGAATTGTTTGAACGGTGAGTACGTATACTTTAAAACTTGTTTAATTGTGTAGTCATCATTATACTCTTTAATGATATCAATCTTATCATTAGTTGAGTTTGTGGACTTTAGTCTAGTCACAAATTCTTGTATTCTTTTTAAATCTTTAGCTTCGTTCATTTTTTATTATTACTTTTAAGGCCTGCTTCAAATTGGCGAGCCATTTCCTTAATTATTATTTTTCTAAATTGTTCTCTTATAATGGTGTTTACCGGAATCCATTGTTTTAACATCTGGTCTATTTCTTTCACACTTATGTCTTTAGTTTAGTTAATATAGCACATTTTTCATATTCTTCTGTAGATACAAAATAATCTATCATAGTATCTAAATCTTCATTATCGTAATCATCATCTATTTCTGGGTTAATAAAAAATATGGGTAGTTCTGTTTTTGTAATAATCTCATCCATTGTTTTTTCACCTACAAGTAATTTGTATGAGTTTATTATGCCGGTGTTTATAAATTTATCTGTCATATTTTTTAATTTTTAAAAAACAAAGAGGGGGGTTCCTTTCTCGTTTAGAGTTCTGCCCAATCTACACCAGCTATGAAATAACCTGTTGGTTACCAGACCCTGTGTGCCACCTCCTTGTATGGTACAAAGATAAGAAAAAATGTGTGAATGAACAAATAATAACGTACTAAATTGTTCCTAGTGCAAATACAACTACCATTAGTACTATGTATAGAACCGGTGTTATATCTATTTTTGGTTGTAGTGTTTCCATACTCATAAATAGGATTAGTTATAGCATTCGATGTTAAGTAATTGTTAAATCTATATTAACTTTAAGTGTGGTAAAATAGACAATTCTTTTGCTTTAGATTCTACCATAATATCTACCTTATTACCATATGTATTTGGTAGGTTATTTATGTAGTCTGAGTGTGCTTGTGGTTTTAATTTATTATTACTTTCGTGTAAAGCTTTGGACTCTGAGTAGTGTACCACTGGGGTTATACCTTTAGGCCATGTAGAGATGGCTAACTCAAGGGCTTCTTGTTCTGTCATGTCACCTGTACAAAACTTATGGTGATGATAGTCAAATACAATAGGAATACCAATACGTTCATGTATATACATTAAGTCTTTTACCGAATACATACTAGCTTTGTCATCATTTTCGACTGTAAGACGTTTTTGGACTGATTCAGGGAGTAACTCAAAGTTTTTACAGAATCTATCCAGAGCTGATGGTTTATCACCATACACTCCATTACAATGTATATTGATTTTATTGTATGGTGTTCTATCTAAACCAAGTAAGTCAAATACCTTACCGTGATTGGTTAGGTCTGTTATTGTATTTTTTACAACATGTTCTCTAGGTGAAACCAAGACATTGAATGGTCCTGGATGTGAAGTTAATCTAATTTTATGTATTTTAGCATAATCTCCACAACCTTTTAAAATAGTTTTAATTCTTTCATACTGTGGTAAGTCCTCTATGTTATACTCTGAAGCCCATGGAAATATATCAGAAGATATTCTAAAAAACCCAATCAAATTTGCTGTGTTCCATCTTAAAATTTCAAAGAGGTCTACACAATTTAAAAGAGCTAGTTCTCCAGCATATTCTTTACCTTTAGCTAAAAATGTCTTTTTAATCATCGACCTATTAGTTGTAATTTTGGGTTTTTCCTCCCCCAAAGTCATATTAATACATGCGTAACCTATATTCATAATACAAATATATAAAAAAAAACCGAAAGTTTTAAGTTTCGGTTTAATTATTTTTATGATATTAACTATTACCTAGTAATGTATAATTTTTGATTTCTAATGTATAATTTACCTACTGGAATGTTAGTTAATTCTCTACCTAACAAATCATATATTTTATTGTCATTAATTTTGTTAAATGTTATTTCATTTATAGATGTAGTCATATTAAATAACACCCAACTAGTTCCATTGAATATCAACCATTCTTCTACACTACATACTTCTACTGAACCATTTTCGTAAATATATACATCATAACCAACTTTTACTGTATCAGCTGTTGTGATTTGTGGAAAATAATCATACATACCTGAACCTGTATAACAGATACCACCTCCTGAAAATCCAGTACATATTCCCCAATATATTGTCATAGAGTCAGGATTATGAACCATACCTGATGTATCAAGTCCTATATTAAATCCTTGACTTTGGTCTATCCAATATGTTATTGAATCACAACAAAAATAAGGTTGTTGTGTTCCTAATTTAAACCATACCGATGAACCATCCCAAACCCAATCATCACAACACATCAAAGTGTCAATGTTTCCTACTGAATCTGTAAGTTCATAAAATATACAAGTCATAAGTGTATCATAAGGATTTCCTGCTGGATTATAGTTGAATACCATATGTGTACAAGGACCACCGAAACAACTATCTTCAGCTAACATTGGCTGATTGCCAATATTCCAAGGCATTGAACTACCACCATAAGTTACTACATATATCGGAGACATCATTGGTAAACTGTTACCTGTCTGTCCGATTACTACTTCCATTTGAAATTGTGAACCGGTTGTATATACACCAATATCACATAATGTTTGTGCTTGTGTTTGTAGTCCAAGCAAAACTAAGAGTACTACTAAAATTTTTTTCATTTTTAATTTTTAATTTAATTATTATTTCATATAATAAATAGGAAATATAAACTTAATTGTCTAGTATTAAGTTATTTTTGGTTTTTAAAACCTTACAGGTTCAACCTATCTTATCAAGGTAACTTGTCTTAAAACCCTAAATGTTTACCCTTACAAAATTCTAAATCAACTATACTTGCTCTTATATCTAAACCCTTTATATTAAATGGGTACTCATATGGACACACAGTTCTCCAATGCGGGCCCCATTTTTTAAAAAGATACTCATAATTTAATTCATTTATATAAGTTAATTTATCATATAGTTCCTGACTGTGGTTTTTGGTTTTCATACCGGTTTCTTCATAATCACTATCCCCACCATTTGGTCCATTTATTTTAGCATCTCCATGATAGTAAGTAGATTTTAAATCTATTACTTTTTTAATAGGTTTATTATGTAATCTCATTATATAGTCCACATCTTCCCCATATGCCGGATATAAATTTTCATCAAAATATCCATGAGACTGAACCACACAACTTTTAATTAAAAATACATCATAGGAGCCAAGTCCAAATTCACCACCATTACCATGTATCATACCCACCTCATTATCCTGAGCTTTATCGTGCATTTCTTTTAAGAAACCAGTACCAAAACTACAGTCATGACTTGCAAGAACCCAATATTTTGATTTCATAAAGGAGTTTATTATCATGTTCCAAGCTGCTCCACATCCTATATTATAAGGCATGTGGTATACTTTTAAATTTTTTATAAACTCGTTGGTGGTGTTAGATATTAGGTCGTTTAGTTCTTTATTGAGGCTACCAGCACTGTTATCTATAATAATATAATTTTCTACTGGGAAATCGACACTATCTAT
>WLWG01003733.1_pt1 | contig 9991 bp, 14 predicted proteins | sample 6712871 | NCBI WGS metagenome assembly WLWG01 (sample SAMN12718693, study PRJNA515312) | sponge metagenome | isolation source: marine sponge | host: Mycale hentscheli | place: New Zealand: South Island, Marlborough, Capsize Point | collected 2003-05-01 | reverse complement strand
ACACAAAGCATCCTTATACCAAATAGGTACAGAGAGCAAGTCATCTAGGTCACTATGCAAGTCATATTTCTCCATAACTAGATTTAACTACAGGATGGCTACACGATACTAGGACTATTAATACAAAATAAAGGATATATAGTATGTTCGAACAAATGTTCTATATAAAGAGTGTTAATTTGATATGGGCACAAAAAACCCAAAAAAATTATGCGGGGAGCTTAGTCTCCGTAGGATATCTGGAATTTGATAGGTTCGTCGCCTTGTGCGTCTATGTCTAGTGTGGAACGTTTACCCCACTTCTTAGGGAAAGAACGCTCTAAGAACCAAGCACTTGCTTGCCATGTTCCATTATCAGCAGCTCTTCTAATGTTTTTTATATGCGCACCCTCAGCCTCAGCACGAGCCCTTGCTACCGCCTCCGAAAACTCCGAAAATACATAGACCAACTCTATGTCACTATCCTCATGTATTGCTGGTAAAGGAGAGCTTCCATCACCCAAGGCCTTTATCTCGTCCTGCTTACTGTCTTCTTCTGCGCCTTTTTTAAGCCAATCATAGTAAGTAGAGGGAGCAATACCAGCCATAATGGCTGCATCTTCCTGATAATACCCTAATTTAAGCCAATTACATATTGTCTCTTGAATTTCAGGAGTTAATTTAGTCTTTCTACCCATATACAAGGTAATTTTAGCCTATTTTGTACACCTGAGGTGGATTTGGAAAACCCAAAAAATTTGTGCGCACCACTTAAACGATAGTGTATATATAGATGATTAATTTACGACGTACCCTACCTATTAAGGAGAACAACCATGACCACAGACAATATTAAGGCCCAGGACGGAATGGATATGACTACAAACAATAACGAGCGAGCGGAGCGAGCAACTATGATGTATAATTCAGAACTAACAGATTCACTTTATCAGCATACATATGATAAATCATCACCTTCTAAAACTTCATACACATTCGGAGAATATGATAACTTCGTTATTATGACCTCTGATTATCCGAAAGACTTTGGTGTTAGTAGAACACTATTTGGTTCTTGGATGCACCTCATTGAGGAGTATGCAGTTATTAATACTATTACTGACTATATGACTATTAAAGATATGTTATTAGAACATGATGATTATCTAGAGTTAACAGATGAACAGGAGTCATACGCTATTACTATCTTTGAAAGATTCTTAGCAGAGATAGACTTGACTGCTAATTATTTGACAGAGTATTTTGTTACAGGATATTTCATGGGACAGTATTACGAAGGTACTGCTGACCTCATTGAATTACATGATGATAATACATTCACCATGATTGACTACAAACACTATTCAGAGTTATCTGAATCAGATATAGAAGCACACAAGGCTCAGTGTGCTATATATGCATCACTATATCAGAAGATGACTGGAGTCATACTACGAGAAATCAAGGTATTGTATCCAATGCAGGAACACGTAGAAAGTGAAGTCTACTAATGATTTACAAACACAAGGTGAGAGTAGCTTCTCGCCAAATCAAGAACCATGTACAAACAACAACAAAGAAAGGAGATACTCATGACTGAGTTAATCTCAATGGCACTATTCAGTGCCTTAGTAATACACGCACTAACTGGTGAGAATGGAATGGTAAACCATTTCTTCCCAGGTTGGAGCAAATCTATTGGACTAGACAAGAAGAAAGGAGGTGAATAAATGAAGTGGGGCGAATTTAGTACTTTATATAGTATCAAAGCTATTGACAAAGCACGTGAGTATGACTTAGACCTGCATGAAACTGGAGCACTTATCCATGACTATTGGATACTTGCTCAGATGATTGCAGAGAAGCAGCTTGATTATGCTAATCCATTCCTATTGGATTATACAATTGAGAAAGCTGAATCTCATCAACCTATGTTGGTGTCATACAAAGAGCTTACATTTGACGACAGAGTCAAAGACTTGTATCTGTTCTATGTACATGATACCGAAAGGTTCATGTCTATGCACGGTGCCGAAACAATAGTAAAGCATTTCCCAAGAGTAATTACTTGGGTTAATTGGAAGTAACAAACAATTGAAAGGAAACATATGATTGCTTACAATCAGATGTGTACTCAATGCAAAGAAGACAAACTTACTCTTAGTAAGAGAGCTAGGTTTATTTGCAATGATTGTAAAGAATCTCTTCATCACAATCAGTGGAGAGATTTACAAAAGATAAATAATGGAAACATTATGGAAAGGAGTAATTGATATGCAATGTATCATGACTCATCCGTCTTCTGCTTCAGAAGAACGGTGCGATATGCCACCTTATATCCAGAATCAGCTGGATAAAAGAGAAGTATTGTGTAAGTATCATGCGATGGAAAAAGTCGTAAAGACTGCACATGCTACCAAGAAATCAGTTAAAGAGACTGTAGCTGATTTAAATATAACATAGAGAAAGGAGAGAAACATTATGTTTCCCTTATACGTAGGACTATTAGGAGTAATAGCATTACTTCTTTTACTTAGAGCACAAAGAAATGAAAGGAGGAAATATGGGAGCCATATTCGTTGAAGAGTATGTACTGGGCTTATTGAATGGTGAGTTTAATGCATGGATGTATACAGCAATGTTTACTTTTACATGTATGTACTTAGCAAACAAACTGGGTCAATTCATATTTAAGAAATAGATTAAGAGTGAGGGGTAGCATTCCTGTAAACCAAGTTCGATAGTGGTTCAGAGGAATGTTACCCTACGCTTTTTCGACATGAGAATTGAAATCAACAAAAGAAAGGACATAACAAATGTTGTGTGAAATATGCGGTAGCTTATTTGAGCTTACCAACGAGCATGAAACTACGTGCTTCAAATGTGAATGGTTAATGAGTACGCCTTTTGAAAGGGCAATTATATTTACAAAGGAGACAAATACTATGATGTATCACTTAACACAAAGTTAGGTGGAATTATAAGGAGGTAACGAATGTTACAGCTTGTTAGGTTATCTAACAGGAGATTTAGGAAGATTCTGTCTTACCTAGATAAGAATCCCGACTTAATCGGGGAAATGGAGGGAATGAATTACGCTGATGTTCTACATGCAGTGGATGACATTCTCAGAGTAAAGGAGGCCAACATTGGCTAATCGCAAAGGAGTCTTAGACTCCAACGTGAAAGCCTCTAAGACCTACTCAATAGATGAGTTCATGGGAGCTTATCTAAGAGGGGAATTAGAGTTGAAGCCAGATGGTAAAGTCAAAGCTAAAGCACTTAGCAGAGGCAAAGCCAAATGGATACTAGTACCAGTTAGGTTAGCTGATATTCCAAGTGACATGGATATATCAGACTGCTATAAGTGGTTCGACCACCAAGACAAGAAAGGTAAGAAGTACCATGTCTTTGGTCTAAAGCCGCACGAGTGGAAGAAACGAGGTTACCAAGGTAAGCTTGTTAAACGCTATGTGGCAGATATTGAGAACGAATTATCTCAATTAGAGAAGGAGTCTAGTGACTTCGATTCTCAATTCGAGCAGACAATGCTTGAATGGACAGCAGGTGATGACAAACGTTAGGTACAAAAGTACTTGACCTTTGTATTGATGCCTGTTATCGTTATAACTATATATCAATACATAACAGTGTTATTAGTAGCAATACAGTAACACAGGGAAGGAGAAACAATAATGTTTTGGACAATCAATTCCATTACAGAAGCTAAGGAACAATTTCCAACACTCTCATCATTATGGGATGAAACCACACCTGGTAATAGCCTCGGTCGTATGACTGATGCTAATATCAACTGGGATTATCTCTATGATAAGGTTAGAGGAAATAACTTTAGCGTGCAGCCTGACTACAGTATTCCTGCAAGCGAACGCAGGGATGAAGATGTTATAGACTACACTCAGTGGTCTGTATCTAAAATCTATATCATACCTCATAAATCTATGACGGATATGAATAGAATATGTAGTTGTCAGAATTCTAGGTTCGAGAACGAAGACCCTAGTCCTTTGACAGGTAGGACTGCACATCACAACCATGATGAAGTTCACAGACTTCATAATGCGTTTGCAAATATGAATGCAGACCGTCGAGTTCCAGCAAGTTCTTGGAACCAAAATGGTTCGGTCGGCAATCAATATTATCTGCAGGAAATTATCAGAGGAAATCTAAGACAGTACACTGATAGATTCGCAGGTGGCAGACAGTTCAAGCTGAGTAGTAAACATAAGTACTACAAAGCTGAGGCAGAACGTGTTGTTGGTAGCAGTCTGCACTATGTTATATTCATCCACGCAGATGAAAATGGCGTAGACAGATGCTATACATCAGCTTATATCATACCGTATCAAGAACCTGGTAGAGCGGAGACTAAAGTTTCCCATCAGGTTGCATACAGTCTGAATGAACAGTCGACTCCATTCTATGGATACTACGAATCATTTAGCTGGGATACATTTGAGAAAGTATTGTATAAGCCAGCTGACCGTAGCGGTGTAAGGCAGTACAAAGAATGCAAGTCTTGTGGACAGCATGTCAACAAGAACAATTGCGTCTTTGCTATTGACATGGGTGCACAACGTAGTAGATATTCTATCTGCTATTTGTGTGTACCAACACAGACTGCTGGATACGACCCTAATACGAAAGCGTTTGTTAGGTATCCTAATATGGTATCTAACTCCGAGAGTAGGATGAGAAACTACTTACGTAGCAGGTTACTTGATGATGAAGGAAATGTAAGTGGTAGACATACCATGACACTTGTTCCGTTCTTCAGAAACATACCTACTACTAGTAACTCATCAGCCTATTCTTGGCTCGACGTATCAGCTGGTCATACTGATTGGATGCGTGACAGAGGGTATCCATCTATTATCAGTCTAAGCCTAGAAGCTAGGAAGTATCTTACTTGGGCTAGTCAAGAAGATGTATTCACACCAGAAGCAGGTGCAATTGAATCCATCGGACATGTAGGTAATACATTTGACTGGATAGGTATAGATGATGGAGAAGTAGAAAGTATCATGGCTTGGGACGGGCTCACTGATGGCGGTATCAACATATACCAAGGCTATGAGGAGAATGAGCTTACCGAATCTGAGTATGAGAATGGTCAAATAACTGAGACTCATTTCAATGCTCTGAATCATGATATGGATGTTGAGTACTACGATGATGATGCAAACGCATTGTTTGACCACTCAATGTTCCTAACCATATATGACCCTAGCCAATGGCAAGACTATATAAATGGTCAGAGATACAGAGGTGGTACTGCTTCACCAAGCGTAAGACAAGTGGTCAGAATAGATAGAGCTCCAATCCATGTTGTGAGACACGGATTACCAGAGATGAATCTAGAGAAGAACACATGGGACTTTACATTCCCTGTCTGGCAAGTAGCAGTAGGTACTCATGCTGACGGTAGACTAATCAAGCCTGTTGGTCAGGACAGTTGGTCTAATCCAGAAATGATGATATCTGAACAGCTATTGCACATGAGTGATGCAAATAGACAAGCTAGTAGTGACATGTTGGCTCATGTTGTTAACAGTAGGATTGGTCCATTCTATGGCGTAGAGCTAGAGATTGTCGGTCGTAGGGAAAGACACAATCATGATACTAATGAGATGGAGAACACTCATCGTAGATTGATTGAGGCGTTCCATCCTACATGGTCAGAAGTGAATAGTCAACGAGCACAGTTGGCATACAGAGTGCAAGATAGCTCTGTAGATTCTGGTTCAGCTTGGGGACAAGAGGTTGTTACACAACCAATGTCCATAGGTGCTTGGCAACAAGTACCTGACGATTTCTGGACAATGTTGAAAGATAACTATGTAGCAATGTACAACGAGGGAGGAAGTAGGAACTATGGCAATGGTATCCATATACATATGGACCATGACGCATTTACTACTGGACACCTTTGGGCGTTCGTTGATTACTTTGTCAGACAACATATGGTATTTCTAGAAGAAGGTGAGGGAGAGGCAGAGGAGACATTGTTGTACAAAGTTGCACAACGTGGTTCTGGTCGCTGGGCTCACTGGAGACTACCATACCATGACAGAACAAGAAACGGTAGACAGTTGACTAATGTCAATGACATTATTGCTGCTACTGCTTTACGCAGACGTACCGATAGAGGCAGCGATGGTAAGTATGATGGTATTAACTTTACCAAAGACAATACTATCGAGCTTAGGTACTTTAACTCTACTACGGTTAAAGACAGGGTCTTAGCCAGAGTCGAGTTTGTTGAGGCAGTGTATCGTACGACTAAAGAAGTTGCAGCTTCTATTGGTAACTTCGATACTAAAGAAGGGCGTGATAACGAAGCGTATCGTGACTTCTTTGTTGACTTGACATCAGACTGGTGGGATGACAAACTGTGGCATCATGTATTATCTTCCGAGATAAACAGACGACGTTACAGTAACCTAATCAAACTAGGTAGAGAAACAAACGGGTTCGACCTGAACAGACTGTTCGGGGCCCATACCTTGTATAGCGATACTCTTGCAGAAGCGAGACAGTTCGTTAATACACTGGTAGACATAACAGAAGAAGGAGGTACACAGTAATGTGTATAATTGCAAGCGTTCCTAAGGACGCAACAATAGATAAGCCGACACTTGAGACTATGTGGAAACACAATAGTGATGGTGCTGGTATTAGTTGGATTGATGAGAAAGGTAAAGTTCGTGTCTTCAAGACAATGAAACTTAAACCATTCTTATCTAAGTTCGACGAGATAAGTAAACGATATGGAAACAAATCTGACATATTAGTTCACATGAGAATAGCAACTCATGGTTCTGTATGTATGGACAATAATCATCCATTCAATGTAGACACACAGACAGTGTTTGCACATAATGGTATATTGCCTAGACAGTTTCATCCACCTGCAAAGCGTGACATAAGTGACACTCGTTACTTCAATGAGACGTTCTTGCAGTATCAGAAACTATCTGCTCTCGATGACAGTAGGTATATCGACCACTTAGGTGAAGTGATTGGTAGCTTTAACAAGCTAGTAATTCTTACAGCTAATCCTAAGATGCGTAGAGATTCCTACATAATCAATGAGACCAGTGGTGAATGGTCAGATGGCGTTTGGTATTCAAACGATTCATACTTGGAGTATTCAGCCAAGATGAAGTGGGGTACTAGGTCGTACACCAACAAGTTGACAGAGCCATCAACTACCACTATCGAGTCTACATCAGTAGACAAAGGTGCCAACTGCGATGTTGGTGTCGGTGGTGACGATGATACCATTCAACTGTTCGACGTTCAAGTATGTCATCAATGGGGTCTTATCCCAGAGGATGCATGGAGCAACGAAGAACTTGCTGATACTATCTGCGATATGATGATGGCATACGGTTATGATGCACCACAAGACCTAATGGAAGACTTCCAATGGCATGTGCGTGACAACAAAATCAAATGTCAACACTGTAGTGCAACATTAGATATCAATCAATATTGGCCTGATTGTGGACCAAGTTGTAGAAACTACTCAGATGGTGAACATCTAGAGGCAAGGGTTGACGACCCACAGTTTCAGTTTGGACCAGAGGTAGCAGACGATGTCAATGAAGATTGGTTCGAACTTGTCGAGCAAGACAAAGAAGAAAAAATGGAACAACAAGAGTTGTTCGGAAAGGAGAAGTAACTTATGGCTAGGTTAACACCTAGAGGGTCACGGGTACAAGTATCCGAGGCCGACGAAGTTATATTCCGAGAGGAGATAAACCACGGTACAAGTCAACTGTCAGGTCGTGCTATGAAGTACGGCTTGAACGGTAACTTGTATTCGCCTATTCGTTTGTTGTCTACACCGTTAGACGACTTACGACCATTGCGAGAGCAACTGGTAAGGTACGGACTTCCTGTTGGTGTAGAGCTAGAACTAGAAGTTGAAAACAGTTCATTCCTTCGTGACGCAAATTACGAAGAGCAGAATGAAGAGTTCAACAAAGTTGTAGCTAGAAGTAATAGGCACGTAAGAAATTATCTTAGAGCTAACTCAATCAGTAATGGTTGGGAAAGTTTCAGATATGCTCCTATGTGTACAGTCAAGACAGATGGTTCTCTCGGTAATGCAGGCCGAGAGTTCGTGTATGCACCAATGACTCCTGACTTTGCTAGAGCATCTAATGCTTATAGCATCTTCACCGAGACATTGATGGACTACAGATGGATGGGTCATCATGGCCCTAACACTGGTGGTCACATGCATATACCACTCGGTGCATTCAGCGACCAACAGCTTGTGTTGTTTTACAAGTTGTTTGAGACATTTGCTGATGCAAGAGTATATGTCGAAGGCCATCCTACCCCAGAAACAGCTGCGAGGTTCTTGCAGATTATAGGACAACGTAAGCTGAACAGATGGGCTAAGTGGTATCGCTTAAATGATATAGCTACATACCATAGCGACATTGTCAGTGAGAACAGAGGAACACTACGTAGAACTAGACACTTTCTCGTAGAGCGTTCTCGTCACGAGACAATGGAACATAGATGGCCTAATGGTACTTACAGTGCTGAACGTGTGATAATGCGTACAAGCTTCTTAAATGCAGCGTACAACTTTACATACATGGTTGAGCAACGTTCGTACTCAGACCCTAGAGCAGTAGAGGACATCTTTGATGTTGACAAATTTGTACAGTTTGTTAACTCACAAAACAGATGGCCTGAGTTGAAACGCTACTTGCGTAGAAACTACAATGGCATTGCTATTGTTACTAGCAGGGCAAGAAATACTTCTGTATCAGAAGATATAGAAGCATACAATGAATGGTTCGTAAATGCTTGCGACCATGCAGAAGGGAGAGTTTAACAATGGTTAGACACGGAGACCCTGGCGTACCTAATTGGCTAGTAGATTCTGGCGAGGTATCACTTAGTGATTTATCTCGTACAGTTGACTTCACAACTAATGTGACAGAAACTCAGCTAGTTACGTACACCGTAAGCCATACAGTCACTCTACAGGACTTGATTGACGCTCAAGTCTTGTCAACAGACGATGACCTCTCAGATAGAGGAGTTATCTCTGATGCAATAAGTGACTTTATCGCAGAAGATAACGTTGACCAGTATGATGACGGAAATCCAGACCATGGAGATTCCGAATATTACGATTCAGATTGGGATATAGATAGCTACGGGGACAACGAGTAATGTTACTTGTAGAAAGCGTATACTCTACATTCTCATTTGTATTGTTATTCCTTGTTATATCAGGAATAATCATAAGCAGATGGATTATATTGGGTATATTGTTATTGATAGGACGAGGTCTGTTATTCATATTCAAACCTATACTACGTAATTTAGTACAAGGTACGAATCTGGTTGCAGGCATGCTTATGGGGAATGAATAACCTGTAGGTAGTTAGGGGGTTCTTAGGAACCCCTTATAGTATCTATAGACCTTAAATAGATTGTAGAAACCTAAGGTAACTTGGTTTTTGGTACTGTAATAGGTGGACTCTGTGGATTTCAAGTTTCACCCAGTATTCGCAGGGCGTACATATATTGCCTTGTATTTTGCGTATATGTCCTTCTTTGTTGTTTCCACCATATATAGTAGTATATAGCCCATCTGGTATTGGTCGCTCTGGCTGGGGGGTTCAGGTAAACAACATCGGCTAGTAATAAGGTTATCAGGGGATTTGTCGTCACGCTGTATGCGTAACTGCGACAATAATGGCTAGTAATAGGAGAATTATGCCCTTTTGGTCGTCTGTGCCAGCTCAGGTGATGCCCAGAAAAAATTCGCTTCAAGGTTTGACAACCCCTATATCTTGTAGTATTGTTCTTAATAGTATTAGTAACAGGAGGATTATGTCACTAGGAATATTACTTTTAGTAATTAGTGTTGGATATATCGTAAGAGAGATGTTTGACACACCACCAGATATGCATTACGACATCTGGGAGGACGAAATATATTACAAATAGCGTA
>WLWG01003732.1_pt1 | contig 9992 bp, 5 predicted proteins | sample 6712871 | NCBI WGS metagenome assembly WLWG01 (sample SAMN12718693, study PRJNA515312) | sponge metagenome | isolation source: marine sponge | host: Mycale hentscheli | place: New Zealand: South Island, Marlborough, Capsize Point | collected 2003-05-01 | reverse complement strand
AAACGAAAAACCATCGAAACGCGGCGCTTGCAACACCGCAAACAAGTCGCATAATACAAACAACAGATGAGCTAAAGTCTCTCTAACTCAGACCACCATCTGTCTCAAATACCCTGATCACGGACAGATCAAGACTTGGCGACCCAACAAGGCAATGGCGAGCCTTCCAATGCCTTTTTCTCCCATTATGGCTCGCTCTGCTTTTTTGGGAGGTCGGTATGTGTCAACTTTCTGACCCTTGGGCGCATACTTGCTTTCGGTCCCGAGCACAAGCCAACGGTCTTCGAATTCCTGAGGTGTCATGCCGACACCGTTGTCACGGATCACAAGAAGATTGTCGGTTCGGAAGAAATCGACCTCGGCGTGGTCCGCGTAAGCATCGTGAGCATTTTTGTAGAGCTCGCTAATCGCGGTGGAGACGTTGGCAATTTGCTGGCGCCCCAGCATATCTACAGTTCGTGCCCTGGTCTTGAATTGTGCCATACCTACCCCGCGCGTGCTTTTGCGTGGGCCAATAATTGGGAGCCAAATTTCTTGGCGAGCAAAACCGGAACTGCATTGCCGATTTGCTTTGCCTGCGAACCGAGCGAGCCGACAAACTTGAAATCGTCGGGAAATGTTTGGAGGGCAGCAGCTTCTCTAATACTGATTGCTCGATGTTGATCAGGATGACCGAAGCGTCCGTTGGATAGACTGATGCACCTGGTTGTCAGCCCGGTAGCCGGAGCATCCCATCTCATGCGGCCGTATACATCGGTATGCCCAGTGTACCCAGACTTGGAATGACAGTCGAGTTGAAGCTCTTTCGGCCAGTCGGCACGTGATCCTTCTGGTGGTGTCGCCATAATTCTTTTCAGGTTGAGCTCCGATAGATTCGCAGCGCGATGGTTTGGAATATCTGGATGCGCCTCTCCCGCCTTGATATTGGGAAGATGACCGATCCACTGCCTAACCGTAGTGTATGGTTCTCCAAGGAAGGGCCCGTGAGTCATATCTGGAAAACTGATTTCTCCATGCTTGGACGCTATAAGAACGAGTCGCCTCCTTCGTTGCGGAACACCATAGGCCCAAGAATCAACAATACCAACTGACGACTTGTATCCGAGTGTCCTCAGGCGCTTTGAAAACCGTGTCAGAGTACTGCTACCAGCGATCATTTGCATGCCAGGAACGTTCTCAATGAAAACATAGTCTGGACAATGCTCCGCAATTGACGCCCCGAAATAGGTCAGAAGAGATCGACGGCTGTCCTGACCCTTTTTTGGTTTCTGCGTGTTTTGGCGAGTGAATGGCTGGCAAGGAGCGCACCCGCAAAAGAGCGTAAGGCGGCCTTGTTTTTTCAAATCATTCAGAACACGACCATTGAATGACCTAATATCTGACCTCATGATCTTGGCACTGGGAAAATTGGCCTCGAAAGTTTTGGCAGCGTCCTCATCAAAGTCGAGCGCAAAAACCGGGTTCAAGCCCGCAAGCTCGAAACCCTTGCTGGTGCCACCACACCCCGAGAAAAAATCAAAAACGTCAATGCTCATCAATATTGTTCTTCTGACAATTTTTTATATCAATTTCAACGAGTTTTGGTAAACGTCAATATTGAAGTTTCGTGCTGTTTGGTAAGAAGTGGATCAAAAGCAAGACGGGTGTGTCCACAGCGCTAGTCTCTGCAGGGGGGGGTGGGCAGCGCAACATCTAGACTTAAACTTTGCCGATCGCCCCACCTGATATGCTAAATTGCATGAGTCTTACATACAATCCCTAATGGGTCGTCCAGTGGATTATCAATAGATATTTTCTAGCTACCTACAAATCGGGCGTCCGCTTGAACGCGGTTCGGTAGCTGGCGCTCCAAAGCCTCGCCGTTGCAGCCAGCGACCGCCTTCCCCTGGGTTTTCCTGTCCGGTCACCACCGGGCCACCGTAACCAGACTCAACGAAATTCGACCAAACTTCGCCAAATTCCACAATCACATCCCGGCACGCCCCCATCTCCAAACGTGCAATAAGCTTCACTTTGGTTGAATTTGGTTCACTCAGCTTCACTTTCCGAACAAATGTACTTCCATCATGGCATGCAAGAGGTCAGCGGTTCGATTCCGCTTAGCTCCACCACTCAGTCACTGCGGTGACGCATGCATTTCGGTGTGAGCCGCAGTCATTCCGGGGGTCTCCACTAAGCCAAAATCGATTTATTCTGGACAAATTAGTTTTACCAAGCTTTCCTTTGCCCAACATAGGAAAGGAATTGAGTGTGAAGCTTCTTTTTGAGCACGATGAGTACCGCAGCCGCGTAGCGCGCGTCAAAGATCAGATGCGTGCCAAAGGCATTGATGTGTTGCTGATCTCCAATCCAGCAAATCAGTTCTACGTCACTGGCTATGATGGATGGTCCTTTTACACTCCCCAAATGGTTGTGGTGGCACTTAATGGAGACGAACCGATCTGGTTTGGGCGCAAAATGGACGCCGTGGGTGCAAAGTTTACCGCTTTTTTGGCACCGGAAAATGTGATCCCCTATCCCGACAAATATGTTGGCAGCGACACACTTCATCCGATGGATTATCTCGTCGAAATTCTGCGCGACAAAGGTTGGGACAAAGGACGGATCGCGGCGGAACAGGACGACTATTATTACACCGCAAAGTGGAACCGTATACTGACACAGGCCCTGGGTCAGGGCGAATTTGAGGATGGGTTCCTGCTGGTCAACAGGGTGCGGATGACAAAATCTGCACAGGAAATCGAGTATATGAGCCAGGCTGGACAAATTGCTGCTTTGGCGATGAACGGCGCCCGCAAATTGGTGCGCCAAGGAGTGCGCCAATGTGATGTCATGGCAGAATTATACCGCATCACAACTTCTGGCACGCCTGAATTTGGCGGCACGTTTCCCTGCAAACCGCCCAATGCGATGGTCGGAGAAATAGCTGCGGCTCCCCACCTTAGTTGGTCGGATAAACCGCTGGAAGAAGATGAAATCTTCTATATCGAGATGGGCGGTGTCCGGCACCGATATCACTCGCCCTTGTCGCGGTGCGTCTATGTTGGCGACCCGCCAAAAGACCTGGTGAATACAACGGCTATCATTCGCGAAGGTTTGGAGGCGGCACTGGATGTGGTCAAGCCCGGGATTGAGTGCCAGGACATGGCGGCCGCCTGGGAAAAAGTGATCAGAAAACATGGTATCGAAAAGGACAGCCGCATCGGCTATCCGGTCGGAATTGGTTTTCCTCCCACATGGGGTGAATTGACCTGTTCTTTGCGGACTGGAGACACCACCGTGATGGAAGAAAATATGACCTTCCATTGCATTCCTGCTCTGTGGATGGACAAGTACGGTCTTGTGGTCAGCGAATCCTTCGTCGTCACCAAAGATGGGGCAAGGGCATTTGCAGATTGTCCGAGGGAATTGCTTACGGCTGACTGATTTATCGGATGCATTAGGAACGTATCGTGCCAGATTTTACCACCAGACCTGAAATACGCGGAACATTTGGCGCTGTGACATCGACCCACTGGATCGCATCAGCTGTCGGCATGTCCATTCTTGAAAAAGGCGGGAACGCATTTGACGCAGCCGTTGCCACCGGGTTTTTGTTGCAGGTGGTCGAACCCCATCTGAACGGCCCGGCAGGTGACCTGCCGGCGATCTTCTATTCCGCCCGCGACGAGGATGTCGGCGTGCTTTGCGCCCAGGGAACGGCTCCAGCCACCGCCACAATTGAGGCAATGAAGACGATTGGAATCGACGACCTGATGCCAGCTTCCGGTTTTCTGGCAACGGTTGTTCCCGGCGCATTCGATGGCTGGTTGCTGATGCTGCGTGACCACGGAACAATGGAGCTTGTTGATGTTCTGACGCCAGCGATTGAATATTGCGAAAACGGCCATCCCTTGCTGCCAGCCGTCGCCACTGCAATTGCCAGCCTTCAGGAGTTTTTTGAAAAGCAATGGCCGACTTCGGCAAAGGTCTGGTGTCCTGACAATATACCACCCCGCGAACTGAGCCTGTTCAGGAACCCCGACCTTGCAAAAACCTACGGAAAGTTGCTCAACGCTGCCAAAGGAGGCACTCGCGAAACCCGCATAGACGCGGCGCGCCATGAATGGCGTGCTGGTTTTGTGGCACAAGCAATCGGTGAATATTTGAGCGAAGCCAGGGTGATGGACGTCACCGGCCAACGCAACGCCGCGCTTTTGACACAGGACGACCTTGCTAACTGGCGCGCCACTTTCGAGGAACCAACACGTATCGAATATCATGGCTGGACGGTTTGTAAGACTGGCCCCTGGGGACAGGGCCCGGTCCTGTTGCAGGCGCTCCAAGTGCTGAAGAATTTTGACCTCGCAGCAATGGACCCGATGGGCGACGAGTTTGTCCACGTGGTAATTGAAGCGATCAAACTAGCCTATGCAGACCGCGAGGCCTATTACGGCGACCCCGAATTTTTCGACATTCCAATCGGGCAATTGTTGTCGGAAGCCTACGGACGTGAGCGAGCAAACCTGATTTCCGGCGCGGCGTCGTTCGAGACCCGGCCCGGCGATATCAAGGGGCTGGAATACCTGGCCAAGGCCGCGATCAGTCGTGTTGAACGAAAGTTTGACGTTCTGGAGGACCCCGCCACCGGTGAACCGACCATGGCCCATCTGACCAACGCAAAGGGTGACACTGTTCACCTCGATATTGTCGACCGTTGGGGAAATCTGGTTTCCGCGACACCTTCAGGCGGATGGTTGCAATCTAACCCAATAGTTCCCGGATTGGGCTTTGCTCTCAATTCCCGTGCACAAATGTTCTGGCTGGACGAGGGTTTGGCGTCATCGCTGAAACCAAATGCCCGTCCCCGCACAACCCTGACACCCACGATCGCCTGTCACGTGGACGGGACCCGGCTCGCGTTCGGAACACCGGGTGGGGATCAACAGGATCAGTGGCAGCTCGTGTGGTTTTTGCGCGTGGTGCACCATGGCCTGGATTTGCAACAAGGTATCGATGCGCCGCTGTTCCACTCAAAGCACTTTCAGTCGTCCTTTTACCCCCGGGTCGCTACTCCAGGAGAAATGATGGTCGAAGAAACGATAGGTGAGGCAACGATCGAAGCTCTGCGCGGTCGGGGGCACAAGATTGACGTTGCTATTGCCAACTCCGTTGGCCGGCTGACAGCCGCCAAGCGCCATCCTGATGGCCAGATTCAAGCTGCCGCGACCCCACGCCTGATGCAGGCTTACGCGATTGGGCGCTGACTACATTGGAACGCTAAGTGTTAGCGTATTCGCTCGCCCTATAACGACTGACCTGAGTTCGGATTGTCCTAGCCGATGTTGTTTGGCTGCCAATGCTGGTGTTTGGCTCTGGGAGCGGGACATTAAGGCCGGCGCGTATTGGATCTGCGGTGGGTGCCAATCCAAAGTTTCATTTGTGTTGGGTGTATCCTTCGACAATTAGTTTCCCCACCTTGCTGCCTCCTTCCACATTCCAAACAATTTTTCCTTAATTCTTCACATGCTGTTTGTGCGTAATTGCTACTGTGTTGAGGTGTAACTCAAGAGCGTAACAAGAAAGATGCCCCGATGGCTTCCAAAACCAATCGTGGTTCAACACAATGGAAACAGAAGCGGCCAAGCCGCCGTCCTGATGATGGGGCACGTCAACTGCGAGCACGCTTTGCCAACTCTACTAAGCGTAAGTCTTCGCCCACGCGTTCCGAGTCTCGGTGGAGAGCCAACGCAAAAGCACTCTTTTTCGCCTCACTGGTTGGAGTTGTTGGTGTTAGGGCATTTATGTCCAGCCCATGGCCACCGCTTGAGACAATCCAGCATCTTGCATCGGCACCAAATTGTGACGCGGCCAGAGCGGTTGGCCTCGCGCCAGCAAGAGTTGGACAACCCGGATACTGGAGTAAACATGATCGGGACAATGACGGTATTGCTTGTGAAGTCTATTTTGGACCGCGATATCGATAAGCTTTTGTGACCGAACCAAAGGTAATCGAGAATCAGAATTAATGGAGGCTCAAGCCCTTCCAATCAAATGGCAATCACCCCTTTTTAGGGAAATGCGCCCGTTAGCCCTATTGAGCAAAAGCCATCGATCTTCGCGAAAGCTGTCATTGGATTCTCAAGAATCTTGAAGCTATCATTGGTCGCATTGAGCCCAGAGAGGGCATCGTTACTCGGCAATCACAGAAAAAACTTCAACAGGTTCTCTGATGCCCTTCATTTCAACTTCACCACGGCTTTCGGCTTCCACTTCGCCTTCAATCGCCGCCCAGGCGCGGGGGGAGATGAGGATCTCGTCGTTTTGCGCCATGTCGCACAGCCGCGCTGCCGTGTTCACGGAAGTTCCCGACGCGGTATAGTCAAATCGTCCCGCTGAACCCACCATGCCGACCGTGGCATAGCCCAGCGATATGCCAATGCCGAAACCCAATCGGTGGCCAAGCTTCTTCCATTGAGAACACAGCTCACGCATTTTATCGCGCATTGCAAGCGCCAGACGCACGGCGTCCCCTGCCGGGTCGTCGACCGGGATCGGATCGTTGAAGATCACCATGATGCCATCGCCAGCCCGCTGATCTACTCCACCACCGAATTGGTCGATCAACTCGCTCATCTCATGATGATAGGTTTGCAGAACCTCGATGGTTTCCTCCGGTTCAGCAGCCTCGCAAAAGGCGGTAAAGCCGCGCATGTCGCAGAACAGGGTGGCAATCAGCGCCCGGTGGGAGGACAACATGGATTCATCGCCCGTCGTCACCACGGCATCGGCCACCGCAGCTGGGAGGAACCGCTTCAAGCGTCCCATGCGCTCAATCTCTCCAACCTGGTCCTCAACGCGGGACTCAAGCGATGTGTTCAGCGCCTCGACTTCGGCGGTGCGGTCTGCCAGCGCCTGGTACTGCTTGACGTTCTCGATGGCGATCACCGCCTGGGCCGCGAAAGTTTCAACCAACAAGATCTCTTCACTGGTGAAGGCTTTCACTTCGCGTCGGAACAGGGTGATGGAGCCGATGGCCACACCTTCGCTGAGAAGCGGCACTGCGACGATCGTCCGCATGCCTTCCACTTCCACCATGGCCACGCGGCCGGGGTCGCCTTGCCGGTAAAGATCGGTCTCCATCAGGTTTTCGATGTGGACAACTGAAGCTGTTCGCATGGCAACGGCGGGGACCAGTTTGCTGTCCAGTGGCGTAGTGGTTTCCCCCACCTTGAGGTGACGCAGCCCGTCGCCCAAATGGGCCACCAAGTGCCAGTGGCTGCGCTGTTCATCGAGCAGAGCCAAATTGGCCAGGGGAGCACCGGAAAGCTGCGTCGCATGCTTCAGGATCACGTCGAACACCGGAGCTGGGTCGGTTCGCGACGCGCTGATCACCTGAAGAATTTCACGTGAGGCTGCTTCCCGTTCCAGTCGGGTTTGCACCTCACGGAACTGGCGAACATTTTCGATAGCAATCACAGCTTGCGTGGCAAAGGTCTCAACCAGCGCGATTTCGTCAGCTGAAAATGCACCCTCCGAACGGCGTGAAAGCGTGATACAGCCGATTGCCACTTCGCCTTCCACCAGCGGCACAACGCAGTAGGCATGAAGGTCTTCGACATCCACCATCCGGGTTATCAGGGCGTGGCCTTTTGCGTAAAAAGGATGTTGCTTCAAATTGTCTACCAGGACGGTTTTTCTTTCCCGCAGCGCCCGCGCGACTGGCAATGCTTGCTCGACAGGTTTGTCGATTTCAAGCGGCCAGCTTTCGCCGACCTGAATGTCGAAGAGTTCTTCCCCCCAAGTGGCCACCATTCTGTGGTTTTCGCGTTTCTCGTCGACCAAATGCAGTCTGGCCATGGGAGACCTGCAGAGAACGGCGGCGTTTTCCAGAATTGCGTCGAAAACCGGCAGTTCATCCTCACGATTGGTACTGATAACGCGCAAAACGTCTTTTGACGCCGTTTCGCGGTCAAGGCGGATTTGCACCTCACGGAACTGGCGAACATTTTCGATGGCGATGACGGCCTGAGCGGCGAAGGTGCGTATCAGCTCAATCTGATCGTCGGTGAAGGGCTGCGCTTCGACCCGGTACAGTGCAATCGAGCCGATGGCTTCTCCGTCGCGCATCAACGGCACGGCGAGGAAGGTTCGCGTTCCTTCGATGTCGACCGCTCTTACGGTCGGGTCGTGCCCGTCTCGGTAGGGCTTTGTTTCAGCCAGATCATGAATGTGAATGATCTCGGATTTGGTCACCGCACGCACCACCGCCGAAGGGTCGGACAATGGCCAGACTATCATGGGATTATCGACATAGTCCCGTTTACCCCCGAAATGGGACGCGAGGCGAAGATTTTCGCCAGAATCGTCGACAAGGAACAATCCAGAAAACGGGGCGTCACACAGCCGGGACGCGCTTTCATGAATGGCCCGGAATACCGGGTCCTCGTCGTCTCGGGACCGGCTGATGACTGACAGGACGTCTCCGGTCGCTTTCTCCCGCTCCAGGCGCGTCTGGAGTTCGCGGAACTGACGCACATTCTCAATCGCAATTACGGCCTGGGCTGCGAAGAGCTTCAGGATCTCGATATCGTCGTCACTGAATTCTTCAACGTGAAGCCGATAGAGACCCAGTGTGCCAATCGCGCGGTCGCCCTTGATCAGCGGCACGTAAAGAAGTGTGCGCATGCGTTCCAACTGCCACGTGTTTTTCAGTTGATCCGATATCGCGCTGCCCCCCGCCAACGCTTCTATGTCAGGATATTGACGGACTTCCATCGCCCGGACGGCTTCGACCGTCAATGAAGTCTCGTCGTCTAACGAGTGCGGGTTCTCTCTAAGGTAGTCGGCGTATCCAGATTGCTCGGCATTCACGGCTGCCAAGACAATATGCCGGTCGTCAGCGTCCCGGAGCAACAACCCAGCATGTGGGGCGCGGCAAAGCTTGGCGGCACGATTTATGATCGCATCGAAGACCGGTTGTTCATTGTCGGGATTGAGGCTGATAACCTCCAAAATCTCGCGACTGGCCTCTTCCCGTTCCAGCCTTTCCTGCACTTCGCGAAACTGGCGGACGTTTTCAATAGCGATGACCGCCTGGGCGGCGAGGGTTTCAATCAGTTGCACATGGTCGGAAGTGTAGGGGCGCACCTCGTCGCGACCCAACATCAGACAACCGATGCCCTGACCATTGAGCACAAGCGGGACGATCAGATTACTGCGGATGCCCCACTTGTTGACGATGATCCGGTAGCGTTCATCACCACCTGCATGAAAGCGGGTGGCACCCATGTCTTCGATCGACCTCACTTCGCGATCAAGAATCGAGTCTGCGACTAACGAGGCGCCACGTTGCATCGTGTATTTGCCATCGTCCCACAGCTGAAGGATTTCGGCAGAAAGGTTTTCGCTCGCGACGACGCGCTGGAACTCGTCGCCCTCCTGTCCCAGAACAAGGCTGGCAAACGTGGCATTGCAGAGTTCCTTGGCCATTTTAACGATAAGGTCGAAGACCGGTTGTTCATCATCGCGGCTCTGGCTGATGCTGTCGAGGATCTGGCGCGTGGCCGCCTGTTGCTCATGAGCGCGTTGGAGATCGGTCGTCAGGCGTTCCTTCTCAGCGCTTTTCTTGGGCGTGGACACCGCATTTCCTTTCGGGGGCGAACGATCTCGCCCGAAGTCAATCGCCGTCAGGTGGCGATCACTGGTTCTAGTTCCGATGGCGCTGAGGTGCCTTAAACGTCCGCGTTGCCAATTGAACGTTAGAACAGGAAGCGGTTCATCTCAACAAGGTTTACTCGCCTGGATCAGAGCAACGAATACCTGTGTGGCCCGCTGAGCCGCCATTGGGCAAAACGCCAACCGAAAAAAGGTCAAGGTCCGGATTGAGCCTATTCCGTTGAAAAACTCATCTGAGAAACGACGGTTTCGTTGATTTGATTTCAGTGCGATCCTGTTTGGGCATTGCTTTACGGGGTTGGGCTTGGCGCCGGGATCAATTTTGCCAGTTTTCT
>WLWG01003729.1_pt1 | contig 10001 bp, 8 predicted proteins | sample 6712871 | NCBI WGS metagenome assembly WLWG01 (sample SAMN12718693, study PRJNA515312) | sponge metagenome | isolation source: marine sponge | host: Mycale hentscheli | place: New Zealand: South Island, Marlborough, Capsize Point | collected 2003-05-01 | reverse complement strand
CTTCTTCTTCACTGGGGCGTTCTTGCGTGCTTGTGCCCTAACCTCTGCCTGAAGTCTTGCCTGAGATGCTTGGCGGTATTCGTCAATCACCCAGTCTGGTAGTCGCAGAACATTCAGGTTGGACAGATACCCGTGCTCTACCGCACACAACTTCTCAAAGTCTGGTTGGACGCTCTCACACCCCCAATTCCTAACCAACTTACTACCCTGCTGGGCAATTGTCTCACTGACAATTCGTGCCCTATCCTTGCCATCCAGACGCTTGATGGTTGCCTCTACAACCTTCAGTTCTGCGATACGGGCATCCCTATTCGCTATCTCCTTCTTCAGGGTCTTTATCTTACCATCCCTGGGTTTCTGGGCATTCTTCAGTTGAGCAAGTGCCTTGCGTGCCTCACTGGCAGTTGCTCGCACCTCTGCCTTCTGTGCCTCTACCTCTCTCTTCTCTTCTACCAGTTTCTTCCTCATCTCCCCCTCCCACTTCTTCTTCTGGTTCGCTATCCAAGTCTTACCGAACCGCTCAAAGAAGTGGGTTTGCTCTCCAGGGTCAATCATATCCCAGAGACCATCCATCAACTCATTCATTGTCTTCAGTGCCTCCTTCTTCTTCTTCTCCTCCTCCTTCCTCTCCGCTTCAGCACGGACACCCTCCCTGAATATAGGGTTCTGCTTCTTGAGGTTGTCCAGCATCTGGTTCAGGGTAATCACATCAAGTGCTGCCGTATGGGATTGCTGTAGTTTCCATCGGCAGGAGTTCCAATCCACAACTGGATTGTTCGGTCCGCCACCAGCACTAAAGCACATTACCTTAGTGCCTGCGTGCCCGTGCCTCTCACTGGTGGGTTCCTTCGGGTAGATGAATGGACTGATACAGGCAGGTTGATGCTCAGGGTAGTTCATATCCCAGGGGTCTCCACCCATACGGGCAGACAGCACGAACAACTGGTCGCATCCCTGACAGCACAACCTCTGGTAGTAGCGGTCTTCTTTACCGAAGAACTGGTTGCCGTAGATTGGTTCGGGATTTGCCCCATAGTCGTAGTGCTCGCCACTATCTGGTCGCCTGTTAAATACGCCCTTACAGATACGGCAGGAATAGAACTCATCCTTCTTGTGAGCACCTGGCACATTCTCCTTGTGAATTGCCTGTGCCTGGGTGAATGACCAGTCAATGGAGTTCTGGAAGTCGCTGAACTCCCGCTCGGTGTAGAGGTGCGGTTCTCGGTAGGTCATATCGTGGAGGCGGTCATCATCTGGTTTCACCAGGTTATCCACGAACTTGCGGAGGTCTTCTTGCTCCTCGTGCGTCCAATCGGTAATGTGGCGGATTTTGAGGGTGTAGAGGACTTGACCTGGGACACCAGGAACACCCATCTTGATAGTGGGTATCTTATTGCCCCTGTGGCAGATGATGTGCCTGTCAGGGTCTGCGAAGAACTCCCGCAGATACGAGAGGCGGGTGCCTTCTCCGTGGTAGTTGGAGACCATACCAGCATCAGCGATGGGGACATACCCATACTCAATGTGGCATTTGTTGTGCCAGTCGCCCCGCTGGTAGTTGTTGATGGGGGAGAACAACTGGGTCTTGGTGTCCTTGGACCAGAAGTGCCTGTAATCCACCGACCGCCCGTTGTAGTTGATGGTCGGTTGTGGCACGCTGTCATCCCACTCGTTGAGGTGGGCGTATGTGTTGTAAGGGACATACCCCTTCTTGGACTGGATGTAGTCCTGGATGGTCTTGATGGTCTGGTCAATCACGATGTGCCCGAGGTGGTTGAGTTCGTATGTGAGATGGACCATACTGATGGGTCTTGCTGTGCTTCTAAGTCCCGACTGAACTGGCAGAAGTAGAAGTAAGCGACGGGGTGTTGTGAAATGCGAAGGTAAATGAAACTGCTTACTGAATACAGAGAGCAGAAGGTGGTTGTAAAGGGTAAAGAGCGACTTTTCAGGGGGGTTTGTAGATTTCCTGAAAAACGAACCAAAAAACAATCTATTAAGATGGGGTGAGGGAGTGATGCTATTTATACAAATTAACTTTTACCAGAACTTTATTTTTATTTTTATCTCTCAAAACTCTAATAATCCCTCTCCCCCCTCTCCCCACTATTTTAAGGCAATATAATTAGGGTCTGTGCGGTCAATGATATGCTCTTCAGGTTCTCCTTCTTCATCATCTGTATCACTGGCACTATCATCTACCATTTGATAATCTGGGTCTTCTGCGTGCTCCATTATATACTTCTTAACATCCAGTAATTGATTACGAGAACGCTGGTCTTTAGGGGATACATCATCTATGAGGGATATGATAGTCAGGATTTCTTCTACACTCAACATTTATACTTTAATCAAGGATTTAATTTTAGTTTGCCTTTTTCTATTAATTCTCCAGCAATATTATAATTGCCTGTATTGTTCTTCTTTACCTTATAGATTACAGCACTATCATTCTCTAATCTTGCCATAGACATATCTGGGTTATGGATACTCGTTGTGATGGATGATAAAGTGCTTGGTTTCGTAATGGTAAATGCCATTTGTGAGATAGTCTGGAAGTAATAGTCTCCAAACCCATTTTCTTTATTAACTACACCCACAATGGGTAAGCATTGACCCGATGTATAATTATTATTATCTGCCCCCATACCATAGTATTTAGTATCTTGGACTATATCACTCTTGACTAACAGATAAGGAGTATCCATCTTCACAGGTAATCCATCTGCCAGTATCTTTACACTTGTCTGGGTTTCAGTAATTGCTGGAACACTTGGTATTACCCTACTACCAAACTCATCAGTAGTATTCTCAAAGAATGGGAAATTGATATTAGGCAGTGAATTATTATAATAATCTCCACCATAAGCATTTCTTGGATATGTTGGCACATCACCCGCTGATATATCAGCATTGGTAGTTATTGCCCCTATACCAGATACATTTATCAGGTTATTAATACGGGTCTGCCTGTTGAGTGTATTACTGCTATTAAACTGCTCATAACTAAATCCTAATTTACCCCATAAAGATGCTGACCAACTATCTTCATCAATACCCATATCCTCAATAAACACACCAGACATCGCATCATAGATATGAAAGGGTTTTAAATTATCGTTAAAATTACTAATCTCAATCTTACCACTATTTGCTGTATCAGTCTCTGTTGAGATTGTTGGTCTGTATGGCACCATATCAGGGCAGAAGTTATCTCCAGAGAGGCGTTTATTTACCCTATACACTTGGTCGCTGGCATCTGGATTGATTGGATTATCAGGACTTGACCCACTGGCAAATGAATTGCCTATATATTCTGGTGTATGTAATTGGTGTAAATAAAACTTACCCTTATCCTCTACACCCAACTCAATCTGGTTCGCTCCTAAATAGGTATCTTTAATGAAGGGATATGTATTACAATACCTCTGGAGCGTCTCAGTCTCATTATTATCCTTTTCCATCAGCATAGTCTTACCATCATATAAGGCATTTAAATTGCCTGTATGGAGCATAATACACTTTGTGCCATATGCTGAGAAATGACAATCCCATCCAATACAACAGGCACCAGTGATAGGAGTATTACCCTGAAATATCTTATCACTTACCTTCACATTATAAGCATTAAATCCTATCGTATATGCTCCATTGGTATTTACCCTGGTAAAGATACCATAGCAAGCAATACTATCAACTGGGTAATCATCCATATACTCCATATCTGCGTATTCTGGGTAATAATCAAAGAATATGGGATATGATATGGCAGTATCGGGTGTCTGGCATTTCGCTATATCAGTTGTGCCATCAACATTTTCATAGTTATCACTCCCTAAAAGTCCTGTATTCGTCTGTATTGTATCAATATGTAAAAATCTACTATTATTTACATTGACTTCTTGTTTCGCTGTCCCACCAGGGGTAATACAATAATCATAATCAAACAATTCTGGGTATTGTGCCTGGGCATCAAATAACTTCTTGTATTTCATTACATTCTCCCTTGTCCAGGGTATAGTCGTCACTATTCTTGCTCCAGCAGTGGCACCTGCTTTAGTTATGCCGTGGTTAGGATGAATGGTAGGAAATGTCCTCTCACTTGCCATCCCCTGACCTGTGCCTGGATACATTATCTGGTCATAATAAATTGCCCTACCAGCATCCCATAGGTCTGGGCGTTTAACTCCTATGTGATGATATGCCGTCTGCCAGTCTATCATTGCTTGGTCCTGTATATTATTAGTGGTAGATGAAAAGGCATTTACAATTGTATCAGTATTCTCACCGAATGAATGATGAGTAGCAGAATGAAAGGGTTTATAGCATTCGCTGGTCTGTTTCACTGATATTTCTTGGGGGTCTTTCGCATCATCTAATAATTCTGCCTTGACTGGTGTAGATGCCTGGGTCTTATTCAGTTGGTCTGTGATTTGCTGTGCCACATCATCAGGTGTATTGTATCCTGTATCTAATTTAACATTCTTGATTTCCTTGTATCTTAACCACTCTGTAGTCAATGCTGGGTCAGTGTAATCTCCGTCCTTCTCAAAGATATCATCTACACAATTCTTTGCCTCAATCTCTGCTGAGGTAGTTTCTGTGCCTGTGAGATGAATTGCCCTATCTTTAGTTGTATTATTTGCCTCTTTAGACCAGAAGGTAGTTTGTTTAATGTAGATAGTCATTCTGGCATTATCTTGAGTGTGTTTATATCCCACTCCAACTTCACCCATTAACATTTTATGGTATAAATCAGTATTAGTCGTGTGTTCATTGGTATTTGGGTCAGTGGTTTGAGGATATGGGTTTGTATCTTGGTGGATAGTAGGAGAGTATTTAAAATGCGGGTAGAACTGCCAATCCTCCTTTACCAATTTTTCAGGGGTTAAAATGGGTCGGCATCTACCAGTGAAATAACAATCTGGTCCAACATTTAAACCAGTAGATAAACACTTATTCTTGGTATTGTGTGCTCCACCAGCACCTATTCCTATGTTTAAAAACCTGTCAGTATATCGTGGGACATCATTGTCTTCACAGGGGGCAGAGCAAGTGCCAGGGTTAGAACCTGCCCAAGTGGTCTGCCTGTCAGCATCAACATTATAAGCATTTCCCTGTGCGTCTGGTGCTGTTGCCGTCACCCAGTCTCCGTTTCTTAATATTCTGGCATTACCATCATAAGCAGTATATAAATAATACCAATAATCCTTATCAATTGGCATAATTGTTTTACCACTGGTAGAAGGGTTTGGCACTCTATTAGGATATGTAGCAGGACCATTCCACGCAGGGACATCACCTGGTTTTCCAGCAGTTGTGCTATTACCAAGAAATCCTGCCCCTGTGCTACTTGTTCCGCCATATCCATATCCATCGCTATTCGGTCTCATAGGATTAGGGGCATCAAATCGTCTGGGTAATGATAAATACCCCTCTCCATTCATAGTTTTAAAATAACTGATACTGAAATTGACTTCATTATCAATTACATCAAATACCTTTTTTCTGTTAAATGATGTGCTCTGCTGAACTCCCTTACCATCCTGCTGGTAGTATAAACAATCTGCCCTACCATATCCCTCTCTCATATCTGGTCCATCCCAGCGAGCATCTCTTGACATCATTGTGGTTCTACTGACTGGTTGGTCAGTGGTAGTTAATCTACTATGGATTGTTTCGGTATATTCTAATTCATATTGTTCTGTGTCTTTCACTATCTTACCACTAAACTCCATATTATCTTCATTACCTCTCTCATTGATATATGCTGAATGTAATGAGACTTCATCTCCAGGGTTAAGTCTAATACCCGCTCCTTGCTTACAGGTAAATACAGCAGGTTCATTATATCCCTTCTTAATCTTATACTCTTCACTGCCTTTTCTATTACAATCAATTAATATGGTATCCACATATGAGGTCATTTATATTAATAGACTATATAAAAATAAAAGGTAAAAAATTGAGGTTAATAATTAGGCGTAATAACACTGGAAATACCCATTGTTAAGTGTAGCAGTTCTTACAACCTCCATATAAACACGCTGAATATACCCAGGAGAGGGATATACATTTGCCGCCCCATCTGTGCGGGAGATTAAATCAGGCATATCATTTACCTTGTAATATAACTCAATACCCCGAGAATTGATGCGTTGGTTCTTATTGAGGCGTGCTCCATTCCAGAAGAACTTACTGGTTAGATTAGCGTGATTTTCACGCTGTGCTTCGGTTCCTTGGTCTGCTCCATTGCCTCCCTGTCTCCACCCAGCAGCCTTTCTATCAGTCAAAGCATCTCCCTCACCGCAATACTCCTCCCTATTCACAAATGGCACAAGACCTTCTGTTGATTGGACATTGTAGAAATGTCTGGCAGAATTATCTACATCAATAGGGTAAAGGAAGTTATCGTTATATTTTAGATTAAATGTTGCTGTGCTACCACTAAAAGATAAATTATCTAAAGTTGATATGTTATCTATTTGGTCAATTCCTCTGCCTATGTAACTCATAATTTATCCATCTCTGTTTTTACTTTTGTCCAAGTTATTTCTGAATGAGGATTTGTAGTAGTAAAAGTTGCACTACCTATTTCATCAACTCCTGTAGTCCATTCTATTTTATTAAAATTTTCTTCGTTTGCTACATTACCTCTAAAAGTAAATTGTGTATTTGGTTTAACAGTTTGTATTGCTCTACAAAGTTTTTCTACTTCAGTTAAAATCATGCTAATATCTCCATTAATGTCATGTTACCTCTGTTGTTATCCATAACAGAAGCAGTTAAAGCTCCACTATTTCCTCTATAAGCATTTATTTGATGAGTATAGGTAACTGCACTTGTTGTATTATGACTTGTATCTACATGATGAAAAGATATGTGTTGCCTTTGATTGTTCATATTAGCATTTTGCATACTACTATAAAAACCTTCGTAAGGTTGTTGGTCACTTATTACAGAAGAAGATGAGCCACCGACAGTCCTTGTAATTCTAAAAGACATACCTTGGTCATCATTTGAACTATTCATAACAATTTTACAACTATCAGTAATAAAAATTAAAATTTTACTGTTTGTGGCAGTAGGAGTAATTGATGCAGTTATATTTGTATCTGCATAAGTTTGACTAGTTGTGGTTGTTTGTGAACTAGTATTCATTGTAATTACTTGATTAACTTTTCCACCACCTGCTCCAGAAACACTGCCTGTGAAATCAAAGGTTTGGCTTAAATCAATACCTGTCGGTTTTAATAAAGTAAAAGCCATTATTCACTCTCCTTTGGATATTTTGTTTTGATTGATTGCACATTTGTTTTCCATGCTTCTAATCCTTTTTCTGTAATAAATTCTATTTGCGAAGCTATACTTCCATATTCTTTTTGTCTGTTAGCTACAGCGATTGCATTGTTTCGTTTAACACTAGAATTATTCCATGCGATATTTTGCTGTAATAGAACTTCACATTCTTCGTCTGTTAATTCAATTAACTCATTATTTACATTTTTTGGCGAATAATCAACGCCTTTATAATTATGTATTTTACTCATTTATTATATCCATAAACATTTATTTCTGCCACTCTTAATCTTGTAGGACCACTACCGCTATAAAATTTAAGACCTGTTGCTATTTCACTACCACTATAAACCCAACCACCTACATAAGTTGTAACACCAGATGAGCCATCAGATGTGCCATGATAATTAATATGTATTCTGTTATTACTTCTGAGAAAAGGATAGGCGATTAAAATTTCTCCTGTAATACCACTTGAAGCACCACTATAAATATCATTATTTGCTAATTTAAGAAATGTACTAGAACTTACCCCACCATTATCAAAATGTGTTGGAGAAGTTGTACCTAATTCGCCAAACAAATTTCCGTTTAAATCTGTTCCTGTAAAATCATCAGAAGTATTTTTTAAAAATTTTAAATACAAATCACCATTTGCTTGAGTAGTAGCTATATAAAAAACTACTTTATAAATATCATAAGTAGAACTAAAACAACTTTGTATTGATAATGATGTTGCATCTGTATCATTTTCTAATCTTGATATATGTGTTGGATTTCCTACACTAGCCGAGCCACCTAAAGAAACTGCCGAGCCATTTAATGTAATACTAGAGTTAGCAAGTTTAGAGTTTGCTATACTTCCTGCCAACATATCATTTGTAACTGTGCCTGTGTCTGGTGTTTGTGTTGCTACTGCTTTTCCTAGATAAGCAATTTCTACAATATCACTAGCGACTAAAGTTGCTCCAAGAGTTATACGACTAGAAGTAGTTAAAGTTAAATTCGTGCTATCTTGTTTAACAAAGTTTACCCAAACAATGACATCTGCTAGAGAAGAAATAGAATGATCTAAGTCCACATAGTTATTGGTACTTGATGTTACTCTTTGTTTTGCTGTTGTTATAAATCCACTCTGAGGTGGTACACCTAAATAACTACTCATCTAAGCCACATCTGTTAGTAGCTGTAATGCGACATCTAGTGTTCCACTTGAACTGCTAGACTGTGCCTGTACCTTATCGGATGTATTTAAAACCAGTTTTGGAATGTTTAAACTAGATCCAACAGGAAGAGGTGCATCTTTAATTATTGTAAAAGTTGCTGTTGCTGAGTTGTCATATTTCTTTATCGTTACATTTATTGCACTTGCTCCAGTATTTGATAAAGTACCTGCTATTACCATAGACTTATTACTTGCAGTAAATATATCTGTTAAAGAAGCATTTGAAATTGTGACACTAGCATCAGAAAAATTATTAGCCATGTATTTTCTCCTTAACTGCCGAGAGCAACTGCAAAACTAATAGCATCTCCTAATGAGGCTGAATTGTCTAGTTGCGTTTGAATATCACTTGACACATTTGCCAAGTAAGAAAAATTTGTATTTGAAACTGACGAGTCAGATCCAATCTTAGTTGCCGAAATTCTGTTTACATTTAATGTTATGTTTCCTGCTGATGTGACAGGTGTATTAGCAATAGTAAACTCTGAGCCAGATTGTGTTAACCCTATTGAGGTAACTGTTCCTGTATTACTTGGAGTTATAACTGTATAGGTTATGTTAGAAGTACCTAAAGATCCATCACTATCAGTCGTACATAAGAAAATTTTATTATCATTAGCTGTTCCTTGATTAACAACAACCATGCCACCAGATAATTCTGCGATTGTGTTATGCTCTGGATCACGACTAGCAGCACCACTTGAAACAGCTAGATATAAACCATTCTCTGTTGCTGTTGATTGATCTTTCAAAAGTACACGATCTCCGGCAACTAAATTTACGCCATCTATTGTGTCTCCTGCTTCTAAACCATTTGAAATATTTACATTGGCAGTTGAAGCACATTCTGCAATAGTTCTAGTTCTTAATCCTGCTACTGCATCATCAACATAAGATTTTATTGCGACATCACTATTATTACTTGGACTACCAATTCCTGTAATTGAGCCTCCAGAGATAGATACAGAATTTGCACCTTGAACTGCTATTGTTCCTAAACCGAGATTTGTTCTTGCAGTTGAAGATGAGACTAAATCAGATAAGTTTGATGCTTTAACTAATTTTGCGTCTAATTGTGTTTGTGCATCACTTGTTAATCCACCAATATATTGAAACTCTGCATCGGTTACTGATCCATCAGCAATCTTTGTAGCTGCAATTCCTGTTGCAACTGCTGTATTACCAACACCTGCTGTTTTAATACTTACTGCCCCAGATGAAACACTAAAGTTGTTTGTATCAAAAGATGCAATACCTTTATTTGATACTGTTGCATCTTCGCCAGAGTAAGTAATTGTTCCACTAGACTCTGCTACATCTAAACCTTCTCCTGCTGAAAAAGTAATTGTGCCACCAAGAGCAGTTGCAGTTGAAGAAGATCCATCAGTTACAGTTATAGAAGAATTTGTTAAACTTGAATTAGCAATATTAGAAAGTGTATTAGAACTTCCATTAATAGTTTTGTTTGTTAAAGATT
>WLWG01003728.1_pt1 | contig 10003 bp, 21 predicted proteins | sample 6712871 | NCBI WGS metagenome assembly WLWG01 (sample SAMN12718693, study PRJNA515312) | sponge metagenome | isolation source: marine sponge | host: Mycale hentscheli | place: New Zealand: South Island, Marlborough, Capsize Point | collected 2003-05-01 | reverse complement strand
TCCAGATGCGTTCATCTTGGGTTGAGAAGGAAGTCTTCTGCTCTAGTTGCTTCTGCAACTGAGAAAACACGCTGGACTTATTTTTCTTTAGACTTGAAAATGACATTTGTTGTTTTGGATTGATTGGATTCGACTGAGGCGAGTTTTAAGACTTCACTCAGGGTCTATTATAACTTAGAGAAAGGTGTCTTTCAACACTTGTTTGTATCTTTGTGAGTTTATACTCAGGAAGGGTTTATACTTCTTGATCTTAAAGGATAACATCTCCCAGAGAGGATCCTTTAGTTTCTTATCCCAGTCCTTAGTAAACCCAAGGACAATGTCTAAGACAATAAGAGTCTCTAAAGAAACAACTCCCTTGACATAGAGCTTGAGGAGGGAAGGATGTTGTCCCAGTGTTTCAAATAGATTGTTAAAGGAATTCCCTTGGGTTTCCAGATGGTGAGCCACTGAACCAAGATCTTGCTTAACAATGTATGACAGACTCTCGTTTTGTTTTGTCCATGCCATCCAGCGATCCTTTCCAGATCTTTTGATATCGCCGATCCAGACTTTGGTTGGGTCATCTGTCGAGACAAAACTAGCGAGGAGGTATTCCTTAACCTCCTGGTCCGAGAGCTTCCTAGCCAACGTCTCGAAGAAGTAGAAGTCGGGTCTCTGTTGATATGTTGTCTCCTTTGCCCTGACCTTGCCATCGTATTGAAAGAAATCAAAGTTGTTATTAGTAAAGTGTTGCTTCATCGCAAGGTAAGTACGATAAACATCAAACCCGTGCATCACCCTCATCTACTTCATCTACATCCATGATATCATAGGATGGGACCTCATGTTTACCATCAATAAGATACCAATGATGACCTGCACGTTCACCAAGATATTTTAGTTCATCATGAGGAATGTTATTGTCTCTAATGATGGACTGTAACTGATGGTGAATCAACTCTTCTTTGCTGACCTTCATAGTGGAAGCTTTGCGTGTGATGTTCTCTTTAAATAATTTAGTTCAGTTGCCTCGTGTCGCAACTTCTCTTTAAGTGGTTTGGAAATGAGTTTGTTGACTGTCTCAATCTCGATGCTATTGTCAGTACAATACTCTACAATTGCATCTATGTAACTCATCTTTGTGTTTAGAACAAGTGCCTCAATGTCCCCAGTAAATTTCTCTCTACTGACAAACTTTTTGTTGAGGACATCCTTGATCTCTTTAGGATCAGGCATCGCGATGTTGAATAAATTTACTAACATAATCTTGAAGTGTGGTCAAATAATACATAATGTTTCTTCGCTCAACAATTTGAACGTCACCGTTCTCTCCTACCAGGAAGACAACGAGTTTCTTGGGGACGACACCAGTTTTCTCAGAGAACATAGCCCAGTAGGCTGAGAGTTGAACGAAGTAATCTTCTAACCACTCTTCTGGTTTCTCTTTAGCTGCTGTCTTGAAGTCTACAATGGCGAGTTCACCATCCACTTCACAGATAAGGTCAACTGTACCAGCAAGGCAAAGCCTGCTTGAATACATAGGAGTTTCTTGTTGGTAAATGTTATCAAGTCGTGTGTCCAAGTAGAACTTGGCTGACTTAAACATCAGTTGAATAAGGGGGATTTGGTATTCATCAAGCGATTCATAGTCTTCATTGTTAATGTAGTGTTCAAACACTGTATGAAGTCTAGTGCCACGTGTTGTGGCGTGTTTAGTAACACGATTCGCTTCTTCATTACCTACTTTGGCGCGCCAACCAGCAAATTTTTCCCTGCTGATAAAGGAAATCACAGAGGTAACAGAAGGAAAGAGGGTTTGGTCGTCCACTTCATAGAAGCGAACACCCTCATTCATCAGGCGATTAAGATCACCAAACTGACACCTGTAATCATTACAATGGGTAAAGGTCATAGGGATGTGAAACCTGCTGCGTTCTTTGCTACGAGATAGTTACGTACCAAACCAGAGCGACAGATGTCATCAATGCCCATTTCAATCATGGCAAAGTCTTCAGGTAGCATCTCTAGGATTCTCATGAAGTCGTGAATGCCATTCTTTTCATTGGTACGAGTGAGGTCAGACTGCATCGCATCACCACAGAAGACAATGCGAGAGTTCTCTCCCACCCTGGTAATTATACTGTCTAACTCATGGAAATTCAAGTTCTGCATTTCGTCAATGATAATAACAGAGTTGTCAAGTGTCACACCACGAAGGAATGATGTGCTCCAGAACTTGATGGTCTCCTGTCCTTTGAGTGCCCCATAAAGAACCTCAAACTCATTGTCATTTGGCATCTCAAACATGTACTTCACCATATTCTTATAAGGAATCTGATAAAGAGATGACTTATCCTCATGGTCACCAGGCAGGAAACCAATCTCTCTGGTTGCCACAAGGGACCTGACTAGATAAACACTGTCGTAACTGGGAGTTGGTTTCAGTGTGTCATAGAGGGCCTTGTAGAGGGCACAGAAGGTCTTACCTGTACCAGCAGCACCATAGATATAAAGATGCTTACCTTGATCCCAAGCCTCAAAGATTTTCTTTTGATTCTCTGTCAAGGGTTCAACATTAACCATCAAGTCTGAGTTGATTGGTTGTCGCCTTTTAGTTTTGGTCCTAGTTTTAACAGCCATTAGTACTTTTCAGTGATTGATTTGTTAGTTGGTGCTGCAGCTTTCACACCTTTCATGACGTCTTTCCATCCTGGATTCTTGGCGTAGAGTTTGTCTTGCCAGAAACCAACCTCTCCAGATCCTGGAAGTGTTGATGGATCAGACCAGTCACGTCCCCACATGGGGTTATCATCAAGCCATTGATCCCAGTCGTTAATACTCATCACGACTTCTTTTTGTTCACCTGTTTGCTTGTTAACTACTGGATACGTTGCCATGTCACCACTCCAAAGCTACTGATACATCTGGAAACACTTGTTTGAAGACTTCTCTACAGTCCTCAGCTAACTCCATGTGTTCTGCTTGAGTTCCATTAGCAGTACGGAGGTTGATGTAATGCATCCAACTGCGACATGAGCCTGTCATGTATATACGAGTAGGAGTACTAAGAGGAAGAACAAAACGAGCACATTCTTTAGCAATGCCGTTATCAAGAAGATTGTTATAAAGATCCATCCCAGCTTCGAAATGTTTCTCAATTTTCTTCTGGTAGTCCTCCACCATCCCTGGAGGTAAGTCATTAGTTGAGTTTTGTCTGTTCTTTTTATCTTGCTTCCTCAATGAGGGGACAGGTATGTTCTGGTCTAGTAATTTAGTATCAGCATACCTTTGAGAAAACTCCTGGAAAGTAAAGGACCTATGTCGTAGAACCTGAGCAGCAATACCTCTGTTAGTATTGATCTCTAGTGTCATTCCTACTGTCTCAAAGATACTCCAGTGAGCATGTTTGATACAGTATTTCAGTAGTCCTTCTGCTGTCCTGTAGTTCTCTTGGTTATGAGGGTTGGATACGCGGGCTACGTATGAGATGACATCCTGTGGGCTCTTACCTTCAAGTTCACCAGCCCCATTAGTGACTGCGATTAGTTTTACGTTGCTCATGTTTTAGATCAGGGTGGGGTGCGTAAAGTGGACCTTGATAATCACGTTTGTGTTTTTGTTTCTCAAAGAAATCAGGAGAAACCTCTTTGTCTTTTGCGTTGCTCAAGACGTTCTTTCCTCCTTTGTTTCAAAAGAACTAGTTGTTTTTCCATGTAAGTAATCTCTTCAGGAGTGTAGAGTTTCCTCTTCTTTTCATCCTTAAGGATGTTACTTACTCTTTGAATTGTTTTCTTACCCAGCGACATCTAGTTCCTCCCAAACATCACCATCATCCACCCATTCCTGAAACAATTCTATCTCCTTATAAAGATCAGTGGTAGAAGGAACTCTAGAGTAAGGGTTACTCACCATTAGTTCCGACTCTAACATTTCTAGATGAAGTTTGAGTGTCTGGATAAGTCTTGTAACTCGTTTCTGATTCATCAATCCTGGTCTTGTAGTTTAAGTTCTGGGAAAGCATCAATCACATTTTGTTTAGTGATCTTATACTTAGTGGTGAGTTTCTTGTCCTTAACAAGGTCAAGTAGGTCACTCTCTTCTGGGTGTAGGTTCTCCAAGAGTTGAACCCAGAGTTGTTCCTTTCTTAGTTGTTGGATGTTTGGTCTTGTTCCACCAGAACATCCCCAATAAGTAACACCATTCACAAGTTTAGCAATAAACTTCTCCAACATTCTGTGTTCACGAAACAGAACCTGGTGATCCAAACCCTTGGGTTTATCTTGTGGTGTGTAAGGTGTCTTACCATCAGGGAAGACAAACTTGATGTTCTTTGCAAAGTTACAAAGAAGAACCTTTGTAAGTGCAGGTGACTTGTATTCTTGAAGGATTGATACCTTCTCTGCCTTAGTCTTGGCATTAGATGCTCTCTGTAATACCTCTGAGATAAGAGTTTGTTCTACAGGTAGCTTTGGTGTTGCTGGTCGAGCCATCAGGAAAATTCCTCAATTAAATCTTGAATGTTGTTGTCAATGAAGTAGTTAATGTTGATAGATCCTCTTACCTTGTAGTTATTGTAGTAGGAAATGATTCTTTCTGTGACAGACTGAGGGATCTTATTGAAATCAATCAGTTCAGAGTTCCTTTTCCAGTTACGAAGACGAATAAAATTCGTGAATTCTTTAGGGTCCATGCTCGCCAGAGAAGCAATCTTCTCTTTACTCATCTTCTTCTGGGTCTTACCTGTAACAATTGCATCATCACAGGTAAGGATGTTAGGGATACCATCAGAACGATCACCACGAATGATGTGTTCTTGCAAGTATCTTACTGGGTTCTCTTCTTCAATCCACCTGTTACGAATAGGATCATATTGTTTCACAGATGAGTACCTGTGAAGTTGAATGAAGTCCTTATCAGCTGAAAGAATTAGTACTTTCTCAGGGTTAGGTGTGCGACTATTTTGTCTAACAATAGAAGCGATGACATCATCAGCTTCTGCACCTTGTACCTGAAGTACTTGGTAAGGGAAGTTACTCTTTAACTCATCCCTGATTCTATTTAGTACGGAAAACACCTCATCCCAATCATACTTGGAGTTTTCACGTTCCTGCTTACGATTTTTCTTGTAGAAAGGGAAGACTTCACGCCTCCAATAGTTCTTATCATCGTAACAGAGTACGACTTTACCAAATTCATCCTTGAATTTCTTCTCAATACGTGCAACCACACGGACAATGGAGTGACGAACAGAATCAATGTTGATTCCATCCTCAATCTTATGACGCACCATCAAGTGACTGATGGCGATCTGATTCGCATCTACTAGTATCATTGGGGATACCCTTTGTTTACTTCCTTATCTTAGCACAAAAAAAGGACCCTGTCAAGGGCCCTCGTAAAGATCTTCTGGATCAAATGTTTCTGGGTCATACCCAGGTTCAAAGTTAATGCTTAGGTAGTCTCCTCTGTTTAACTCCCCGTCCTCATCATAGAGTTCAGGGTGTGGATTCTGTTCAAAGAGTTCTTCAAAGTGGTGTCTGGACTTATCCAAATAGTCTTGGAATTTCTCTGAGAAAACCCAACCTAGAATGAATCCAACAACTAAGAACAACTCAGATAGTATGAAGGTCAGTGACGTCATACATCCTCCTTTGGTTTAACATTTATGGAGATTGAGTAGACTCTTTTGAAGAGAGTAAACGAAATCTTAAAGTCATAAATGGGTTCTTGTTCTTCTTTCTGAGGGATCATCGCCTGAAACCCTCTGTTTATTCCGATCATGTGTATTTATGTTCAACTAGATACCGAACTGTGTCTTTCATGCCTCCTATATTTTGGTTTAGGTGATGTACTTGGGGGAAGCTTGAATTGTAACCAAACTTCTCAATGAATTGTTCTGAACTGTAATCACTTCCAAGGTTGAACTTCTCATAAGGAATGTTCTTCTGCTCCATGAACTGAATCAGTTTATCACAGAAGCCACAGCCTGACTTGGAGTAAACATAAAACTTTTCTGGCATAAAATTAGGGGTGTACCTACCCCTAATTATAAGATATTCAGTTGTGAAGTTTAATCTTCCACCTTAAGCATGATTGAAGTGATGGACACTACAATGAGGATGGAGAACAGTAACATAAATGTCACCAGATCCCAGGGATTACTTGTCCCGTAAGTGCATATGCGCCAAGTGCTGCCATGATTCCCAGCATTGCGACGCGTCCGTTAAGAAGTTCTGCGTTGTTGTTCATTGAGTTTCTCCTGTGTAGTGTTGTAGATAATGATTCTGCCGTTGTCATGAGTGAATACTAGTTCATCATCATGACCCCAACAGAGTTCCTCATAGAGGGTGTTTAGTCTCTCCATGTCTTCATAGAGAGCGTTTGGATTGGTCAAATGATACCAAAGATAAAGTGTCCAGTTGTAGCATAAGAGATGAAACCAGCAACAATACCCAACATAGCAAGGCGACCATTGAGTTTCTCTGCTCTCTCATTGTGGTTCTCAATACCGTAGCGTTCCAGAGCTTCGTCTGTCATATACATTGCAGGTTCCTTGGCCCACATGTTTTGTTGTCCACGGTCATTCGTTGTAACTGTCATCTGTAAAGTTGTGTGAAGTAACTTTATTTATTATAACAAAACTTTACATAAATGTAAAGGAAGTGTGTTGTCTATCAGTCAACACAGCATAGGTTGGAATAATAATAGTTAGTGTAGCAATAAGGGTGCCCACCAGAAACCTGGTGAGCAACGTACTATGGCAGTCAGTCATCTTGGGTTAAAGAAGTCTACAGTGACCTGTAACTCTTCCAAGGTGCGTTTAACTGGATAGTTACGAAGACACTTGTTTGCCTTGTCACGAAGGGACTTAGGGATGTGTGGTGTCTTCTTAGGGTCTGTTATGTCACAAAGAAACTTGTAGGTTTCTTTTAGAGAATGATATTCAGGGTCTGGTACTGGTTGAGGTGTGTTCCACCTCATACTAGACATCATATCAGAGATTTCATTATTAATCATCGAATACTTTACATTGTGGTGCACCAGGATGATCATCACAGAACTTATCCAGGAGTTTATCTTGGTGTCTGTTGTGCCAGTCTGATAGTTTACCCTCTGTTTCTGGGTCCCACTCATCATCTGAGTGGGTCTCATTACAATGAAGGTCGACTTTGTACTTGGAGTACTTGTCGTTAGGGTCTTTTTGTACTGTCATTTTTTGTAAACCTGTTCTTTAGTGAATTCAGCAGGGACTATTCGCCCAAACATATCAAGTTGTCCTAGGATTTTACTTCCTTGAATACTTATGACCTCACACTTGTAACCAAGGAAAGGTCCTTCAATAACATCAAGGATGTCTCCAACATTATATTGTAGTTCTAGGTTCTGTTTAACTTCTAAGTGTGCATCATCACACAAATCAAACATCTTTTTAATCTCACTAGGCTTCATAGCAATTGGTTTATCTTTGTTGCAGTTAACAAAGAACTTGATTCCAGGTGTACCAAGAATAAGATCAAAGGTATCTGGAGGGAATCTCTTAGTAATGTTACCAAGTTCATCCTCAACTTCCTCCATCTTTACCTTAACTAAAAGGTAACCAGACATAAGAAGTTTGTTCTTAACCCTCCTCTTACCACTTTTCTCCACCACCATCTCTTTACGTTTTAGATACTGAACATCCTCGATGTTAGTGTCTTTGTAAATTGCCTTACGGGCCAGGAGTTCTCCCTGAGTAACTCTCTCCTTATTCATGTTGATTGATAAGGCAAACCAGTTTCTGTAATCCATCAACAAACATCCTCATAAAGACAGTCTAGGAGTGTATCATAATCGATAGCATCATCTCCTGTAAAGTAAATGCCTTGTTCTTTGTAATACTTGTGCACTTTCTTAAATAGTTTACGGTTTTTTCTGAGGTCTACTGAACCATTAGCTGCTTCTCTGAGGTCGTCAAGGTGTGTGGACAGTTTGTTGGTAATGTGTGTTGTCATTAGTCTGATGTAGGTAGAAGCCAAGCAGGTCTGCGACCTGGAAGCCTCAAGTAATTATTGTAACACCACTCTTTGGTGTTTAGATAGCGTTGATAAGCTTCAACATCACTGATGGTGGTGTTAAACTTAAGGTCTTCTGGCATTGCACGTGCAAAATTGGCAACCTTAAGATAGTCAGTGGTAGATGAACTAGTAGCTGACTGAAATAATTTAGCAGAGTTTATAAGCGACTGATGTAAACCATGTGGTTTGGAATAACGCAACTCAAACTCATCACATAAACCTAAGGCATGTTGAATCAACCAAGCAGCATTACAACCTTGTGCAGCAACCCATTGAGTACAGGGATGGTTCTTAAATGCACCTTTAGCAGTCTTGAATGGGGTGCCATCCACCTTCATAACCTCACCAATGTCCCAGTAATGGGGTGAGAACACCACTGAAAGCATTTGTGCTGACTCCAGTATCATTTTAGTTACATGACGGTCTGGGAGTTGCTGTGCTGCTCTCACAGGGTCAGTATCAACAACAAAGATGTTCATAAAAAAAGAGGAGTTGGACTCCCCTTTATTATAACTCATTATCTGGGTTTTGACAAGAAAGTCCCATGTAATAGATGTCTTTGTGATTATTCATTCCCATTCTGTATGGGAACATCTCTTCTGCTCGGTCTTTTATCTGTTGTGCAGTCAGGTCTGGAGCCTCAAAACATATCCTACCAAGATAGTAGGACATTGAGGCTGCCAATAAACTAAGCATCCTTAGGGAAGATGTTGTTCTTCACCAGCTCAACTGCTGCGTCATCAATGGTATTGTCTGTGCTCTTGGCATAGGCGTCAAGCAAGTCAATAACCAGTTGTCTGACTCCTTTACTCTTAAGGAAAGAGAATAGAATTGGTTTGATTAGAAGAATCATGTAGGCAAATTATAACTGCCTCTATTTATTATCAAGTACCCTTTCATCAGGGTCTAGACTACTTCTTTTGGACTTGATTTCTTTCTCATTTTTCTCAATATTAGAGAGTGCAACAATCATCACAACAAACACTGAAGCAAGCCCTGCGCCACCCACAAAGGAGAGTAGGAGGTCTGCCCTGGTGAATGATTCCCAGGTACCACTCATACTGTTGAACACTAACCAGTTTAACATTGTTGAATCAATCATTGATAAAACCATTCCTCTCTAACCAGAGGCGAGTGAGTGGGGTAGGATCAATTGCTTCCCAGGGTTTGTGTCCAGTTTCATTGATAATCTTAAGAACCTCAAGTGTCATGTTCTCAGTGTAACCTGCCCACTTAGCTTCCCTTTCCCATGGGAGTGCTGGGTTGTTCTCACCATAAGCAACAGTTGCTGCAAGTGCAATACCTTGAGGGACTGCTTCTTCAGGGTAGATAATGGCAATCTGATTGTTATACAATGTACCAGCCATGGCATCTTGTGCTGCATGCCACCCCTCATGTCTCAGTGTCTCAAGGAACTGAATAGGGTCATCCATGTATGATTCATTCAGGAACATGTTGTTTCCTACAGTATAATAGATACCTGCAGTTCTTGGGATGAAGTATTTGTCAGAGGCAAGGAAGACTTTCACTCCCATAGAATTCAGTTGCTCAATAATACCATTGGCTTCTTCTCTAATCTCTTTATAGTTGGCGTATGTGATACTGAGTTGGACATCATCAACAGTGGATACTTCAGTAATGTCTTCCTTACACTCTCTCATCATCATACACCCTTGAGAGTCAAGAGTCTTCCAACCTCTCACTGCAGGGTCGGCTCTTACAGACACGAAGGTGGTAGATAAAGCGAGTAGTGCTAATAGTAATTTGTTCATTTTGGCAAAATAAAAGGAGGTTTTACACCTCCTATAATTATAACAGTTTTTTATGGGGATGTTTATCTATGTTTATCCCATTCGTCCTGGTGTAAGTAAGGACTAAACAGAGAGTGACCTTCCATGTATTTTTTATGACCATCAATTCGTTCGATGGCGAACTCTCGTCTCTGTTCAGAGTGTGAATACGCCGTA
>WLWG01003727.1_pt1 | contig 10004 bp, 11 predicted proteins | sample 6712871 | NCBI WGS metagenome assembly WLWG01 (sample SAMN12718693, study PRJNA515312) | sponge metagenome | isolation source: marine sponge | host: Mycale hentscheli | place: New Zealand: South Island, Marlborough, Capsize Point | collected 2003-05-01 | reverse complement strand
TGATAGCTGGTTGGCCTAAGGTTTGTTCCAATAATTCAATAAAATCTAATAAACCAGTGGGTTGTCCATAGCCAATGTTGTATACCTTGTAGGCTGGCGTGACTGGATGGGTGGTGAATTGATGACCGTGCAAGGTGGCCAATGTACCACTGACAATGTCATCAATGAATGTAAAATCTCGCAGATGTTGGCCGTGATTGTGAATGTGAATCGGTTGGCCGCGCACAATGGCTTGAGTAAATTTAAATGGCGCCATGTCGGGACGTCCCCACGGGCCGTAAACGGTAAAATAACGCAAACCAGTCATTGGAATGTCATACAAATGACTGTAGGTGTAGGCCATTAATTCATTCGAAGCTTTGGTGGCAGCATACAAACTGATCGGGCGATTGATGGTTGCTGTTTCACTCCAGGGTTGCTCAGCCAAATTGCCATACACTGAACTGCTAGAAGCAAATACCAAATGTTGTACTTGGGTGTGGCGACAAGCTTCCAATACATTGGCAAATCCTACCAAGTTACTATGAACGTAGGTATGTGGGTGAGTGATGGAATAACGTACCCCAGCTTGGGCGGCTAGGTGTAAAACGCCAGTCGGTTGATGCTGTTGAAAACATTTAAGCACGTTGGATTGATCCGCTAAATCTATAGGATAAAATGTGAAACGTGGGTGCTCGGCAAATTGAGCTAAACGTGCGTGCTTGAGATTTACATCGTAATAATCGTTTAAATTATCAATGCCAATGACCTGGGTGTTGGCTTGCTTGAGTAATGCTTGAGTGGTGGCCGCACCAATGAACCCGGCGCAGCCGGTGATCAATACAACAGCGTGATTCATCTGCTGGCAGCTGGACTGAGGTTGTTGGCACGTTCTTTGTAAATAAAATACAAATTGCGCGCATACACGATCACACCAAATAATTGACCGCAAATAAATACGGGATCTTTTTTATAAATGGCATAGGTCAATAAGGTTATGCCACCGAAGATACTGAAGTACCAAAATGCGATCGGGATCACACTTTTACGTTGTTGTTCGGATTTGAACCACTGAATGATGAATCGTGCTGAAAATAACGCTTGGCCAGTAAAGCCAATGGCTAACCAAATCATTTCGGCATTAGTCATGTTCGACCTCCGGTTGACACGAACGACGTTGCAACCACATAACGCCTAAAATATCGGTGATTCCTACCCACAATCGATTCATCACGCCGTATTTGGATTGACCAAATTGGCGGGGCCGATGGTTGACGGGAAGATTGATCACGGTCAACCCTGCACGTTGTAGTAGCGCCGGTAAAAATCGATGCATGTGATTAAAGTGCGGCAAATGCATAAAACTTGCGCGCGGAAAACATTTCAAACTGCAGCCAGTATCTGGGCATTGATCGCCCAACATGGCATTGCGCACACCGTTGCCAATACGCGATGATAAACGTCGCAACCAGCGATCATCACGCTTTTTACGATTGCCCAAAAGAGCGCAGTGATGCGGCTCGTCTTGCTGAGCCAACACCGTCAATAGGCTAGGGATATCGTGTGGATCGTTCTGTCCATCGCCATCCAAAGTGATGATCCATGGGTATTGCGCCTGGCGAATGCCCGATAATAAGGCGGCACTTTGGCCGTAATTACCGCGGTGATAAACCCCAACTAATTCGACTTGCTTGCGCGATTGTTCACTGAGTAATTTGCGAGTGCCATCGGTGCTGCCATCGTCTACCACGATGATTTCGTACAGTTGATCTGCCGGCAATGCCTGGTGAATTTCACTGATCAACGGCAGTAAATTATCCCGCTCGTTAAACACTGGAATGACAATGGAAATAGGAAACGCTGATTTCATTGATAACCCATGATTTTGCGCCGCGTCCACTGTTGATGGAGCCACATCACAGTCAGCACAGCCAGTAACATGCCGGCCATAATATCACTTAAATAATGCGCTGTCACAATCACTCGACTGAAAGCAACCGTGATTAAAATTATCAACCACGCGGTCCAATAACGTGGGAATAAGTAACACAAGCCAAACATCAATCCGGTAATGGTAACCGTGTGTCCGGATGGAAATGATAAGAAGCTGGCCTGAATTTTAAACCAATAAAAACCATACTCGCCATGTTGCAACCATTCAATCGGCCGAGCCCGACCAAGCAATACTTTTAATAGCAAACAAAGAATTCCAGGCAATGCAATGCAAGTGGCTAAAAACACGCTGCGCATTTGCCAATGGGGCATGGGTTTGATCCATCGGGCAAAGCAAAACAAGCCCACCAAAGCGACCAGATAAAACGAGCTCTTGCCCCATTGAGTAACTCCTTGAGCAATGTGTACGGTGATCGAGTTGGCGTGTTGCTGAAAAAACACTGCCAAGGGCAAATCGATCCATAGATAACTGATGATCATCAATCCCAACCAAGCCGCGATAAACCACGGGTTGCGGATAAGACGGGTCAATGATTCAAACGAAACAGCGTTATTCATGGGCATGAGCTTGATTGTGTAATAAAAGCAAAGTAACTCGACGGCCCTTACTATAATGAAGGCCTTGCCATTTATCCAGTATCACAAAGTTGGGTAATTGTGCTTGCAATGGTTGCCACAGTGCTTGAGTAATCAACACAAATTCAGGCGATTGATTTTGTAAAAAAGTCAAAGCGTGATCATCGGCAATATAACGTACTTGATAGGTGCCTAGACGAAACGTAAGACTGGGTTCGCGATAACCAATGGCAATCAACGGGTGGTCGTCAGTTAATTGCTCCGTGACGGCATGGATGTTGAGATGCTCAATGATTTTTTCGGTGAGCCAAATTTGCTTGAGATTGGGAAGGGTAATGTGCCAGGTCGGTGGATAAATGGCTAAGGTGCTTAAAATCACTGTCAGTGCAGCGACTTTAAAGTATCGATTGAATACAGCAATCAATGCGATGATTACCATGATTACCGTGGCGCTGCCTGCGATCACGGCACTGACAAACCAATGGCCTTCGATGAAAACGGGTAATGTGACTAAGCTGCCGGCCAGACCGATGCTAAATAATCCCCACAGCACATACAAAAACCGCAGCCAAACCCAATGTTTGCCGGTGATGGGACTTTGCTCCGCACGTTGAATCGCATAACCTGCTAACACAGCCAGGGCGGGTAATAAGGGCAGTACGTATTGTGGCAATTTGGTGGGCATTAATTCGTAAAAAGCAAAACAAGGAATGAACCAAGCCAATAAAAAAGTGATGTTCACTTGTTTGCGAAATCGAATGCCCCACACACCGGCTTGCCACAAGAATAAAGATGCTGGCCAAAACGTGGCGACCAGCAATAATAAGTGATAGCCAGGCGGTGCACCGTGTGATTCATGGCCACTGATCAATTTGGGCCATAAATCTTTGGTGATCATTTCCCCCAGATAATTGGCTTGTTCCGCTTGACTGACCCAAATCAGCCAACTGCTGGAGAGGATAAAAATAAGCACACCAATGATCGGTTTACTATAACGAATTACCAACCAACGACGTTCCACCAATGCCAAGGTTGCCAGGGTGAGCAAACCAATCAATGGAGAAATACCTTTAATTAAAAAGCCAGCACTCATCGCTAGCCAAAATACCAGTGGCCAACCCCAGCCAGGTGGTTTTTCTGTTTGAAAATTTAAATACACACGCCACAAAGCACCTTGCATAAGTACAATAGTGGCTAGCAATAGGGTATCGGTGACCGCCATGTGAGCTTCGATGGTGAGTAACAAGGTAACCGCCAACAGAGCACTGGCCCATTGGGCGACACCGTGTCCACAAATGGGTTTGATAAAGCTAAATAACAACAATACTGCCAGCAAGGCACCAAGAATGGATGGAATGCGGTAAGCCCAAATTTGTTGCAGGTCAGCATCGGTCAATCGCACACTCAAGGCTTGCAGCCAATTGATGCCCGGTGGTTTTTGGAAACGGGTGGTGTCTTGATAGCGAATTTTGAAGTAATCACCGGTTTCCAGCATTTGCTTGGTGGCTTGGCCAAAATGGGCACCGTCACGATCCACTACCGGCAGTGTATTGAACCCTGGTACAAACAAGGCCAGGCACAATAAGGTGAGTAATATATAAGAAGTTAAGGTACGCAACGTGAACATCTCCTGTGAATTGAATGTTTCGAGTTATTCATGAAGCAGTGTTTGCGCCAATGCATCGGTTAAGGTGATGTTGATGATTTGTGTTTGCAACAGTAATATTTGGGACATGATCAATCGCTCCATTTATTCATGGGACAGCGCATCGGTTTAACCGTTGGTTGGCCTTGGTTGATCAGGCTAAGCTTGCCTTGAGTGCTTAACAACCATTGCACGATGGGTCTGCCGTGTGCAATGGTTTGTCATCCTGTCGCACACGGCAGGTTACGGATTACTTATCGCTGTTTTTGTTTTTCTTGGGTGGTAATTTTTCTTTGATTCTAGCAGCGCGGCCTTGTAATTTACGCAAATAATACAGTTTGGCGCGACGCACATCACCACGACGTTTGATGGTGATGGAATCGATTAATGGGCTGTAGCTTTGGAAGATGCGTTCCACACCTTCGCCGTGTGAAATTTTACGGACAGTAAAAGCTGAATGTAAGCCACGATTGCGTTTGGCAATGACCACGCCTTCGAAGGCTTGTAAGCGTTCACGGCTGCCTTCTTTGACTTTGACTTGTACTACGATGGTGTCGCCGGCTTGAAAGTCAGGAATGGTTTTATCCTGCATTTGTTCAGTGTTCAATTGATCGATGATGTTAGTCATGCTGCTCTCCGCTTCTCATCTTGGTTTGATATTCCAGTAACAGTTGGCGCTCGTCGGCCGATAAGGTTGCTCTTTTTAACAGATCTGGGCGCTTTTGCCAAGTTTTTCCTAGCGCTTGTTTGAGTCGCCAGCGAGCAATGGCTTGATGGTCGCCGCTGCGTAAAACGGTGGGTACATCTAATTGGCGATAGGTTTGTGGCCGGGTGTAGTGTGGCCAATCCAAGAGCCCGCGACTGAAGGAATCTTGATCGGCGGAGGTTGCATCACCCAGCGCACCAGGTAATAAACGCGTTAGCGCGTCGATCACTACCATGATTGCCAATTCACCACCGGATAAGACGTAATCCCCCAGTGACCACTGTTCGTCGATGGATAATTCCAACAGGCGTTCGTCAATCCCTTCGTAACGTCCGGCAATAAAGATCAGCGGTTGAGGCGTTTGTGTCCATTGTTGAATTTTGGCTTGGGTCAGCGGTTGCCCTTGCGGTGATAAATAAATGGCGGTGCTGGCGGTTTGATAATGTTGCCGGGCCGCTTGAATTGCCGTATCCAGGGGAGGGGCGGCCATGACCATGCCCGGGCCGCCGCCGTAAGGGCGGTCATCAATTCTTTGATGGGGATCGTCGCTGTAATCACGAGGGTTCCAATAATGGATGTTGAGTAATTTTTGTTGTTGAGCACGACCGGTAATGCCGTAATCCAATGCGTTAAACATGGGAGGAAATAAGGCAATCACGCCGATTTGCTTGGCTGTGTTCATGATAAAAAATCAGCGTCCCAAGCCACGTCAATGCGTTGGGCGCTCAGATCAACCTTTAATATATATTGATCAAGGATAAAAGGAATTAAATGTTCGGTGTCACCTTTGACCACCAACACATCGTTGGCGCCGGTGGCTAATACATAATCAACCACACCTAAATGCTCACCTTGTTGATTGAAGACTTGTAAACCTTGTAAATCAGTCCAGTAATATTGTTGATCACCGGAGGGTGGTAATTGATGGCGGTAAATACCGATGCGGGTGTGAGTGTAGTGGCGGGCTTGATCGCAATCGTGACAATCCGGCAGTAACACCAGTAATTTCTGGGTGTGCTGTTGGTGTTGTAGGGTGGTAGTCAATGGTTGCCAATCCCCTGGCTGACGTTGTAGCAGCCAGGGTTGATAATTGAAAATATTGTCACGAGGCTGGGTGTAGGAGGTAAGTTTTAACCAACCTTTTAACCCGTGGGGGGCACCCAACTGGCCGACAATGATGATGCTCTCATCCATCATTAAGCGGCGGATTCCTCTTCAACGATAGGCGTGGCTGCAGCGGCTTTGCGATGTTCTTTGAGTAAGGCCACAACGCGATTGGACGGTTGCGCACCGTGTGCCAACCAATGGTTGATGCGTTCTACGTTTAATTCAAAGCGTTTGGCTTGACCTTGGGCAAGGGGATTGAAATAGCCTAACTTCTCGATAAATTTGCCATCGCGTGGACTGCGTTTGTCCGCCGCAACAACTCGATAAAACGGCCGCTTGTTTGCCCCACCGCGGGCTAATCGAATGACTACCATGAAAAATCCTCTAATAAAAATGAGTGTCTATTGATTAAAAGAAGGCGATTATACGAGAAAAGAATCGGAATAGGAAGGGGTAAGCGCCGCCACAAAATACGAGGGTATTTTGTGGCTATGGTGGGTATTGATTTTTGGAAACTAGTCACCACCGTTTCATCCAATCTACATTCAAAGTTGGCTTTTCCCCTAGATTTAAAATTTTGGTGAAGGGTTACGATTTTTTTAACAGGTATGGGCAGTCGTATGTATGGGAACTTTTGTTAACAAGGAAGACGTTTCTGACGTTTCTGCGGACCTAGTGGCAGGGGGAGCAAAAAGTGATGATAGTTTACCCAGTTGTTTTGTGATGACAGTTGCTTCGCCGGTATACCAAGTGGACTTGAAAAATCTAGGAAGCATGGTGCATAAAGACAGAGCTCCAACAACCATAGTTGCTAATACTCGGACAATTTTTTTGCCGAGAGAGTGCTGATGATTTTTTTCAAAGGCTGTTAGTTTTTTAGCGAATATGCTTTGTGCATCATCCTGCGGTGTTGTCGCCATGAGATTGATGGCCGCATCCACTAACTCGATATAACTGTTTATTTTGTTAGCATTCGATGTTTGTGCTGCCAATTGCCGAAAAAGTGAGTTTATTTGGTTGATAAAGTCATTTGTGGAAATTTCATTGAGTGATGGATTCGGGTTGTCGGGTTGAAATACAAGAAGCCCTACTTTTTCTGCATGTTGTGTTTTTAAGGCATCTGCTCTTGTTGATAATGTCTGGCGAAGTGTTTCTAATGATGTGGGCTTGCTTACTGGCTCACTTGATGTTTGGGGGGACTCATCAGGGATATAAGTAGCGGTGTTAACTGACGATCTTGTTCTTGTAAGCTCACTCCCTGCTTCGGTATCAGCAGTAGATGATCGAGACGTATCAGAAATTTCAACTGACATAATTTAAACTACCTTTACTTTTTTCATACGGGGGCTAAACAGTCTATTTTTTTTTAAAAAAAAATGCAACAAAATGTTAACGAAAGATTAACAACTCTTTGAATTTGCTCAATTAATATTTGTCAGTTGGGGAGGGGGTAGGGGGTGTTCCCTACCCAAATATTATTCAAAATCTTTCGGTAGCATGTTGGGTGGGAGATTGCCGGGTAGGCTACGCATCATGTTTTTCATCTTGCCGGGCTTGAATTTTTTCATCATTTTTTGCATTTGTTTGTATTGCTTGAGTAAGCGGTTGACGTCGGCTGGTTCGGTGCCGGAGCCTTTGGCGATGCGACGTTTGCGAGAGCCGCTGATGATGTCTGGGAAGGCGCGCTCGTGTAGAGTCATGGAGTCGATGACGGCAATAATTTTTTTCACCATTTTGTCATCGAGCATGGCTGAGATGTGTTTGGGCATGCCGCCCATTCCCATCCCGGGCATTTTGTTAAGTAAACCGCCCATGCCACCCATTTGATTCATTTGCTGCAATTGATCGCGAAAATCGGATAAATCAAATCCTTGGCCTTTGCGAATTTTTTTGGCGAGCTTTTCTGATTTCTGTTTATCGAGTTTGCGTTCGGCTTGTTCGACCAAGGTGACGATATCGCCCATGCCTAAAATACGTGAGACCACGCGATCAGGGTGAAACGCTTCCAAACCATCGATTTTTTCACCAGTTCCCAAAAATTTGATCGGTTTACCCGTGAGGTATTTAACCGACAATGCCGCGCCACCACGGGCATCACCATCCACTTTGGTAAGGATGACCCCCGTTAAGGGTAGGGTATCGTTGAATGCTTGCGCAGTGTTGGCGGCGTCTTGACCGGTCATGCTGTCAACGATGAATAGGGTTTCCGCCGGATTGACAGCTTGATGTAATTGTTTGATTTCATCCATCATCGCTTCGTCAATGTGTAAGCGACCGGCGGTGTCGATGATGACCACATCCGTATGTTGACGTCGGGCAGCGTCTATGGCTTGTTGCGCAATGGCAACAGGGGATTGATCGGTTTGACTGGGGTAAAATGTGGCTTGAATGTCAGTGGCCAATTTGCGCAATTGCTCAATGGCCGCTGGGCGATAAATATCCGTACTAGTAACCATCACTGATTTTTTATCTTGCTGCAATAAATGTGCCAGTTTGGCAACGGTGGTGGTTTTCCCCGCGCCTTGTAAACCGGCCATTAAGATCACCGTTGGTGGTTCGCCGGCTAAATTCAAAGGTTCACACGTTTGGCCCATGAGTTGAATCAATTCATCGTTGACAATTTTGATCAACGCTTGGCCTGGGTTGATTTTACTCATTACATCGCGGCCAAGGGCGGCTTGTTTAATGTCTTCGATCAGTGATTTGACCACCGGTAACGCTACGTCGGCTTCCAGCAGACTCATGCGAATTTCGCGCAGACTGGCTTGGATATTTTCTTCGGTGAGTTTGGCATGCCCTTTGAGTTTTTGGGTGATGCGGGTCAGTCGATCGCTTAAATTAGCAAACATGTACAAGAACCTCGAATTTAAAGTGGCGGGCATTATACCAAATAAATGGTAGCTATGTAGCTTATCCTGGTTACAATGACAGGTTGTGTTGATGACAATATCAAAATAGTAAGCATGATACGATTGGCAAAGAATAATAAATCAGTAAATAAGGGTCGATTATGTTGATAGCGTTAAGTCAATTGATAGCCATCGGGTTGTATAGTTGGTTGATTGTTCGCAGTAGCGGTGTGTTGTTGGGCAAATGGTCGACGTGTGGGCGTCGTCAGCAGGGAATTTTGTTACTGGCCGTACTAAGTCATTGGTTGGTGATCGGGTTGGCATTGGTTTACGGTCACGTGTCGGTGGAGGGGTATGATGCCATCAGTTTGTTTGTGATCGTTACTGGATTGGTGACGTTGGCTATTTTACTGTTGTCGCAATGGCAATGGTTGTCGATTGTAGCACCCCTGGCGGCATTATTAGCGGTGATTGCTTTGAGTTTGATTGGCTGGCCGCAGATGCAATTTGACCATTATTATTTAGCAACCAAAGAATTACTGCATGTGTTTTTATCGGTATTGACGGCCGTGGTGTTGCTGCTGACAGCCTGGCAATCGTTGGTGGTGTTTGGGCAAGAGTTGGGTCTGCGGTATAAATGGCAATTGGCATGGTTGCATCGGTTACCACCGTTGCAAGCGACTGAGCAGCAATTGTTTGGGTTGATCGTAATTTGCTTTATTTGTTTAACCGGCATGTTGTGGTCCAGTCTGTGGTTGTTTATTCCTTGGGAAACGACGGCATTGTTGTACAAAACGGTGCTTACTGTTATGGCGTGGGCTATTTTTGCCGGTTTGCTGATTGGGCGCTATTGGTTTGGTTGGCGTGGACAGCAAGCCATTCGGTGGACGTTGGGTGGCGTCGGATTGGTCTTGATATTGTTCTTAGTGTCGTATTGGGGAGGCGTTTGACATTGGATTGGTTGTCTACCGGGTTATTGATTGTTTACTTAATTATTTTGATTGGTTTGTCCGCGTTTTTTTCAGGTTCGGAAATCGGCATGATGTCGCTCAATCGGTATCGGTTACGACATTTGGTTCAACAAAAAAAGCGCAGTGCAATTCGAGTTCAACAATTGTTGGCAAAACCAGAACGTTTGTTGGGCGTGATTTTAATTGGCAATACGTTTGCCAATATTTTAGCGGCGGCG
>WLWG01003726.1_pt1 | contig 10004 bp, 9 predicted proteins | sample 6712871 | NCBI WGS metagenome assembly WLWG01 (sample SAMN12718693, study PRJNA515312) | sponge metagenome | isolation source: marine sponge | host: Mycale hentscheli | place: New Zealand: South Island, Marlborough, Capsize Point | collected 2003-05-01 | reverse complement strand
TTTCTTTACACTTTCTTGATGGTGGTCTGTATATAATTTAGGCACCATTGTTGTATCAAACTCTACATCATGATGCTCACAATAACTTTCTATTAAATGTTGTTTACCAAATTGAAAATTTGATTTGTATGGCTCACAATAAAAAATATTATCCGATGCCATTATTCTTGGATCTTGTAATGGTAATGTTTGTTCAAAGGCCATTTTAACATTTGGGTTTCCTTTGAAACAATCTACGTAAGGAGTATATATTTGCACTTCACCTTTTTCTCTAAGTTTTGGTAGTAAAGCCGTAAATGCACAACACTTACCAACTCCCCCCTCTACAACATATGTATTAAGCATATTAGCTAGTTTCTAACACTTCTATTCTAGATTTCAAGTCTTCGTTTTCTGCTTTTAATTCTTTAATTGCATTAACTAATACAGGCACTAGTTGTCCACCAGTTAATTTTAATGCATCTTCAAATTCATCATCTATAATAACATTATTTCCACCATTTGCTTTTTCTAAAGCTAAAATGTCTTGTGCTTTAAATCCATATCTTACTTTTCCTGTTGGAGTGTCATCATCTCTTGATTTTTTAAATTGAAATGAAACAGGTTCTAATTGATTTACAAAATCTAAACTATGTGGAACTTCGCCAAAATTAGTTTTATCTCTTAAATCAGAAGTTACTGTCCAATCTACTTTTACATAAGAATTAGTTATTGAGTTATTTCCAACTACAAGTCTATTATCTTCTGTAGTAATATTTATCATAGCATCATTACCAGAGTCTCTACCAAGAGCTATATTATTATCTCCTGTAGTAACATTAACTAATGAAGATTTACCTACAGATGTATTATAGTATCCTTCTGTATTTTTAGATTGAGAACAAGCACCTATAGCAGTGTTATCATTACCAAGATTTGTTTTTGCGCATAACGCACTAAAACCTAGTGCTACATTAAGATCTGTAGTTGTACTTTCTCTTAAAGCATAAGCACCGACTGCTGTATTATTACCTGAAGTACTATTTCCACACATAGCAAAAGCACCTACTGCAACATTATTAGTTCCTGTAGTAGTTTTACACATTGCCTGTCTACCAATAGCAGTGTTAGTATGTCCTGTTATTGATGTAGTTAAAGCTTCAACACCCATAGCAACTGAATCATATCCTGTTGTACTTGCGTCCATAGAATAAGCACCAACCGAAACATTGTTTGCACCTGTAGTATTTGAAAGTAATGCCGTATGACCGACCGCAGTATTTGCTGCTCCTGTTGTAGTTAAACACATAGCAGAATAACCTAATGCTGTGTTGTAACCAGCTGTTTCATTTTTACATAAAGCTTCTTTACCTACCGCTGTATTTGGAGTTCCTGTTGTATTAACTGCTAAAGAATTTCTACCTATTGCAACATTTCCTTGAGCTTCAGTATTTAAATGCAAAGCACAGAACCCAACTGCTACGTTATCATATCCAGTTGTATTTGCTTCAAGTGCTTGGTTTCCTACAGCAGTGTTATTATTTGCTGTAGTATTTTCTAAAGCTAAATGACCTACTGCTACTGTATTTGAAATTGTAGTTCCAACTGAAGCAGCACAAAAACCTATTGCAACGTTAGCTGTACCATCTTGATTTGCTGCCATAGCACATGCACCAATACCTACGTTATGAGTGGCTGTAGTATTAGCAGCTAAAGCATTAGTACCAACTGCTACATTAACACCACCTGTTGTGTTACACCTTAAAGCACGACAACCAATTGCAACATTCTCAGCAGCTGTTGTATTTTTTTCTAAAGATTGATAACCTACACCAACATTACCTGTTCCACTTGTATTTAAATACAATGATCTGTATCCAAGACCTGTGTTTGCATCACCTGTAGTTTTAAAAACAGCTTCAGAACCAACAGCTGTAGTATAGTTTGCTGTTGAATCTCTTGCAGAATCAAAACCTATTGCAGTATTATCTTGTGTATTTGTGATATCACAAAGAGCACCTGTTCCAACACCAGTGTTTCTTACTCCTGTTGTAAGTGCTAATAATGCGGTTCTTCCAACTGCTGTGTTGCAACTTCCTGTAGTGGCTGTCTCCATAGCAGAATGACCAAGTGCTGTGTTACAAGCAGCTTCTGTATTATTGGCAAGTGCAGAAGTTCCCACTGCTACGTTTTGTGTACCTGTAGTATTATCTAATAAAGCAGATGCACCTATCGCTACATTATAATTTGCTGTTGTATTAGCAGCTAAAGCAGACATACCCATAGCAACATTACCAAGACCTGTTGTATTTGACTCCATAGAATTTACACCTGATGCTGTATTTTGAGTACCAGAAGTCATTTTTCTTCCAGAGCTAACACCAACCATAGTATTAAAGTCACCTGTTGTTGTGCCTTCATACATAGCGTTATAACCAATAGCTGTATTACTATCTCCTGTTGTGTTACCACCTAAAGAACAAAAACCAACAGCTGTATTACTATTTCCTGTTGTATTATTTGACGCTGAATTACGACCGACTGATGTATTACTATGACCTGTTGTAGTTGCTTTTAATGCTTGATAACCTATTCCTGTATTACAGCTTACTGTAGTAGTGTATAGAGCACATGTTCCAACAGCTGTGTTTTGTGCACCTGTTACAACAGTATTTAATGCTGCATGACCAACAGCTACGTTGGCATCTGTTGTAGTTAAATTTGCTAAAGCTGTTGAACCAATAGCTACGTTATAATCTCCTGTCGTAAGTGCAAATCCTGCAGCTCTTCCAAAAATATCATTAAATGTTCCTTCAGTAATTGCAGTTCCAGCATTTCTACCTACCGCTGTGTTTTTAGCACCTATTGTATTAGCTGCTAAAGAACAAGAACCTACCGCTGTGTTTTCTGTTCCTGTTGTGTTAGCTCTTAAAGAATTTTTACCTATTGCAGTGTTATCACTTGCTGTTGTATTACCACTTAAAGATTGTGAACCCAAACTTGTGTTATTAGAACCAGAAGTATTGGCATCTAAATTGTTAAATCCAATAGCAACATTTTCTTGACCACCCTCATTTTCACTTAAAGCACCAGAACCAATTGCTACGTTATAGCCACCACTTAATGAACCATCATCTAGTGCTGTATCCCCTAATGCAACATTACTTGTTCCTGTCGGATAGTTACCATCTAATTTTATTGTACCACCGTCAATACTAACGTTTCCATTAACTGTCAAAGCTGTTAAAGTACCAAGTGAAGTTACACCTGATTGCGCTGCTTCAACATTTAAAGTAACGTCTCCTGAAGTACCACCACCTGATAAACCTGTACCTGCAACAACTGAAGTAATATCACCTGGTAAAGCTCCACCATTATTTTGTAGTGTTCCAACAATATTTACAGTATCCCCAGATTTACCAATCGTAACTGTATTTCCAGATTCATTAATAATATTATTTCCTGATTGATCCTGAACTGTATCTACTTTTATAATACTAGTCATCTTCTAATTCCTTTACTCTAGCTGTTAATTCTTGAATTGCTTTTACTAATGGCATGATAAACATTTCTCTTGAAATTGCTTGAACACCTGTTGGTTGTTCTGACCATACACCATATTTAGATACATCTGATTCAGAAACTCCACTATCAATTAATGCTTGTTTAACTTCTTGTGCTAAAAAACCATGCATCACTACATTAGTATCTACTTGATTTTTAGAATTGTAATAACCTGTAAGTGACTGGTCAACTTCGTTAGAAGATTTCCATTTATAAGTAACTGGTCTTAAATTATTTACAAAATCTAGACCTAAATTATCTGTTTGAATATCTGTTTTTAATCTTTGATCAGATGCTCTTGTCCAAGAAGCATTACTTGTAAATTGATTATAAACTCTGTCATTTCCAGATCCTGAACCAAAAGTAAAATAATTTGAACCAATACTTGTTAATCCACAACCTATAACTATTTCATTAGTTGTACTACTTCCATTAGCGGCACTACTCATTCCCACATATATATTACCACTACCTGTTTGTTGGTTAAGTCCAGAGTTGTAACCTATAGATACATTGTTAGAAGCAGTTGTGTTAGAGTGTAAGGAATTAGAGCCTAAAGCCGTATTTTGAGCGCCTGTTGTATTTCCATGTATACTTTTCCAACCTATTCCTGTGTTATGGTTTGATGTTGTAGTACTATCTAAAGCACCACAACCAAAAGCTGAATTTTGAGCGCCTGTTTCGTTTTGTTCTAAAGATGAACTTCCAACTGCAACATTTTCTGTTCCAGACGTATTATCAAACATTGATTTTCTACCAATTGCAATATTATGATTTCCTGTATTTACATCTGAAGCACCTAAAGTAAAAGCACCTAAAGCTACATTATAATTTCCTGTCGTACCAAATTGCATAGCTGAAATACCTAGTGCTGTGTTTTGTGTTCCAGTTGTATTACAAGCAAGAGATAAACTTCCTACTGCTGTGTTGTCATGTGCTGTCGTATTTTTTTCTAAAGCACAAGCACCAATTGCAGTATTGTCATCTCCTGTGTTGGTATATAAAGCATTTCCACCTATAGCTACATTACATCCACCTGATTGATTACTGTACATAGCATTTAAACCTAAAGCACTATTTCTTGTACCTGTGGTATTTGAAAACATGGCTTGTCTTCCTACTGCAACATTAAAATCTGCCGTAGTGTTTGAACATAATGCTCTATATCCTATGGCTACATTTCTTTCGCCCTCTGTGTTTTTGTTTAAACTATCTCTACCCAACGCAACATTTTCACAACCAACCGTGTTAGTATCCATTGAAGAAAATCCCACTGCAGTATTGTTTGCTCCTGTAGTAGTTGCTTGCATAGCACAAGTTCCAACTGCTGTATTATTATTTACTGTAGTAGCATTTTGTAATGCACATACACCAACTGCAACACTAGATGCTCCCGACGAATTTGTCGCTAAAGCTAAATAACCCATTGATGTGTTTTCTGCACCTGTATTTAAACAAAGAGCAAAAGTACCTACTGCTGTGTTATTATTTGCTGTTGTGTTACAAAGTAATGCATGTCTACCTACTGCTGTGTTGTTATCTCCTGTAGTATTTTTAAAAAGTGTTCCTTGACCTAAACCTGTATTCATACAACCTTCTGTATTAACTACTAATGCTTCTCTACCAACAGCTGTATTATTTGATGCTGTTGTATTAGCATTTAATGCTAAATGACCAACTGCTACATTACTTGTTCCTGTTGTGTTTGCTTTTAAAGAATTTCCACCAACAGCAGTGTTATTATTTGCTGTTGTATTTCCACCCAAAGCACCACAACCAATTGCAACATTTTCATCTCCTGTTTGATTAGCACCTAAAGAAGCATATCCATAAGCAGTGTTTTTTATTCCCTCTGTATTAGCAAACATTGATGTAAAGCCAGAGGCAACATTGTGAGTACCTGTTGTATTAGCTTTTAAAGCACAAGAGCCAACTACTGTATTTCTGCAACCTGTACTAACTATTAAAGCACTATGACCTATTGCTATACTATCACAAGCTGTAGTGTTTGCATTTAATGCTTGATAACCTATCCCTATATTATTATTTCCTGTTGTATTTGAAAAGAGAGCAGTGTAACCAAGTGCAGTATTTTGTGTACCTGTTGTATTACATTTCATAGCAAAAGATCCAATAGCAGTATTATTATTTGCTGTGTTTAAATATAAACTACACACACCAAAAGCGGTATTTCTAGCTCCTGTTATATTTGCTTGTAAAGAACAAAACCCAACTGCTGAATTACAAGCACCTGTAGTAATTGCTGTACCAGCAGCATGTCCAATCGCTACGTTATAATTACCACCAGCTTGAACACTATCTAATGCGGTATCTCCCATTGCAACGTTATTTGTTCCTGTAGGATAATTACCATCTAGTTTTATTGTGCCACCATCTACAGATAAATTTCCGTTTACTGTCAAAGCTGTTAAAGTTCCAAGAGAAGTTATGCCTGATTGTGCAGCTTCCACATTTAACGTCACATCACCTGATGTTCCACCACCAGATAATCCTGTGCCAGCTACAACTGAAGTAATATCGCCTGGAAGAGGTGAACCATTGTTTTGTAAAGTACCAACTAAATTAATAGTATCTCCACTATCTCCAATAGTTAGAGTTGTGCCTGATTGAGGTATTACTTTATCTACTTCTACTTGACTCATTATACAATTACCAAAGTTCCTGTTATAGTTTGTGTTGCTGTTATAGAAACGGGTCCTGCAAGAACTCCAGAATCTAATGTTTGATCTTCTGAAATAGTTGAAGCATGAGTAACTACATACTTAGTAGCTTCCATTACTGGTGAAATTGTTTTCTTTGCAGGTATAGTACAAAATACATCTTTATCACCTGAACCAAAATTTACTGCATTATCAGAGTTTGATGAAGATATAGGTGTTGTACGTTGTAATGTACTAGAAGCACTTAAAGTTCCTTCACCAACTTCAAAATTATTTGAACCTGATTCAACGATAGTGTAATAAGTTGTATTACCAACTCCAACTCCACTAGCGAAGCTTTCGAAACCTTGAGATGCACCTGCTAAGGTAAAGTCACCTGTACCTTGTGTGGTGCTTGTCTCTTTAACTCTATCGTTAATGACAAGTGCCATTTACCCTCCCTATGCTAATCTTAATATTGCAGCTGAAGTAGTAAATGCAGGGAACTGAATTGTAAATGTTCCAGATGTTGCAGTCTTATCTCCACCAAAATCTAAAACACAAACAGCGTCAGTAGTATTAGAACCACTACCCATAGTCGTGTTATAAATTAGAGCTCCTCTAGCTGTTAAAGTTACACCTGTAAAAGATAACGTTGCAAAACTTGTTATTGCTACCCCTGAAGATACTTTAACTCCTTGATTGACAAGTGCTTTACCACCTGCTGTGTAAGTTCCTGTATTTGAAACTTCAGTTCCTGTCCCACCTAAATTAGCTGAGTAACCTGTAGTTGATGCACCAAGTGTTGCTGTGCTTTTATACATCGCTAATTTATATGTATCTGATGATGTATCAAAATCGTGATCTGCTTGTAGTAGTTCTTTTTTAAAACTGTTACAAATTGCGTTTGTTGTTATTGCCATAATATTTCTCCTTTAAATTTAACTGTTTGGTGACGGTGAAGGTATTTTAACCCTAGGTACACCATCATCATATTCAGCTCGTCTTCTTCTCCCCATTTGTTGGAGAGCAAAATTCTGTACACCTTCATTATACTTACTTTTATATAGATTGTACATATCCATAGGTCCTTTTAAAAATGCATATGCTTCCGTCAAAACCCCATCTAATAGCATTCCTTGTTGGTAAGTTGACAAATAAGTTGCATTAGTAGATGTAAAACTAGGTGGTGTAATAATATAATTTAATTGTACTGCATAATTAGCATTGGGAGTTGGAGCTACAACTATAGAACTTTCATCCCAATTAGCATAATATTTTGGAACTCCTGTTGCTCCCGTACCGTTATATTCAGTTATAAAACTAGTATCTCTTTTTTCCATAAAAGTCCTGTCACCTGTTGAAATACTTGTTGTTGAAAACACTTGTAAAGATCTAATAACTAGAAAATCTGAAGGGGTAACAAGAAATCTTTTACCAGATGTGAATGCTGATGTAGCATATTTTCTAGTGTCATCATAGTCTACTTTACCAGCAATATCTAATTCAACATTTCTAATAAATTGTCCAATAATAGTATCACTTAAAACATTACTATCTACTTCAGTGAAGTTTCTTACCTGTGTTAAAAAATCTGAAAACGATATAGCCATTATGTTATACTCACTGTTACATCACCAATTGTTGCATTTAATTCTCTTCTTCTATTTTGTAAAGAAGGATCAGCCGGTTTCATTGTGCTTATTACTACACCACTAGTAGTAAATGTGGTTCCTGGTTGTGCTGTAATGAAAGCAAAATCACCTGGTAAAGCTAAGTTTGCAACACCCACAGTTATGCCTCCTGAGTTTGCTAAAGTTGTATCATTTGTAGCTACTGTTTTAGGTTGTTGAAATCTTTGTGGTCTTGTGTTTTGTAAGGCAATTGCATCAGCTACATTGTGTTTTCTTCTTATTTGAGGATGTTTGGGTTCAAATTCTGAAGTATGAACCAAAGAACCATTCCATTCTTTAACCATTTCTTTGTAGGGAAAAGCCATACCTGATCTATCCGATATTGCTTGACTTCTTTTTCCTGTTGCCCATTTAGCCATTACTATAATCCTTCAGGGTAAAAATTTTGTGGTGTAATATAAGTAGATGCTCTTTGGCCATCTTCATCTAAGGCTCTTTTAATTTGATCTTCATATATTAATTTATTTTGTTGTACTAATTGCGGAGCTTTTTTCATTGCTAAATAATAAGCAAGACCAGCTACCATACAAGGTAAAAATCTATAAACAACATCCGGATCATCCGTGTAAGAACCAGCATCTTCTATACGTTTAATTACATAATATTTCAAAGTTGTATAAGTGTTTAAATCGGGTGCTTGATATAAATATATTTTAGGAGTTGTTGCTCTGTCCACATAATATTGAGAAGGTTGTCCTAATGCTAATTTGTTTGGTAAAGCAGAGTAAGCGGATCTGTCTATTTTTGTAAGAGATACATCTTGAGTGTTTACACTATTAGCTCCTGCAGCAGTTGTTGAAACAAAAGCTTCTAAAACATCATTTACTCCCGCAGAAACACTATATTCCGCTTGTCCACTAACTAATGAGTTTTCATGAAGCGCTACTTTCCATAAATGAATTCCTCTATTACCCCATTCAGCAAATAACAAATTTAAACTTCTTCTTGCGGATTTTAAATCATAACCAGAGTTAGTTGTTAAACCACATCTTTCATAACCTTCATCAATTATTTCATCAATATTTAAGTTGAAGCTAGTTGTTCCAGAAGTTGCCATTACTTATGTTATCCTTTTTACGATTATACAATTTCTTAGATTGTATCACTTTAGGTTTAAATTTTGAAGACCTTAGGCTTTTTATTGTAGGGTTTCTTTTTAATTTGTAATTTTTTCTTTTTTTCACCTCTGGCACCCCTTAATTTTCCTTCAATTTGTTTAGTAATTTGTCCTCTACCAATTGCCATTATGCTAAATCTTTAGCCTTTCCTATTATAGGTTTATATTTGGTCTTACCTTCTTGTCTATAAGCAAGTAAAAATTGAGCACGTCTACCTTCGGGTATCCAACTCGAATGAATCCATCCGCTATTGGGTTCGCCGGGTGTGTAGTACTCGAGGATCAATTGATCTGTTTCAAGATTTTTATAAATCCAATCAGCTACTTCTGCATTATCAACTCCTATACATTCAAAATCAACCGCCTCAGCTTTTGCATGCTGGCTGTTTCGGCTAGACCCTATAGCTAGGCACAAATCTTCAGAACGGAATCCGCTAGTAACTTTAACTCTGCCAAAATGATCTCTAACTGGTTGAAGCACATTTTCACATAATGCTTTAAGTTTTTCTATTTGACCTGCATTTGGATTATTATTAATTCCTTTACGAACTGCTGTGTCTGATTTAATTAATTCTAATAAAGTAAAATTACGAGATAAATTCATTTTGGAAAATAATTTAAGTTTATAACAAGTCTTCTGTTTTCATCAGTCTGGCTAACCATCCTATGTTTTAATTTACAATTAAATATAACAATCTTATTAGGCTCTGAGTATACCTTAGTCTTTTCCTCGTTGTCAAACTCTGTGTATCCATTACATTTATTTAAATAATATATAGCGGTCAATGATTCATCGTAAGTATAATCGTTATGAAATTCACTTTTTTGAGGAATATCATATTTAACATTTAAATTTGCTCTTATGTTGATAAGTGGTCCTGCATTAATAGAGTCTAATAACGGAGACATTAACTCAAAAGCATTTGATGTAATTCTACTATCGTGAAACAAAGCATGACTAAAAAAACCTCTATCATCATTAGATGATTT
>WLWG01003720.1_pt1 | contig 10010 bp, 7 predicted proteins | sample 6712871 | NCBI WGS metagenome assembly WLWG01 (sample SAMN12718693, study PRJNA515312) | sponge metagenome | isolation source: marine sponge | host: Mycale hentscheli | place: New Zealand: South Island, Marlborough, Capsize Point | collected 2003-05-01 | reverse complement strand
GACAAGGTTGATTCCAAATCTGATTCGGTGCCTGCTTCTAGCCTATCCCCATCGCAAAAAGAAATAAAACTAGGACAAGCACTTGGTATGGCAGTTTCTATGATAGGTAAATTGCCTGGACCCTTCAAGGACGGTCCCGGCGGTGACCTTGGCGCAGTTATTTCAAAAGACGGATATATCATGGATGGACACCATCGCTGGGCTGCTTCTATTTTTTCCGCAGGTCCAAAAATAAAACTCGGTGGAACTTTTATTGATATGGATGGCGAGGACTTAGTTAAGGTCTTGGCACTTATGGGTGATGCCTTTCATCCTGGCGAGAGAAAAGATCCATCGCCACACAATATTATGAACGCTACTGCCGATGATGTCAATAACTTTGTGAATAAATTTGTATCGGAAGGGATTGGTGAATTTGTTGATGCTGAAACTGCGAAAAGAGTCCTTGAACAAGCGTTTGGCAGTATAGAGAAGGCAAAGACTCACTTCATATCACAACTCCAGCATATTCAAAAGGATCCTCCATCTTGGGCAAAATCAAGGGATAAGATGCCTGTCTTAGAGCCCAAGGCGCAGGAACCAGAAAAAGTGGCTACGGCCATGAAAGCAGGTCAAGTAGATATTTATGCACCTTATGCTGATAGTTCCGAGGAAAAAGAACAAGCACCTGGCAACAGGGGAGAAGCGAAAAAAATAAAGATTAACAAAGAGAATCTAACAAGGATGGTTAGAGAGTCTTTAGAGAAAGTGACAAGTACAATTAATGAAAAGTACTACCACATTTCAGATGCAACTTATGATGACGGCACGCTTGCCGAAGACGTAGAGTTCTGGGATGACGTCATCGAAGAGGCAGAATATCAAGGACGTAAGGTCACTCTCAATAAACCCATGCAAGGCGACGTAAAGAAATCTAAAGTATATGTTAAGGACCCTAAGACTGGAAATGTTAAGAAGGTAAACTTTGGTGACAAAAACATGAAGATCAAAAAGTCTAACCCCAAGCGCCGCAAATCTTTCCGTGCCCGCCACAATTGTAAAAACCCAGGACCTAAAACGAAAGCACGCTATTGGTCCTGCAAGGCTTGGTAATGAAAAAATTAATGACAGAGTGGATAAGTTTTCTCCAAGAAGAAATAAAAGTTGTTATTAGTGCAACAAAGGATTTTGTTTGTCCTCCTGCAACTCAAGACCTAAAACTGAACACCAAGAATCGTGATGCTGCGATTCATGCCAAGCACATCAAGTATGGTCCTCTCAACGTTGATGAACCTGGAGATTATTGGAAAGACATAGCCAAGTACTGGAACACAACCGAAGAGGCAGCCAAAAAGTCCAACTGCGGAAATTGCACTGCTTTTGATATTTCCCCACGAATGGATGAGTGTATGCCAGGTGTAACATCTGACGATGATGGTAGGCTTGGTTATTGCTGGATGCATCATTTCAAGTGCCATTCAGCCCGTTCTTGTTATACCTGGGCAAAGGGTGGACCAATTGACGAAGATAGTGTATCATATGAGTGGCAGGACAAAAACGAATTCACAAAGGATTAATATGAGTTCCATCATTGAACAAATGATAGACGAAGAATTAAGAATTCGTCAACACCCAAACAAGGATATGATTATATCTGCGATTGGGAACCCTAATTTCCTTGTAACTTTTTCTGACGTAAACAAAGTTGGTATTAATCCAAAAACCAAATTCAATACCCCCGCTGGTATTTACGGCTGGCACTTCACTCAGGACACAATTGACGGAGCCAAAAAGAACAAGCTCTTCGCTTCTGGAAGAGATTACGGGCACCTAATGAAAATCAAGGATGGTGCTAAAGTCTTGTGGCTCGGTGATGACGGCAAGACAGGTGCTGTCCCTTCACGAGAGGAAGTCAATTCAGCCATCGCTAAAAAATACCCAGCTTTCATAAAAGACACTTTCCCAGTTTATGAGATGCCTGATACCTCTAAACCTATGGGTTCAGGTGCTCCACCTATTGTAATGATGGCTCATGAGAAAGACAGCGATAGAGTTTCTTTTGTCTCCCCTCAAGAATGGTTGGAAGATCCCAAGCACGTTGAAACTTTGTCCAAGGGTTCCCAGCGAGAATATGGCGGCAGCACTGAATCAGAAAAGCTTTATGACTACGTTCAGGCTGCTGCTAAAGCATTAGAGAACGCAACTGATAAAAAGATCACTATTATATCTAACGGCATTTTACGAGCCCTTGGATACGACGCCGTTATTGATACCAATGGTGCGGGCATCATCCACAAGGCAGAAAAAGAACAAGGGTTCTTTACACACCGAGGTGCCTTAGACCATGTAGCTACAATAATGAATAAGAAGTATGTATTCAGAGAATCAACCCTTTATAAACTTCTTAGGGAGCCTGGCGTTCCTATAGATAAAAAAGCAGCAGCCTTAAAAAATCTCCTGGGCACGGGTCCGAAAATAGCTCCTGGCGGAGATCCACAATTTGACCCAGAATTTGATAGGACTGATATCTTTGACACTCTAGATTATATAACTGCCGACACGTCAGTTCCCTTTACCCCAGAGATGATAAAAGATATGTTAGCCTGGACCCAGGAGAACTACGATGATAGTCCTCTCCTCGGTGAAAGGATACTACAGAAGCTACACCGCCATCCTGGCATGACAACTGAAATGCTTGAAGCTGCTTTGAAAAAAGAACAGAAACCTGAAGTATATGTGGGTATTCTTAGAAATCCTAACGCTCCAGAAAAATTCCTGATGGGTGTATATTTTGATAATATAGTTCTACCAGTAGAAGACCCACAGATCTCTGTATTAGAAAATCCTAATGTCCCTCAGGGTCTTCTAAATACTGAAGCAGATAGATATTCTAAATCTTCTACAATAGGCAAGAAAGGAAGGTGGGGGAACGGTCAAACCTCAAAGGCTGAACGAGCTAGAAAGGTTCTAGAGAACCCTGGTGTTTCAGAGGAGGCATTCAACAAGATTGTTAGAGAAGAAGACGGCTCTCTTGATATGAACAAAAGCCTTACAGCCGCTGCTCTTAGGGCTAAGAACGTTCCACTTAGTTATTATAATGATCTTTTTGAATTAATGCGTTCTAAGGAATTGACAGAATCTCAAGCGGACGAACTGCTTTTTGATGTTTTCCTTAGCAAATATACTCCAGAAGAGGTAGTCCTAGAAGCTTTTGAAAACTATGAAGAATGGGCTGGGCTTGGCAACTGGAGAGTAAGTGCCAAACCTATGTTGAAGTTTGCTCTTCAAGCTCGGTACCCACGAAAACCATCACAGAAATTCTTACAAGCAATGAAAGATATTTGGGACGAGACCCGAGACGAAAAGAAGTTTTTATCTTCTGGCTCCAGTGAAACAAGGACCCGTGAATTGTTTAAGAAATTCGGCGTAAAGATCAGCGAAGGTGTAGACCTAAAGGCTCTAATAAATCAAACCATAAACGAAACAATAAGTCAAGAGCGAATTCGTCAAGTCAACGAAAAACTTTACGAAGAGTACGCTGAATGTCTTGGCGAAGATATGCGAACAACCTTTTGGGATCTGCCCGAAGAAGGCAAGAACTTTGTGATTGAAGATTGGATCGGACAAGGAAAGCCAGGACAATCTCTCGCAGAACAACTCTTCGGCTCCCGCTCAGAACTAGAGCAACCCTTCCAGCAACTCAATGAGATTAGCAGCGAAGTTTACGATGCTGTCGTAGATGCTGCCGAAGACCTCTCCACAGAAGAGATGCGACCACTGTTCGGAAACAACGAGCGTGTAATTATTCCCATGGCTTCAGAGGAGAACGAGCAGGTCAAAGAGTTCTACGAGCAGATCGTTGAGCCGCTCGCAGCCAAGGGCATCAAGGTGGATCTCAAGAACGGCGTAGCAACCAAAGAGATTGAGACACAACGAGGGAAACAAGAAAGAAAAACAAAACTAGGGAAGACGATCGGCAGAGAACTGTCCGCTCAAGCTCAAAAGTGGTGGAACAAGTTCCAGGCTGATTTCCTTGGGAACCCTGATGTATTAGAAGCTCAGGATGCTATTGTGATTACACAGCACCCAGTTGATGTAGCAAGAATGTCTGACTTCAGTGAGGCTGATATTGAGTCATGTCATTCACAGGGTTCTGACTATTTTAGATGTGCCCTTGCTGATGCGAAACGAGCAGGTGCTATTGCCTACCTTATCAATGGTGAAGATGTTCCATATGCCCAAGAGCATATTAACGACAACGAACTGTTTGCCGACAGCGAGCGAGATGTTGACGGGATTATACCAAAAGCCCGTGTTCGCCTCCGCAGATTTGATAATGTAGATCTCGCCAGCGAGGGTGCTCCTCTAGCATTGTTGGCTCCAGAAACAAGAGTATATGGTACAAAGGTCCCAGGATTCTTAAGTACGGTTGCTGCTTGGGCTCGCAAAGTACAAAAAGGACACCCAGTGTTTGACGAGAAGTTGGACTTGAGGAAGTTTGTTCTGCGTGGCGGTTCTTACATGGACAGCACCTCAAAATCAATGTTCAATACTTTGCTAGGAAAAGACGAGTACACCCAAGAAGATTACGGCACCCGCACAGCCTCCGAAGAGGATGATGTAGCATACGACGACGGTCAGCGTCAAATGATGCTTGATTCTGCTGCTGATGCTATGGAAGGTGCTCGCTACTATCTAGACGACGAGAATGTTGATTATGATTTTGGCGTTGATTGGGATGATTGGAATGAATCAGTAGAGATACGATACAGCATAAAAGTCCAATTTGACTATCCAGTATATAAGTTTATTGGTTCCCCAAATGTCGGGAGTAAAGAGGACTACAGCGAAGAAGAGATGATCAGTGCTCTCCGCCGCCAGTCGGCAATGGGAGCCGTAAGAGATGTAGCGGAAAACGCATACGACAACTCCGAACACTACGACCAGTACATGGACTATAGGTGGAGTGCGAGTATTGTAGACCGAGGCAACCGCTTCAGCCCAGGAAAATCAAGACTAGTAGTTGAGGTCATAGCCTACCTTGATGATGTAACCCACGACCCTGAAAACTTTGAATCTGAAGTTGCTTCTAATGTTAAGTCCTATATGTTGGATTATTGGGAAGACATTGATAAAGAAATAGAAAACGCTCTCAAAGAAGACGGCTGGATGATCCAACAAGCCTACGACAGAATAAAGGTTGACCCAGAAGATGTACAGAAGCTAGGTTCAGAATCTTTTGACTTGTTCAAGATCGTCAAAGACACTGACCGAGGCATCAAAGCCTCAATGATAAACACCCTCAAGGGATATCCAGATGCTGGCACCCGCACTCAATACTCAACTATAAGCGATGAATATCTTGACATAAGATACCCAGGTGGTCCAAAACTTATTGAAATCATTAGGGAATCTGGAGAGCGAGATAAGTTTAGTCTTCAAGGAGGGATCTTGATGTTCCCGCCAGAGCGACGAAACAATGTTCTAAAGGCAATCAAGAAAGATATTATGGATGCCGCAAGAGCAGCCGCTTCACAGCCCAGCCTACCGCTTGACTTGCCTGATGGTGAGAATAAAGATGTAGAGAGGTTTTTGCCTGCCGTGGATGAAGTCCAAGTTGGTCTCAGACAGGTGTCCAAGCCGGGACAACCATACAGAAGAAAAGGTGAACCAGAATATGGTGCTCAAGGCGGCATCATCTTTACGTTCAAACCAAGCGACACCCAGGAACAGATTGATACCAATCTCAAGTTTGTAAAATATCTTGATGATAATCCCGGACCAATCCACGCTGCTATTCAAAAAGAGTGGGATGAACTGGTAGACAACTTTGACAAAGACCAGCCTATGAAAAAAGAGGAACCAAAGCAAGAAGAAGAACCCGCTGCGGAACCATCTCACATGGACGCCTACAAGGAATCTGTAAGTTATTTACGGAACCTAATAAAAGAAACACTAACCGAAGCCAAATTTGAGAACGAAGCAACCAAAATAGCACGAGAGATAATGAGTAGAGTGACTGCGCACCTTGATCACTACGGAGAACCAAGAGTGCCCCACCGCTATATGGCAAACGAGAATGACCTGAAGGGTTTTGGTTATGGCGGCTATGGTCAACCAAAGGTCCCAGAGACACTCAAAGCCGAAGGCGTAAATGCTATTGTGGTCAAATTGGGTGTTGAGCCAAGCACCGCATTTGCGGAAGGTAGTAAGTTTGCTTCAACGGGTCAGGCTCGTATGCGTGACGACGAAGACGGGCGAGACCGTATGATAGTCATTGATGTCGCCTTGTCTGACGCATTTACTCGCAACGACCTGTCTCTGTTAAACGCACGAGTGAAGAACACAATCACTCACGAACTAACTCACGGCGGTCAAGGTGAAGATATCCTCACCATCTCGGGCAACGCCCAGAAGGAAGCGTTCCGTCTTGGGATGAAAACTATTGAAGGCATCCGAAGTTATTATCTTGATCCTGCTGAAGTAGAAGCATTTGCTCGGGGAATATATAAACAAGCTAAAATGACGAAGACCCCGTTTCACGAGATGGTGTCGGCTGAGATTGAGCGCAGTCTTAATTTCTACACTCACCCTAAAGAATTGGCTAGAGTAGAGTTTTCAGAAGAGGAAGTACGATCATTCTTTGAAGAAGATTATCGCCAAGCGTTGTTGGATTACGCCAAAGCAAATTTGCCTGCTGCTGTAATTGAGGGACTAATTAGAGAAGCTCTGGAAGATGAAGATTACGACGGAGTAGACTCAATTGACTACAAGGGCGAGCACTCTGCCCCAATGGCGGAAGACGGTGCCCCTCTGTGGAACATCGCAGCCAACGGCATATACCCAGATGATGTCTACGGACCAAACGGTATGAGTTGGTATGGGACTGGTGATCGGTTCTTGGACTCCGAAGCTTATAGTATTCTCCGCAAAGCTCATGGACGACGGGACAAGCAACTCACAGTCTACCGAGCCGTTCCAAAAGGAGTGAAGGGTATTAATCGTGGTGACTGGATTACAACAGTAAGACAGTATGCTAAAGATCACGGCGAGAGTGCTCTCAATGGAGAATATAGTATCATAAAGAAATCAGTAACTGCCCGAGACATTTTCACTGATGGTAACTCTTGGCTAGAGTGGGGATACGACCCACAGCCACGAATACCATATTCAGAACGAGAAGATTGGGAAAGATATCCAGGGAAGAAAAAATGAAAATTACAAAACAACAACTACGAAAGATAGTCAAAGAAGAGATATTTAAAGAAGCGTTACCTCCTCATCTACAAAAGCATTTTCGCAAGGACGGCTCTTCGGTCCATGGACCCGAAATCAAAGATGTCACTCCTGCTGGTTATGGACCCGAAATCAAAGATGTCACTCCTGCTGGTTATGGACCAGACGATACGGAAATAGATGCCCAAGTATCAGCGGACGACTTTATTCAAATAAGTAGAAGACTTAGCAAATTGTATAGGCGTCTTGATGATATGGATCAGCAAGACGAGGTTATGGAGATAAGAAAACAACTCATCGCTTTACGGAAAAAGGTGACGGGAGAGTAGGGTGAAGAAACTACTAACAGAGTGGCGGAAGTTTCTTGCTGAAGCGAAAGAAATAAAAGTTCAAGAGAAATCTAACGGCTTCACTCTAGATGTATACGACGAAGGCAAGCACATTGGTCAGTACACTCACACTCGTGAAGAAGATTCAGGTATGGTAAGAAACTTTGCGGAAGTGTTTCCAGAACATCGTGGCAAAGGGTATGGTACAATAATGCTGCTGGCTGCGATTAAAGCTGCTAGGGATTTGGGTATAGATTTTGAAGAAGATAGTCAAAGCCTCACGCCGGCAATGAGCCGACGATATGATGAGCTTTACGATAGTGGTTTTATTTATGGCGGCGGAGGAGCGTGGACAATCACACCCGCCGGAGAAGATGAGCTTGAAGAGTGGAGTTCGAGCGGAGAACATAAATAAGATGAAAAAACTACTAACAGAGTGGCGGAAGTTTGTTCTGACCGAAGGAATGAAGACAGCAGCCAACCTACCCCAAGGTTCGGCAATTGCTATTAAGTCCAGGGGCACAAACCCTATGTTTGTTTATACTTATGGCGGCAAACCTCTGTATGACAAGCCTAACCCTCGCTTCAATCCGGGCGTTCCAGAAGGAGCACCTTGGGGAGAGGTCCTGATAGGAAAACTAAAACCAAATAGTCAGGGTGATTGTTCCGATGCTTATGGGATTGACCATTCTGATACAGCATCGGGCTGGGGTCCGTTGCTTTACGATGTGGCGATGGAGTGGGCTTCAAGAAATGGTGGCGGACTTACTTCTGATAGAGGTAGCGTATCTAAAGATGCTTTTCGGGTATGGGAGTATTATTTAGAGAAACGCCCAGATGTGGAATCAATCCCACTAGACATTAGAAATAGAGGCTACGAGAAAATTACTCCTGACGATGAAAGCGATGACTGCGAGCAGGCTATTTCTGTGAAATATGCCCGAGATACTAATAGCGACCCTAAGTGGGGATGGTCAGCCCAACCCACAGCCTATCTATATAGAGTAAGCGGAACTCCAACGATGGATGCGCTGGAAGCATCAGGGCAACTACTGGAATTAGAACAAGAATAAAACAATCTTCCCAAACTATTTACTATATGGATAGAGAAAGGGAAGCGTGGCAGAATATAAAAGACAACGCCACATCTGATTATCATTATGCCGAGGTGTATGATGCTACACCCACGCCCAAACCAAACTATATTACAGCAACCGTATGGACGACCATCGTAGCCGTATTGGTGTGCGGTGTATTTTCAGGCTTCCTCCTCTATCTTTACAACGAGAGCAACATAGAGGAAACACTGTCCCAGGCAGTTGACCAGGCAATCGTTTCTCTAGAGCAAACCATACAACTCCAGAGCAAAGAAATCTCGGAACTCAAGGAAGAAAATAAAAAGATACACAGATACCTACAGCTATGGACCCCGATGGACACTCAACGCTTACGACAGCGATACGAGGACAGGCACAAGCCACCAACAGCCGATGACTTATTTAATTCAGGTCCAGATATTATCATTAGGGGTCGGGCACTACCACCCCTGCGAAAACTCAACCAGGAGGAACAGCTATGCTTACCTTTTTAGGAATAATTGTTTTAGTAATTTTTGTCCACGAAATGGGTCATTATCTTGCTGCCCGAGCAATGGGTGTAGCGGTTGATAGTTTTTCAATTGGCTTCGGCAAAGTGCTCCTTAAAAAGAAGCTCTGGGGAACTGAATGGCGAGTGTCGCTCTTACCTTTCGGTGGGTATATTATGCCCCGAGGTGAGCAAGATTACAACAACGAAAAGAATGATCCACAATCTTTTTGGGCTGCGTCTCCATGGCGTCGTGCTATAATTGCGGTAATGGGTCCAGTGTTTAATTTATTGTTGCCCTGGCCTTTGTACTTTATGTTACTTGTTGGGCAGCCTTATCCTGATGTTGTTATACCTGATGGTGCGGAAGCAGGAAAAATTGGAGTGGTTGAGGCAGCACAGTATTCCCACCAGATCTCCACAAAGTTCTATGGAAAGATATGGGCTGCGGTCAGTGCTCCAAGAGAAGAGCCCATGTCAATACGAGATGTTGGCGGACCAGTTGCTGTATATCAGTACACAGAGACAGCCAGGAAGCGAAGCGTCCAAACAGGAGACTGGGGATTCCTTGTTGATTGGATTGTCTTCTTCTCGATCAACTTGGGCGTTATCAATTTGCTGCCCATACCAGTGCTTGATGGTGGACACATAGCCATCTCCGTAACCGAGGGAATAAGAAGAAAAAAACTAGCAGCTAAAACAAGAAGGATACTAAATACTATTGGTCTTGTAGCAGTCCTGGGGATCTTTGCTTTAGCAATAGTTTCAGACACTGTAAGGCTTGCGGGCTTTTAGAGACTATATATAATATCATTTAGGGAGAACAAAATGAAAATCACAAAAACACAACTACAAGAAATCATTCGTGAAGAAATGGACGCT
>WLWG01003719.1_pt1 | contig 10011 bp, 8 predicted proteins | sample 6712871 | NCBI WGS metagenome assembly WLWG01 (sample SAMN12718693, study PRJNA515312) | sponge metagenome | isolation source: marine sponge | host: Mycale hentscheli | place: New Zealand: South Island, Marlborough, Capsize Point | collected 2003-05-01 | reverse complement strand
AACCTCCGCCGCGCAATTCGCGCCGAAACTTCAGGGAAAACCCTCTGGAAAACAACCCTCGTTCACAAATGTTCCAGAATTTGTCCGATTTCACGGCTTCGAGCCAGCCAGGCCATTTCGCTCCGGTTGTCGATGCGTTGCGCGCCCTGCGCGGTGTCAACACGACAATTGCCGCAACCGTGGTTGCCGAGATTGGCGACATCACCCGCTTCAAAAACCCCCGTCAGCTAATGTCGTGGTTGGGTCTGGTACCGAGTGAGCATTCCAGCGGCTCCACAACGCGCCGAGGACGTCTAACCAAGGCTGGCAACGCATTGGCGCGAACGATGTTGATTGAGGCAGGTTGGTCGTATAGCCACCCGCCAAAGGAAGGTCATCCGTATCTGAAGCGATCCGCCCATCTGTCGCAACAGATCAAGGATATTGGCTGGAAAGCGCAGACCCGCCTTTGCAAGCGGTATCGCGATCTCAGCCGAATGGGCAAGCCGCAACCGCGGGTACTGGCAGCAATTGCCCGGGAACTCGCCGGGTTCATCTGGGACATCGCTCGGAAAACACCTTTGGCCACCCAAAGCGTCTGACGAAATGCGCAGCCTGCCTGTGTAGTCCGCTGGAGATGGCGGTCACGTGATAGGGAAATCCTCGGTACACCCTTTGGGACAAATATCCGATCTTAGAGAGAGGTAACCCGTATCGAATTTGGTCAGGCGGTATCCAACCCGCGGATGAGAGAATGATAACCATCGGTTCGGCCCACCGTCTCCAGCGCCTGCACAGGCTATATATTTTGACCATCCCACGCCAGTGGGGTAGTCTCATCGTGTCGGGAATTCCAAAAACGCTCATGAGAGGGTGTCTTTCTCACTCAGCCACACTCGACCCCGGAGGGGCGGCTGGAGCGGCTGACCACCAAACATGCGGACCGCCCACCGATCACCCTTTGGGAGCACCGGGCGGCACTTGCGGCGCTGCGCGAGGCGGGGCAGGGAACGGCAAATGAGGCCGCTGTGTTCGACGCCATTGAGGCAGGCCGACACCAGGTGGCGGCCGCTGCCGGGAAGAGCCGCGAGGCGCGGCGGGCTGAGCAGCGTAGAACCGATGCACATAAGGCGCTGGACGCGCCAGAACCCGGTGCTGAAGCGGAGGTGCCAGACCCGGATTATGTGCCAAAAATCTACGATTCCGAACTCTGGTGAGGACATGAACGCATCTTTTACGCATTTACCGCCTGCAATTTGGCCACTGGCGGCTCTGGGCGACGCGGAGCGCAGACGGATTATCCGGTCTGATCGTTGGGTGAGCTACCCATTGGCGATGCAGACAGTGCGACGGGTCGAGGAGCTGTTGCAGCGGCCCAGGGTTTCACGAATGCGCTCGCTGTTGATCCATGGGCCGTCCGGCATGGGAAAAACCCTGATCCGGCGCAAACTGGAACGAGATCATGCGGATGGGTTCACGGTGCCGGGAAGCGACAGGCCGCATCCGCTGGTGTCGATGCAATTGCCGGCCCGACCTGATGAGCGGCGGTTTTATGCACATCTTCTGGACCGGCTGGGCGCCCCTGCGCGCCCGCGGGATACGCTGGACCAGATCGAGATTGCCGCCCTTCGGCTGTTGCGGCACCTGCAGCCGGCTGCGCTTCTGCTGGATGAGTTCCAGCATGTGGGGGCATCAGGGGCTCGGGATGTTCAAGCGCTCCTGAACCTGATCAAGTTTCTGGCCAACGAGCACGAAATGCCTGTGATCGCCTTCGGGACCGATGCCTCCCTGCATGTCCTGAAGCTGGATACCCAGGTCGACAGCCGGTTTGACAAGCATGGCCTGCGGGTCTGGCGCGACAATGAGGCTTTCGCGGATCTGGCCTGGCTGGCTCGAAGCCGTGAAATCGGACAAATTCTGGAACATTTGTGAACGAGGGTTGTTTTCCAGAGGGTTTTCCCTGAAGTTTCGGCGCGAATTGCGCGGCGGAGGTTACTTTGACAGGGAATATTGCTGAAGATTGGGGCCTGTCCTTTTCTGATCTGATGTTTCTGGCGGATCAGCCGGAAGATATGCGGCTAGAAACTGCCCTTCAGCTTTGCCATTTGCAAAGAACAGGGCGATTTGTTGAAGACTGGTCACGCGTTCCAGCCGAAGTGGTTTCTTATGTCGCCGGTCAAGTCGAGCGACCCGTGGATGTTCCTGCCAGTTTGTTTGATGATCGCAGGTCGCGGCGTTATCGGATACGTGTTGCTGAGTATCTGGGCTTCTCGCGGCCCAAGCAAACTGATCTGGCAGAGTTTGAGACCTGGCTAACAACAGATGTTGTTCCGCAGGGCGGTTCTGTTTCAGAGATGACAGCGTTGGGGTGTCACTGGTTTCTAGACCACAAGCTGGTCTCGCCCTCGGAACAAGCAATTGAGCGGATCATACGTTCCGCCCGTCAGCACTTTCAGGATCGCTACCTCGCATCGGTTGCTGCGCGGTTGTCAGGTTCAGCAGCCTTTGAACTGGAAGCCAGTCTTGCAGACCCACGCGGGCGCACTGGGTTTCAGCGCTTGAAGGGTGACGTTGGTGCGGCGACACTTGAAAACGTGCTGGACGCAGCGGATCGGCTGGCTTTCATTCAGAAGCTTGATTTGCCTAATGATATGACCGGAGCCGCTGATCCATCCTGGATCAAGTTGTTTGCGCGCCGGACCGAGGGTGAAACCGCATCCGAGATGCACCGGCACAATCGGGAAAAGCGCCTTGGTTTGTTGGCTGTGTATCTGATGACCCGAAGGGCGGAATTGCTCGACGGGCTGGTAGACTTGTTACTTGAGATTGTCCATCGCATCGGCACACGGTCCAAACGCAAGGTCATCGGCAAGATCGCGGCTGACATCGAGAAAGTGCACGGGAAAGAACGACTACTGGTTGATATTGCCACAGCAGCCATGATGGCTCCGAATGGCCGTGTTGCCGAAGTTATCTTCCCGGTTGCGGGGGCAGCGAAGCTGAAAGCCATCATTGATGAACACAAGGCCAAAGGCACATTAGATGTCCGGATTCAGACTGTCATGCGTGGGTCTTATGCCAGCCACTATCGTCGAATGCTGCCATCCTTGCTGTCTGTCCTGAAGTTCCGATCAAACAATGAGGTTTGGCGGCCGATCCTGGATGCTTTGTCTTTGATTGTCCGCCTGAATGAAGAAGGCCGACGCTATGTTCCGGCCTCTCTGGCTCCAGAAGACTCTATTCCGCGTAGATGGCGCAGCACCGTTTTGGACAATCGAGGACGCCTGAACGTTATCTCTTATGAGCTCTGTATTCTGACACAATTGCGGGAGCGCATCAGGGCCAAAGAAATCTGGGTCGAAGGGGCGGATCGCTACCGCAATCCGGATGACGATCTGCCGAAGGATTTTCCTGACCGGCGCAACGCTTATTATGCTGGCCTGAACCTCACCCAGGATGCTCGCGCCTTTTCTAATTCGGTACGTGAGCAACTTGAGCAGGAGCTGCGCCAGTTGAACGCGACGTTGCCCGGCAATGACAAGGTTCGATTGCGCTGGTCCGGTGAGAACCGGATTTGCATTACGCCCTTTGATCCTGCGTCAGAGCCCAAGGGCCTGGTCGGTCTCAAAGCCGAGGTTGGGCGGCGTTGGCCAATGACCGGTCTGCTGGACACGCTGAAGGAAACTGCGTTGGCTACGGGTTTCTTGGATGTTTTTGAGACCTCAGCTACTCGCGAAGCGTTGCCACCGGAGGTGCGGGATCAACGTCTGCTGCTTTCTTTGTATGGACTGGGTACAAATGCGGGCTTGAAGCGTGTTGCGGCTGGTACGTCAGGTATCAGCCATGACGAATTGCTGCATATCCGGCGGCGCTACATAGATCCGGCTTCTCTGCGGGCGGCTTGCAGCCGGGTCGCGGATGCGACACTGGCTATTCGCAATCCCGCGATTTGGGGTGAAGCCGGAACTGCCTGTGCATCAGACTCCACCAAATTTGGGGCCTGGGACCGGAACCTGATGACGGAATGGCATGCACGCTATGGTGGGCGCGGCGTGATGATTTACTGGCACGTCGAACGCCAGGCCACCTGTATCTATTCTCAGTTGAAGCGTTGCTCATCCTCCGAGGTAGCTTCAATGATCGAAGGTGTCTTGCGGCATTGCACGGATATGGAAATCCAGCGCCAATATGTCGATAGCCACGGGCAGAGCGCCATTGGTTTTGCTTTCTGCCATCTCCTGGGCTTTGAGTTGGCACCGCGTCTGAAGGCAATCGCAAGCCAGAAACTTGCCGTGCCAAGTGCGAGCATCCGGACACAGTTGCCAAACCTCCTTCCCATACTTTCCGGCACGATCGACTGGACCGAAATCGAGCGGCAATATGATGAAATGGTCAAGTATGCCGCAGCCATGCAGCACGGTACTGCTGATCCCGAAGCCATCCTGCGCCGGTTCGCCCGTTCCGATGTGATGCACCCAACGTACAAGGCCCTTGCTGAGTTGGGCCGCGCGATCAAAACGATCTTTCTATGTCGTTATCTGAGGACAGAGAGTTTCCGCCGAGAAATCCATGAAGGACTGAACGTGGTCGAGAACTGGAACAGCGCAAACGGGTTTGTCTTCTTTGGAAAGGGCGGAGAAATCTCCAGCAACCGCATTGCCGATCAGGAGATATCGGCGCATGCATTGCACCTGCTTCAGGCATCGCTTGTTTATGTGAACACACGCATGGTGCAATCAGTCCTGTCAGAACCGGAGTGGATCAGCCGATTATCTGAGCGGGATCTGCAAGGGTTGTCCCCGCTCTTTTATCTCCACATCAATCCATACGGCCGGTTCGACGTGGATCTGGACAAGCGGATCGACTTTGGGAAAATGGCAGCATAGAACTCTTTACAAAGAGCGTGAACTGTAAAAAGTACTCGGATAAGCTCGCTAATAAAACAAGGGCAACGAAAGGCCATAGAAAATGCCGCCCAACCGGCTAAATGTAAAGAGTGATGCACCTGATCTCCCTGCTGATGGCCATGAGCGTGGCCGGGACTTTCTGGGAGAAGCCGAAATTGATCGGTTGCTGAAGGCTGCCAAACGCGGTCGTCATGGCGTTCGGGACCATCTTCTGCTTCTGCTGATGTTCCGGCACGGGCTGCGTGTTTCCGAAGCGATCGCCCTTCGCAGCTCCGATGTGGACCTTGACCAAGCGCGGCTCTGGATATCGCGTCTCAAGAATGGGCTCAGTGTTGAGCAGCCCATCGCCGGTGATGAACTCAGAGCGATCCGTCGCTGGCTGACATTAAGAGAAGATGTCCTTCCTTGGTTATTCATATCGGAACGCAAACAGCCCCTGACGCGTCAGGCGGTGAACTACATCGTTGCCCGTTCGGGGAAGCAGGCGAATCTGGCGCATGTCCATCCCCATATGCTTCGGCACTCCTGTGGGTTTGCCCTGGCAAACAAAGGGCATGATTTGCGCTTGATCCAGGATTACCTCGGGCACCGTGATCCGAGACACACCGCACATTACACACGCACGGCCGCGGGCCGGTTTGAAGGGCTTTGGTAAAGGATATGAAGAAGTGACCATAAAGGTTCCTGACACCGTATTTGACGGTCTTGTAAAGTGGATGGTGCGCGGCCCCTGGCCTGAACACTTTCAGGAAGCGATCGATGATCATCTGCATGCCTATTGCGAACTGCATGATCTTGATACGTTTGAAGAAATGGCTGCAAAGATCGGCCAGCATTGGGTCTCTGCACTGAATGACATGGCCATGACGGATTTCCTGAGCCGGGAAACTGATGATGGCAATGTGGTTGACCTCTATCTCAAACGGCGAGGTTGGAACGAGAAGGCCATTCCCAAGGCCTATCTCAAAGGCATCCGAAACTCAGTGATGAGCCTTTATGAGGTTAGCGATATTCGCCCCGGTGAGTCCTTCATGGCACGTGATCTGATTTTGGGTGGTGATCCCATCCTGGTCGAAGAGCAGTCAGGCACGAAAAGCATGCTCCAATGGGAGCAGTTTGCGATGCGCATTGTTGAAGTGCGAGGCCGCCATATCATCGCAGGCGGGGTATTGCCCTACAAACCAGAGCTTACAGAACAGGTCATCGAGGAAATCTGCCTGCGTGCTGGTGAGGCCGAGATCGGGTTTGAGGAGATGTTCATCGAACAAGATGAGTATCCTGAACCAGAACTGATCCAGGATCTGGCACTGGCCATGGTTCTGAAAATGTCCGCGCCTCTGTTCTCAGAAGCCTGGTTGGCGGGAACCGTATTGGACCCGGCAGATGTGGAACTGCCCACCCTGCTCAATGCTGAAGGGGATCAGATCGAGTTCATCCAGTTGCACTGTTCCTTTGCAAAAGGCGTGACACAGAAACAGTTACGGAAGCTCTTGAACGAAGCCTCGGATATGGAAGCAACCTCTTCCAAGATCTGGAATTGGGTTGCCCTGCCAGGTGAGATGCCGCGATCGAAGCCCAAACAGGCGGGCAACATGACCTACAAGGCGCATATGGAAAGTGGGGCGCTGGCCCTTGGTATGATCGAATTGAAGGGCAAAAAACTGGAGGTGAGTGTCAACTCTGCGGAACGTGCCGCCAAATTGCAGGGTCGGCTGAAGGATGTTCTCGGAGATTTGATCTCAGATCCTATCATGGTGCGTCAAACTGTGGAACAGGCCATGGCCGAGCATATTGGCAAGCCCGCGCCCAATGATCAGGTGGAGCTTCCGCCCGAAGTCGAAAGCCAGATCATGAAGGAGTTCTATGATCGGCACTATCGCGAAACTCTGGACGAGCCCATTCCCATGCTCGATGGAAAGTCTCCGCGTGCCGCCGTCAAAACAGCACAGGGAAAGGAAAAGGTCGTCGCCTGGCTAAAGGTTCTCGAAACCGGCGAAGCAAAGATGCGACAGTCTAAGCCAATCGAGCCTTACAACTTCTCATGGATGTGGAAAGAACTCGGTATAGCTGGCCTCAGACAATAACAACCCTTGTTGCATTCGTTAAATTTTGGACTACCAGCATTGGTAATTCGATCTTGCTTGCAGTCACAGCGAGCGCACAATCACTGGCACAAACACACGTAGCGTGGATTCCACAGATAAAGTGTAGAGCAATTGAATTGACAGTTGGTTTCAAAATGGGTGAATTGGACGTCGAGACGTCAAGACGTCAGGAGAGATGCATGTCAAGCAATCGAGAACAAAGTGTAGTTGTGTCATTACGATTGAAGCCGGAGATCGCCCAAGCTTTCAAGATGGAGGCGGCCAGACGAGGGTTAAAGCTGAACGCACTATTCGAAAAAATGCTGGATAAATCACTAAGAAAAAAAGGCAGTTCAGAATGACATCGCCAGCGTCCCAAGTGAGATTGGTTCAAGAAGATGAGGCATTGTCGACGGACTGGCACAAACCTCTTCTCAATCGCGAGAAGCGAATCTTCGCGGCGATTAAAAAACAGGGCGATGCTGAGCGGGCTCTTCTGTCGCGTCGAAGTCTTTTGGTCTTGGACGACGCTATCCATTGGTTGGCCGAGCTCCCAGAAAACAGCATCCATGCAATAGTAACTGATCCTCCATATGGGCTGATCGAATACGAAGAAAAACATCTTGCAAAAAAACGAGGTGGAAGAGGCGGCGTGTGGCGCATACCGCCATCCTTTGATGGTGCAAAGCGGTCCCCTCTTCCTCGGTTCACGGTGCTGACCGAAGAAGAGTTAACGAATCTACATGGCTTTTTTAGTGCACTTGCTTATGGAGCATTACGGGCATTGGTGCCTGGTGGGCATGTGTTCATTGCCTCAAACCCACTGGTTTCGACACTCTGTTTCCATGCGTTTCAATCGTCAGGATTTGAGAAACGCGGCGAGATCATTCGGTTAGTTCAAACACTTAGAGGCGGGGACAGGCCCAAAGGGGCCGAGACAGAGTTTTCTGATGTAACCGTTATGCCACGATCAGCGTGGGAGCCATGGGGACTGTTTCGAAAACCGTTCTCGGGAACCGTCGCTTCAAACCTCCGCTTGTGGGGCGCGGGTGCGTTACGTCGCACAGCGGGTGATGAGCCGTTCAAGGATGTGATCCAGTGCTCACCTACCAGAGGAGTGGAGCGTGAAATAGCGCCACATCCTTCGTTAAAACCACAGCGCTTCTTACGGCAGGTGGTTCGCGCGGCACTACCTCTTGGGATTGGGATTGTTTATGATCCGTTCGCAGGGTCGGGCTCCACTTTAGCCGCAGCGGAGGCAATCGGATACAGGGCGCTTGGCACTGATCGAGATCCAGAGTATTTTGCACTGAGTCGCAAGGCTTTCAAAGGGTTGTCTAAACTGGAAGTGTAGTATGGATCGAAGTGAGCTGTTTCGAGACTTTCAGGAATAGTTCATCAGACGAAAGTTCGTCGGCGGCCTGTTGCTAGCGTTTATCGACCTTCTGGATGATCTCTCAGTCGATACGATTGGTGTTACTTCGTACCAAGACTTTCTCAGTCAATTTCCTCGCCAAACAGAAACATCAAGCGGCAAGACCGCAAACACACTCATCGTCGCAGCAGGCGATGGGACGAAGTCATTAAGACCCTTCTACAACGCGGCTGAGCAGTATTTCCGAGCAGAACACAAACGGTTCGATTATCCGAGCTGCGCTCCGCATGCCACGCAGGCGTGGAGCGACTATGTACCTTGGCTAGAGTCGCTCTTGGCGATGGGTGAAGCTGACAGGGGATTGCTGCGGTCGGAAGTAATCGAATTCGTCCTTGATGCTCTGCCGAGTCATGAATTTGACCCGTCTTCGGTAGACGTGGATCCACCGCTGTTCCGGCTTGTACTGAGCCAGTTTGACATGGCCGCCCAAAAAGGCGAAAAAACAGGTGCTGCGTTTCAAGGTATCGTGTTCGGGTTTATCCGAGCTGACAATCCGCATCTGCAGGTCGAAATTGACAAGGTGCGAACCGGCTCGAAACGCCTTCAACGCGTTGGTGATGTTGATGCTTGGGAAGGTGAGCGATTAGCTATCACAGCGGAAGTCAAACAGTACGTCATCAACTCTGAAGCGTTGCCTGATCTAGCCGCGTTTGCAAACGAAGCGTCAAGACGTGGTGCGATTGCCATTGTCGCCGCCCTCGACTTTGAAGAGGGAGTACGGCATGAACTGGAAGACCAGAACGCAGAAGCCGTATCTCAATCAGACATGCTGCGTATTGTGACACTTTGGGATCCTGTTAAGCAGAGAACCGCGGTATCTTCCTTCGTATTCTACGCAAAGCACATAGAAAAGAATGCTGCGCTAACGTCCCGGTTAGACCTTTTCTTGAAGCAGGCCGAGATCGATTGGCGCGCACAGCGGGCAGCAAACATTAGTGGTGAAGCCGACGATCACGCATAGTGTTCACAAATGTTCCAAAATTTGTCCGATTTCGCAGCCTCGGGCCAGCCGGGCCTATCAGGTGAGCAGTATCGTGGCTGCAATGCCTTTGCGCGCACCAAGCCTGGTGCAGGACAGGGCTGTGATGCGGGCGCTTGCGGCCCTGTCGGGCGGCATAACAGGGGATGTGTTTCATCTGCTGACGACAGCCGCAGCCGCAGCGGTCGGGGGCGAAGAACGTATCACGCTGCAGGGTCTCGAAGCGGCTGCGGCTGGGGAATGGCGAGCCCTTGCCTGACAGATTGCCGTTTGTCCCTACACCTCGGGCCGGAGAAAGCCTATCGGGCTGGCTGGGTCACCTGGTGATGCTCTATTTTGGGACGGAGCAGCGGATGTGGCGGTGGATGGGACAGCAAAACGGCCCCAAGGATAGCGATCGACCCGATCGCACCCATCTGGAAGCGCTGGCCCGGTGCACTGGTATCGATGTTGTGCGGTTATCTGCGATGGTGTTGCCGTGGATCGAGGAGGCGCCCAAGCTTGCGGATCGGCTTCAGGTTACAGTTGCTCCATGGCGGATCGGGCCGTTCCGGCTGTTTGATGGCACTCGGCGCTATTGCCCTCTGTGCCTGGCCACGGCCACGCCGCTATGGCCGCTGCATTGGC
>WLWG01003716.1_pt1 | contig 10021 bp, 14 predicted proteins | sample 6712871 | NCBI WGS metagenome assembly WLWG01 (sample SAMN12718693, study PRJNA515312) | sponge metagenome | isolation source: marine sponge | host: Mycale hentscheli | place: New Zealand: South Island, Marlborough, Capsize Point | collected 2003-05-01 | reverse complement strand
GTTCGTTAGCGTCGTCAATATGCAAAGGAGCACCATCCAACAACGAAGTCTGTACCGCTTCCATAGCGTCATTGATGTCGGCGTGCTGTTGATCGTGCGGCGGGTTATCCAACGTGTCCGACGATGAAGGGTTCGTGAACGCGTCAGCGGACGAAGGAAAGTTCGTGGTCATACAGACTCCTCTTCAAACTTCTCTGTACCGACCTGTTGGTCAATCCACTCCGACCATTGTTCGGTGGACATCGGCATAACCTCGTCGTCAACCTGCACCGATACGGTGCCGTCGGGATACAGTTCTTCTAGTTCTTGTCGTGTCCACTCAGCCATTGTTAAAACCATAAATTCTGATAGTTGGGGTGTACTGCACCGTGCCATATTCCAATGTGAACGTCACGTCGGTGAAACTGGTGTTGGCGTCATGAAACCCTGCGGTAAATCCCGTGATGCTATTCGTTTTTGCACCAACGTATGTTGATTCGTAAACAGTTCGGGCACCTGCAAAAGGGTTGTAAATGTCGCACGCAAGGTTGATACACGTCGTTCGTGTTGAACCCACAAATGAAAACTGTGAGCCGTTGACATCGTTAAGAAAACTCCAACTGTTACCCCCGTACGCAATGTGCGCCAGATTTGAGTAATAACCTGTCGTCGTCGTACCGAGCCTCATCTGGATACTGCCGTCATTGGTGCCAGAGCCGCCAGTAATAATTATTCGATAGTTTCTGAACGCAGAGGAGAACGCACCCGTTACCGTGACCGACGACACCCCAGACCCGACCGTCTGCGTTTTCACCAACACCAGACCGGCGTATTCCTGTAACGCTTCCACCGTGTCGTTCACCGTGGTGTGCTGGTCGGCGTGTGACGGTGACGACAGCGAGTCACCCGGCGAAGGGTTCGTGAACGTCTGCACACTATTAGGCCAATTCGTCGCCATATCGTTATCCTAACCTATTTCCTTCGTCCAACCTGCCGTAAGTGTCATCATTCAACACCACCAACGCACCGTTAGTATCAATCGACCCGGCACCCAAATGAAGCTGCGACCGCCAACCATCACGGCTAATCATGTGCGTAACACCCTGAACCTTTACGGCACGCCACAACGCATCCCCCACCCCGGTAGGTGTAAAACTCACCGTAACATCGTCACCAAGTTCAAGCCCGGACATCACCGGCACCAAACCCGCAACATCCGCACGAACATTAACGTTCAACTGTTTAACAATCGTGCGGGGATCTTTCTTCGTTGCAATAATCGTGTCAGCAATCAACCCGGCATCATCCGCGTCATCAATCAACCCGACCTTCAACGACTCATTCTGAATACCATACGCAGCTATCGATCCCGCATCGGTGCGTTCCACCGTACCGAACCTGTATTTAGCGGTCACACTATTCGTAATCGCACTAATATTATGGGCGTTAACCACAATGTCAGTAAACGGCAAATCAACGTTACTGTCATCAAAACTTGCAACAATGTTTGTTGCCTGCATCGTGTCACGGTTCAACATCGCAACATGACCGTCACGGTTAACAAACACTTTGCCTTGCTCGGCGTTATCAACCTCTTGCATATATGACGACGGTTCAACACCTGCCGCACGATACGCCCCAACCGTCTGCACACCTGTTTCAAGATCACGCCACACCGCAGGCCAACCCGCATCATCCAACGTGCGTGTCAACCGTTCATCGGTACGATCACCGATATAGCCGTAACCCGCATCGTAATGGTCTGCAACTTTAGCTGCGTCAAACGTTTCATAATATGCGGCGGCATGTCCTAAACGATTCACATACGGGTAAATCTGAAACTGTGTGTTCTGACCCGATGAACCATACGTTTGATATGTGTCGTTAAACGGCTGATCGTATTGCAACACACCGTTAACGTACATTTGGGCGTTAGTTGCGGTTGCCGTTATAACAATGTGGTTTGCGCTATCTGCCATCAACGTTATCCCGGTGACGGTTGCGCTATGCCCCACGGTGTCCGTGTAATAATTCAACCTGTATGCGGTGCCGTCGTCACGTACCTCACATGAAATGTACATTTCACGGTTTAACGTGCCATCTTCGTTTTCAACCCGCACAACGCCTTCACCGGTAAACGTGCTCCAACGATCAGCGTCAACACCGTACAACCAAAACTCTAACGTTTTGAGCGGCGCATCAAAAAACGGGTTATAACGTTGAAACCCTGCCGTGTCACCCCAAATCAAAAGATCGCCCAAACCTTTAGCGTGTGTGCCGGTAGCGTTATACGCCGAATCAACCCGGAACCCTTTACCCGGCTGCACCGGCGCAACAACATTAGTCAGATCTGCGGTGTGATCCTTACTCAACCAAAACGCATAACTATTTGTTGAATCCCACAACGCAACATTGGTGCCGTCCGTACCGGTTTCTTGCAACGGGAAATACAACGCAAGGCTCGCATCCTCGCCCACAATCTTCTGATACTTCACCGGCAACAAACTGCTAGCCAAAATTTGTGTACCGTCCGTACACGACAACGTAGTAACCGCATCAACATTTTCCGTTTGATATGTTGTCGGCCAACCCTGAGCGAACCCGGTAAACAACGTGACAGCCGACCCACCGTAAGCCGCTTGCACACGTATAGGCACCATCGGGTTTAACTGCCCATAAAACGTTCCTACCGTATAAGCCGGATCGAACACCCGTGTACGGTTATCTAACCTGATTATTGCGGTGCCGGGGGTGTTCTGCACAAACTCTGATTTAACACCCCGATCAATTTTGATGTCACGCACGTAACCGCTTACATCTGTCCATACCGGCGACGTATCCAACGGGGCGTAACCAAACGCAGCTTGCACCGTGACTGTTACTCCGTCAAACTGTGGAGCAACACCGTCATACGTTACACCGCTGTCGTCATACGTTACGGTTGCGGCATCATAGGTGCTCATAGCGGCGTAGCGATCTTCTCGCCGCCCGTAGCGTAATATTCGTTGATTGCTTCAACCGCTGTACGCCCCAACGACGCAGGGTCAGTAACAACCCCGGCCTCAATATTCACCGTTAAACCGTCACGCGCAGCTTGCCCCGCCTGATATGTGGACTCTTTATATGCGATAGTTCCGGCTTCCATCACACCCAAACCCAAACTACCCGCATCAATAGCGGTCTGAATATTCGGGGCAATCGTCCCGATCAACCCCAAAATCTCTAAAATTTTTGCCTCGAGCGCATCAACATCACCCATATCGATGAGCGGCAACAACTCTTTACCAAACGCAGAATCTAACAAACTGTGCGCTTCGATCAGATCTTCCAACGCAAACAAACGATCACGTTCCGCTTGCTCATACTCTGACGACCCTTCAGCGGCCTCGCGCATCGCATCGTTAGCATTCTCAATATCTTCTAAGAAGTCTGCTACCGCTTGGTCGTCATGCAACCGGCCAAACAACCGCGACATTTCCGTGTCGGTTCTAAACGTTTCTTTGCGTAACTCCGACATGCCAGTAGCGGCACCCAACAAATCCTCTTTAAATGCGTCTAGTTCCGCTTGGGCGATAATGTCGTTGAACCGGCGCATCTCCGCTTCACTGTTGCTTGTATAGGTTTCTACGGATTTCTGCATCTCCGCTAAACGCTCGGCTTCGTATGCGGCATCTTCCATTGCCTGCATATGGCCTTCCAACGCACGTTTCACATTTTTGGATGCTTCGGTTTGTTCTTCGGTCGCAGTTTTTGTTGTTTTAAAGATATCGAAGAAACCGTCGCCTATCTCGGTGTAGTGCTCCGCAGCTTCCGAAACCTTGTCGATAGCGTCCTGATTACCTGACAACGCATCCGTAAAATCACCGACAGTTAAACCCAACGTTTCTAAATCCCGGTCAAGATCCGTGCCCGCAATATTGAATTGCAACATTCTTTCCGCACTATCATTAAACACGTTGTTGTTTTCGTCCAACACATCCCGCATTGACTGCGCCGCATTATCGATATCACGCTGTTTCGTTGCGAAATGATCCAACGCAATAGTCAAACCAACTATGGTGCCCGTCAAACCGAACGCCATTTTGTTAGCAAACTTTGCGCTACCGCCCAAACCTTGAATCGTGTTAGAAATCGCTTTAGTGCCACCAACCGCAGCCAACCCCAAAATACCGACTTGCTGTATTCCGTCAGGTAACGCCGTGAACGCCTCTAACACCGGCTTAACAGCACCCATCAACGATTCCAACGCCGGGATCATCGCTTCACCGACGGTTGCTTTAACGTTGTCGAACTCTGCTTTAAGGATGCGTTGTTGGTTCGCTAGCCCGTCTGATGTGTTAGCGAAATCGCCTGCCATCTGTTCGGTCTGTTCCATGATCGTGCGGTAACGACCCATCACCTTCTCAGATTCAGTTAATGCGCCTTCACCATCCCACAAACCATCCGTTAATAACTGCTGTTTAACGGCGGCATCTGAAACGTCAATACCGTAGGGGCGTAACACTTCTGCGGAACCGGACAACGCCGATTGAAACTTGCTAGCTGCGTCGGGCACTTCAAGGTTCATCACCGACGCAAAGTCGGCTACACGCCCGCTGATCTCTTCGGTGACATCTACGATGTCTTTTTCATTTGTCGTTAACTGTTTAGCGAACCCGGAGAATTGGACGGCGAATTGGTTAAAGTCTGTGGCCGACAAACCGACAGCGGTAGAAGCGTTCTCACCAAGTTTTAGAATCCGGTCGGCTGCGTCATCAAACGCAACATCAACAGCGTTAGCGGACTCCGCTAAATCCGATGCTTGGTTGATTGCGGAACCCGCAAAGTTGACAATTTCACGGGTAGCAAAGGCGTTGATAGCGGTTTTAGCGATGTTGCCTAGCTGCACATCGAATTTGTCTGCCGCTTTCTCGGCTTCAGAGAAACCCGCTTTAGCCTTCGTAGCGTCCGCAAGAAGGTTGATCGATATAGACGCTTTTTTAGCGGGCATTAAACGTTCCTATTCCAAATCTCGTACACCTGATCTAGGTAGGTGTCCATCACTTCGTTAACGCGGTTATCTGCCGCATCATATAGGAAGGGTTGCGGGCGTATGTTCCTTTTCGCCCATCCGAAGTGTATAACGCCGCTATATGGCACAAGTTTTTTACCGGCAGACACTTTCGCACCCGAAACGACACGACCCGCCCTAATCGTTTTGCCAAGTTTCCCGGTGCGTTTCGGCACTAACCGTTGTGCTTCTTTCGCAACAATCGTTGCCGCATCAAACCCGGCTTGCTTAAAATCTTCTCGGGCTTCTGCGTCAAGTTTCACCAACGCACGACGCAGCTTGTTTATGCCTTCAACCTCAAACCCGACACCCTGCCCACGTTGTTGCGTACCAAAAACCTGTTTATTGATCTCGAGGTTGGACATCTCTACTCTTGACTTTCTAACAACATCGCCCGCATCTCTTGCAATACTAGCGTAGGTGTTGCCATCAGATCGGTAGGTGCAATCCCGGTGCGTAACGACATCGCCGCAACATCACGCGCCCAAAACGTGTTAACGCGGCCTTTGCCGTCTACCCCTCGTCTTTTGGGACTAGACGCACCTCGTCAACAGTGTTAACCCATTCTTTGAACGGCTTTAGTGTTGCCCCGGTTACTTTGATAGCGGAGAACCCCAAATATGCGAGACCTTTCCAAGTCTGCTTCGTTTGCCATTCGCGAAACGTCATATCAGTATGGAAATCTTCCCACGCCACCAACGCAGGCAACGTGATCTCATACTCTGTCGGTTCGCCACCGGAAACGGTGACTTCAATGCAAAACGGTAACATCCGTGATCCTTTCTAATTTGTGTACAGGTTACGACTATGAGGTGGCGGGAGCGAGGGTGCCGCCCGACCAATTCACCGTGACCATCGCACTGTCTCCAAACGTACCGGCGTTGATCGAACCGTAACTAGTGATGACACATCCGGTTACGTCGTAGTCCGGGTTTGTTGCGCTAACCGCATCTGACGTTGCCCGAATCTCAATGTTCGTAGTTGAACCGATGAGCGGCCAGATAGTTGCGTCAACTTCACCTGCCGCGAAATCTTGGTAAAACGTGATTGACCCAGAAGCCTTCTTGCGACCCGCAAGTGACTGATCCCAAGAATCACCCATAGCAGTAACGTCAACCTCGGTTACGTCTGCTTGGATGGTTGCTGACTGTACGTGATCCGAAAGATCAACACTGTTGATCGTTACGGAAACATCATCGTAAACAAACTTAGCCATTTTCGATTACTTCCTCTGTTAGGGCTTTTTTAGTAGCGGTTGATTGCTTTTTAAGGTGACCGGCAGCCACCAACGCCTCAATGTTAACACCATCGAGGTCGTCGGCGTTGACAACGTCACCATTTTCGTAGCCCTTCATCCGGGCACTTGTAACTTTATATTTCATTACGGTTCCACCATCACTTCAATTTCAAACTCAACACCAAGATAAATATCGTCGCCGTAGCCGACGTTGCCAACATTACCTGCCGACGTTGCACGGGCGAACGATACCACACCGCCCAACGTGCGATCCGCAGCCAACAATTGATCGACACTATCTGTGCCGTAGATCAACGGATCTAAACGGGCGATGTTTAGATCCATGTCGAAACGTTGCACTAGAAATGTGACGTTAAAAAACATTTGCACTAAACCGCGTTGCATAGCGTCGCCATACTCCACGGCGGGTTCACCGGGTATCACGATTGCTGACGGTGTAAACGGCACATCAGGCGGGTTGTCGTAAACAATTTCAACGTGTGTTGATGTGTTTAGCTGCGTCGCTAACGCTGTTTTGATTGTGCCGTAATCAGACATTAGGCAACACCCAAAAGTTTCACGCCTTGTAGTAGTGCTGCCACGTCGGGGTCGTTGCGTGAAATGCGAACCGCCCCGAACTCGGGCACCGCACCGGCTTGGAAACCGAGCGGCGACGCTTTACGTTGATACAAACGACACGACATTAGTAACGCCGCTTGTTTAATGTTGTCCGGCGGTGTTTCGCTGTACGCAAACTTCGCTGTAACTTCGATCGTGGGGCGACCGTAGATAGACAACGGCCAACCGTTATTTACGTTTGTCAACATGCGGTACGGCTCATCGTTGCCGTCTAACACATAGTCGGTGGTTACCGTTAGCGTCGTTTCGTATGTGCCATCTTGGTCGTTATCCACTTTGACAACAAGCCCGGTTGCGGTTGCGATGTCGTCAACATCCAAAATGCTGGCGGTGCGGGGAACGTAGGTGCGTACCGATGTCCCCGAAACCTCGAACGTGCGCCCCGTGTAGTTGTCGATTAGCGCATCGGCGGCACCGATAGCGGCAGTGATCGCCGTATCTTCTGACGTTACTGCGTCAGGAATCCCCAACGACGATTTAACTAGGGCAAGGGTGGTGTAGGCCATTACTTCTTTTTAGCGGCTTTAGCGGGCTTTTTAGCGGCCTTTGCGGGCTTTTCCGGTTCGGGGCTAGCTGCCGGTGCAGGCGAACCGCCCAATTTGGCGATTAACACCGGGTCTGCCCCTTGGTCAATCAGGTTTTGTAAATATTTGTCAGCCATCGTTAACGCTCCGTGTGTGGGGTGTCCCCCGTTCCCGTTGAAAGGATCAAACGACGGGAACGGGGGAGAAACTATCAGAGTGTCGCGTTAAGCAACGTGCCCTGAATGACGCAGATACCGCCGGGGTAACGGCCAGCGGTGAACGCTGAATATCCGTAAACAACCATGCGGGTCGTGAGTGTGCCTGAACCGACAGATTCGTAACGAAGCATAAGTGGGCTGTTGCCCTGCTCCATCAACACAAGATCCGCACGATTAGCAACAATCACGCGATCTTCGTCGCTTCCTGCACCGAGGTTGGTCGGGATACCTGCATCGACAACAACCGACACACCGGCAATTTCACCGGCGGCAACACCGTATGCACCGGGGTTACCGAGAGCAACAATGTTACGTGAAGTTGCAACGGTGACACCTGCCAACGGACGGTTACTGCTGTCAAGACCACCCGAAATGTACGCCCAACGGCGAGGGTGCATGATAATAACGTCTGGCTCTTGATAACGGTTCTCGGTGACCGTGCCGATTGCCTTAACGATCTGTTGGAACGTTTCGCTAGCGGTTGGTGATGCGTCGTCAACGTCAACGTCACCGATACCGGCGGTGTTCAGAATTCCAAGGTGGGTTCCTGAGGTGCCGTCACCTGAGATGACATCTGCGTTGACCTTCGAGTTGTAGGCCGACACAAGGTCAGAAGCGAGGAGACCATCAACGCCGGTGCCGCGCTCGAGTGCTTGACGCGAAACGTCAACCATGCCCGCATAGGTGCGAACATTCACAGTCAAAAGCGTGTCATCGGGTGATGCTTCGGTAACTGCACCGTTGTCGCCGTCCTGCGCACCAACTTGGCTGCCGGTGGTGATGCGTGACACATTCACGGTCAGACCGTCATTTGGTAATGGCAGACTGTTTGCAACGTCCATCGTGTTACGTCCTGCACGCAGGAACGGTGCCGCAAGACCAGTGAGATACTGCGGAACAACAAGACCGGAGAAGTTCCCTGATCCGGAATCACGAAGTTCGTAACGCATCTCGTTGGTGTGCCGTGACAGACGCTCTTGCGCTGAAACGTCACCCAAAAATTCTGCGGCGTATGAGTCACGGAAGAAAGAGTGCGATGCGCTCTCTTCGTAGGTCAACGGTTCTGACTTGACATCGATACGGTTCACGGCGGGTGCCTCTTCTGTTTCTTCGGTAGCTGCAACTTCGGCACGCAGTTTCGCGGCCTCGAGGTGTGAAACCTGAATTTCACGAAGATCAGCGATACGGGCATCAAGTGCCTTTGCGCGCTCCGTCAGGTCTGCAAGGTTCTTATCTTCTGTTTCGGTGATGTCACGGGTTTCTTCCGCGGCACGATCCAACACCGCTTCAACGGCGGTAGAAATCTCGGCACGCTCCGCAACAAGTTGATCTAGCAACTTCATTGGTTTGTTCTCCAAACTGTTAAAAGGGTTTAATTTTTTGACAGTGGAAACCGGGTGCTAGCGCGGCGCAACTTCCGACAGTTAAACGCAGTTTACACACAATCAGTCTGTGTGCGTGAAATACCTTAAATCTTCGGTTTGACCCGCAGGACATACGCCCCACAACTCTTGCCCCGGCAATAAACGTATCTCGTTTGCGCTCTGATGTTTAATGACCGGCAAACCGTTAGCGGTCGTGACACCACTATTGTCACCCACATACACCGTGTGGCTACCCGTTATCTCTAACAACACGGGTCTAAAAATGTTGTTGCCGTCAACAATTTTTGTTGCGGTGTCCGTGATCGTCACTGCACCATAGTTAGCCATCGGTGCCTAGTTCTTTCATCAAATGCCGGTACTTCGCTAAACGTGGTACTTGCTGTTCGTCGTCAGGATCGAACGACCGCACCGAAACTAGCTGCGCCTCGCTGTAGGCAGGGTTACGGACAAACCCGACATGATCTAGTTTTGCTTCTGTGCGGGTGCGTAACGGTTTGCCGTCTAACTCTGTTGATTGTGTGCGTATCGGAATGAAACCGACACTAAAGCCGGAAACGAAACCATCCATTGCGAGTGTGCGTGCCTCATCGCCACGATGAGTGTTAGCCAAAAGGAAATCTGCCACCAAACCATCGTTAGTTTTCTCCCAACTCACTGCACGGCCAATAGGCATACGATCCGTCGCGTGCTGCTCTAATAGCGGAATTTTGGTGCCACGTTCGCTAATTGTTTTGTCAAACGCCGACGGTGAGAACCGTTCAAGATATGACCCGGCGTCGTAGATTGCGCCGAACGGCGCAACAATCCCTACAAGGTGATGCCCGTCGTCGTCGTCACGGATCTCAAACCCGGCAACTTCAACGGTGCGTGTAATCAATTCAGACATCTTCGGTGCTCTCCATCGTTACATCTGTTAAATCTTCAAACCGGCGTACTTCATCAACCGTTAAGAATCCTGCACGCAACCCAACCTCATAAGCTGCATATCG
>WLWG01003714.1_pt1 | contig 10027 bp, 2 predicted proteins | sample 6712871 | NCBI WGS metagenome assembly WLWG01 (sample SAMN12718693, study PRJNA515312) | sponge metagenome | isolation source: marine sponge | host: Mycale hentscheli | place: New Zealand: South Island, Marlborough, Capsize Point | collected 2003-05-01 | reverse complement strand
CATCCTGATGTGGCTCAGCAGCATAGTACTTGGCTGCGTCGGTGATAAAGGTCATAGTATTTAGATAGGAGTAGGGGTAGGTCCGAGATCAGCTTGTGCTCCAACAGGACCATCAGTCAGGAATGTTTGCTGTACTTGCGCACTGTTTGCGCCACCAGCGGTAGAACCACCAAACAACAAACATCCCATGCGATCAGGCATCCGAGTCTTACCTGCTGATGGGATTATGTTTTGAACAATCATGGCAGCCTGGCTAGTGACGGCTTGGATTGGACTACTTAATGTCTGAGATCCATTCCCACGGCCATACATGTAGAAGCCTTCACCACTATTTATACCTCTGTTATAGATATAGAAATCCATCACATAGTCGTAATAGACAGTCACTGTTGAACTGGCGACGAGAAACAGTGGATCGGCATATCTTACCTCAGCGCCACCATTCCGTAACACTGACGCACTAAGACCAGATCCTGAGTAGTCGGGTTGAAGCAATTGCCCAGCAGCATCACCAAGCCTCAAATAGAATCCACCATTAGTAGTGTTAGCATTGGCGGATAGCACTACAGAGATGTTATACCGAACATGGTTACACCAGTCAGGAATTGGATTAAAGGTGTACCAGTTAGAGGTGGTATCTGAGAACTGAAAAGAGTGGGTCTGAGAATCAGCAATAGAGGCTCGTTGAATAGGAAGATTGCCTGAGACATTTGAGAGGCTGGGGACAACTAAGCCCCCCGTCATTGTGTCGCCAGCCTTCAGGACGAGCATCTCCCTTGTCAGAGTTGCAGGCAGTGTTGCGTTGGTGGCGTGGACAACAGCACTAAAACGAGAATCCGTTGCACTATTATCGGCACAGTTTCTTATAATTACAGCGAATCCGTAAGTTTCTATATTCGTAAAAGTAATGTTGTAATTCATCGAAAGTTGTCCCATGCAACTACCTGTTATTGCATACTTATCAGTAGGCATTGGGGTAGTAAACTGTACGCCGTAAGTACCCGGCCCAGTCCTAGTAACACTTGAAATATTGAATGAGGCGTTTATCGGAGAAGGTCCATTAGCCACTGTGCCTTGAGACTCCAACCAGGCGTCAGCTCCTGTCCCCCCAACAGGTGGAAGTGCGTTGGTACTAAAGACGGCGAAAGCAGTATTAGCATTTATGTTGGCGGTTGGAGTTGATATAGCAAAATCAAAACCAGTGCTAGTTCTATTGTAAGAAGAAAAAGCAAGAGAAGCTTGAGTCGCACAGCTGCCCACAACACTGTAAAGGTCGCTAGGCATAGGTGTAATGAAAGTTGCTCGGTATGTTCCAGTTCCGGTATTAACGGTTGTAACATTTAGCCCATTTAAAAGCGCTCCACTACCTCCAACTACACCCCAAGCACTAGCGCCAGGGTTATTAATAGCAGACTCAATCTGCTCGGATGTAAACGAAAGTGGGAGAGTAGCGTTGGTAGCGTGGACGACTATTGAGAAGTTACCGTCTTGAAGACCCGAAGCAGTTGGGGTTGCTACTTGCATCACAAACCCAGTATTGGTTTTGCCAGTGCAGATAAGGTTGCTGTATGCATCATCACTACAAGCGCCAACCGCATAGTCCGCAGTTGGCATCGGTGTGGTAAATGTAAGGCTGTAAGTTCCTAGGCTAGTTCTAACAATACTGGCAAAGTTGTAAGAGGAATTGAAGGTTCCGACGCCATTGCACATTGCCCAGGCGTCAGCTCCAGTGCCCCCCTTAGGTGGGAGTGCATTGGAGGAGAAGACAGCAAAACTAAACCGCTTATCCTCCGCTGCGTTGTTAAATGTGAAAGCAATGACCCTAAAACCAAAAGGGGTCTTTTTATCTATACGAGTCATGCAATTGCTAAGACCTGACCCGCCTCCTTCAGACGGACTCACAACAACCGAGTAGTTATCACTCGGCATTGGCGTAGCGAAAGTTATGGTGTAATCCCCAAGACCGTTTCTAACTGTTGAGGATATATTGAGCCCTGCTCGGAGTTCTCCAGTACTCCTGACGTCACCCCAAGCACTAGCACCGTTGTAGTTGATGACATCGCCGTCAGTTGTTAGTGCTACCGCTGCTGGCTCTTCGTCGTGAACGGCAAAGTCAAAGCTACCTGGAGTTGAAGTCTCGGCAGTATTGCTTTGGAAAAATATTACGCCAAACCCAGTCGTGGTTTTGCCGGATATGTTTAGTCTAGTTTTAAACCCATTAGTGTTCCAGAAGGTTAATCCAGTGATTTGATAGTTAATGTCAGTCCTAGGTGTGTCAAAGGTAATCGTATAGTTACCAGCACTATTTAACTGGGATGTAAAACCAAACCCGCTCAGTTTAGTTCCATTAAAATCCACTGACCCCGCAGCCTTAGCCGTGCCGTAGATGTTGGTACTGGTCGGTGTTCCAGTGCCACCGCCACCTGTTGAATTAACAGTGACGACCCCAGTGCCACCGGATGGCGAGATGGTTACGTTATTGCCAGCAACAATCTGGGTGACACCGCCAGGTTCTACCTCAGACCATGCAGCGTCTTTGCGTCCATAGGTCTTGCCATTAGACGGAGCCTCAGGAAGAACCACCGGCTTGTTCAATATCTCTGCAACGCCAGATGTTGCATCCCAATCAGAGTTCACCTGAGCAGCTGGAATTGCAGGTTTATTCAGAATCTCTGCGTCACCTGATGCTGCATTCCAGTCAGCGTTGACGTTGGCTTCTGCGTCAGCAGGAAGGCCGTCCAGCTTTGCTTTATCAGCAGCCGACATTGAGCCTGCCGCTGCACCTGTTGCTGGGTTTACCGAAACAACAGGACGCTGAACATCTGTGTCATCAACAGCAACTGGAGCGTTGCCTGCTACTGAAAGAACTCCTGTCTGCCCTGCTGGAGTGTCGAAGATCTGCCACTCATTAATGATGCCGTTATAAATAACTTGCTCTGAGCCAGACACTGTGTCGCCTTCGATCCCAGTCCAGCCAGCAACGACGACACCAGCCCCAGTGTTGATGTAAAAGTCACCAGCAGTTGGCGATGACGGTGGCTGATTAGCTGTGAGATCAATCGCCCCGTAGTACTTGATTGCTGTGGATTGCAGTAACCGAAATGAATCTTGCAGCTCTTGCAGCCCATACAGCCATTGCAGATCGCTGGTGTTCAAGTCTTCCGATAGCAGGTAGCTGCCATCAGCCCACGGCACAAGCTGTTGATCTTCAGGAGTATCCCTCCGAATCCGTATCTTTTGATCCGAAGCGGGAGCAGTGCCAACCTTGATCCGAGTGTCGTTCTCCCACCTGTACTCATTGCCAACTGGAGTACCTGTCTCAATGACTGTCAGCGCAGTCTCCGCACCATCACTGTCGTTGATAATGACAACAGTGACGTGATCGCGGCTGATGAACTCAAAGGTCAGATCAAACTCGGTCTCCGACCCGTCGCCTGCATAAATATCAGTTGCGTAGGTTAGGGCCATCTGAAGAACTACGGGGCAGTAGCCCTATTGTGCCTGCTCCAAGACGTTTGCAAACGCATTGGCCCTGGCTGCTTGTTCTTCAAGCAATGGAGCTTGGCCTGAATCCTCAAGCATTTGTTGCTGGATCGTCTGATTCATCAGAAGCTGTTGCTCTCTCCACTGCTGGACTTCAGGGGGCGGGTTCTCCATGGTCAGCATCTTGGCTGTCGTCAGTCCTGCGTAATACCGCTTGAGTGCTTTCACCATCTGCACGGATGGAGCAGCTGATTGCTCCTGGCTGGGAGAAGTCTTGTCAAACTTCGTCGCTTCATTCGCTTCCATCTCTTTGTAGAGGGGGTGATCGAATAGCCGCTGATAAGCAGTCATGACGTTGTTGCCTTTGACGACCTCGTTCAGCATTGGCGTCACATCAATGTCCATCAAGGTCGCCTCTTCCTTAACCCTGATGCCTTGCGCCGTAGTGATGTCAAAGACTGGCACCCGTATCTTCAGGCTTACCTTTGGCACCCCATCAACCATTGAAATATCTGTGTCGCCGCGGCCCTCAATAGAGGAATAGCTCTCATTCCAATATTTCTGCATGTCGTCAGTCATCGGTACATCCCGAAGACGACGAGAAGCAAGCTCTTCTGGTTTGTTTAATTGCTGCAACCTATTCAGCTCGGTGTAGACCTTGCCTTCGGGGTGTTCAACCGGATCAAACCTGTCCTTCAGATAGGTCGCAAAGTCCATACCCCATGACTTGCGGATGTCGCTGCCCAGCCAATCCTTGTCTTTGTACTTACCGCCAAAGACGCCAGCTAATCCAGTGACGTTGTAAGCAGCATTGCGAAGGCGACGCTCCATGGTTTGCATCCATGCCTGACCTTCAGGGTTAAGAGCCTCAAAGTCTTCTTCTGTCCACGCTTCGTCCCTGTAGAGGTTTGCTTGGGTTGAACCGCTTGCTCTCTCAAGTGAGCGCATAGGACCAGAAGGCAGGTAACGGCCAGAGGCCATGTAGCCAACAAAAGCTCCCACACGGTCCTGCTGATATGGATTGCCATAGGCAACTTCCATCAAGGTCTGCACTTGGCCGATCGCTGATGACCTTGAGAGGTGGCCCATCAGCACACCAACTACTGCTTCAACAACGTCGAGCTGATCAAACCTTGATGAAGCCGCATACATGAGATTTTCTTTGATGTCTTCCATCAAGAAAACTGTGTTGATGATTGGCAAGCCACCGGGCAACGAAACGCCAGCAATGCTGTTGGGTCTGCGCCCTTGCTGCTTCATCTTCAGCAGCCATTGCTGACGACGTTGAGCACTTTCGGGATCACCTGGAACAACGGCTGGACCGTTGCCTGTGATTAGATCCGATGCAGATAGCGTCCCCCACATGGCATAAACGTGGCCAGCCATGATCAGGTTTGCGGTATTACGTCGTCTCTGCCTGGGCGTCATGCGATCAGAGAACATCACCTTTCTCAGCGCAGGGAATACGCCGAGCATGTCCACGTCGAAACCTGTACCTAAGAACGGTGCGCGGAAATAAGGCATTGCTGCCTCAACCCACGGCTGCCTTCGCATCTTGTCCGCACCTTCATAAATCTCTTTGAACGCGCCATCTGGCTTGTTGGCAAAGCGCATCTCTTCAGAGAATGCAGATGCTTCCCTCGTCAAATTGCCAGGGATCATGCCGCTGTAATTCTCACCAACACGTTGCTCGGCAATCATGTCGGCAATGCCCTGGTCGTCTAAGAACTCCGCAGGGATCTTGGACTCATTGCGGAATGCAATGATCTCCGCTTCAGTTGGCTGCGTTGAATAGAAGGCTTTATTGAAGTCCTCCATGATCCGGTCGTTGGTCAGCCTCTGAACTTCTTCCTTTGGAAGCTGTGGGCCGTACTTCTCTGCTAGTTCTCTCTGGATTCCCTCAAAGCGATACTTCACTTCAAGGTCGTGGCGCAGCTTGTAAACCGCAGCTCCATAGCCAGCCAGGTTGTCTACAGCCCCCATAGTCCGCAGACCAGGCCGCAGGAAGTAGCTGCTACCTGTCTTCTCATACATCCATAAGCGAGTGGCTGCGTGGAAATAACGGCCATAACGCTCGGGATTCGCCAAGCTGGCAATCCTTTGAGGCAGCTGCTGATTCCAATCCATTGGCCTGCCACCGCCAACACCACCACGCTGAATGTCTTTCAGCTCAGCGACCAACTCCTCAGGAGTTTGGTATCTAGCGCCATAGGTATCAACGTTGTTTGCATACATCGACTTGCCGCGAACAAAGGAATCCATAAAGACCTCTTTGCCTGCATCGCGGATGGCCAATGCCGATGCCCCAACCCCATTCCAATTCGCTTGCCATGCCTCAAGAGTGGCGCGACTCCTTGATGTCCCAACGGTTTCAGCAAACTCCATCGAGTCCTCAAGGAACTGACGGTATGGGCCAAACAAAGCCATGATTCCGTTGGAGCCAACGTTCAAAGCATTGGTGCGTTCATTGAACAGCTGCCAATCCTTGGTCAGCAAGTTGAAGTTCCTGAGCTTGTTGTATCTCAGATCTTTGGCGCTCTGATACTTCTCAGGGCTAGCGCCAGTAATCAAGATGTTCTGGATCTCAAGCGCAAGCTGACCTTCTGCTGCTTTTGGATTGGTCTGCGCTTTGTCAAATGCTTCAAGGAGATTGCCAAACGACGTGCCCTTGATCACTTCTTCTGGCTTGATCTGGCCAGCTTGCTCAATGCTTGCGATTGCCTCAGATTCGCTGACCATCTCCTGCGCTTCATCCACAGCGCGGATCAAGTCTTCATCAACAAACTCTTTCAGCGGTCCTTCAAAGCCTTTGCCCTGGAGAGCATTACCAATACGACCCCAAGCTCCTCGCACATAGTCGTAATGACGTTGCGCCATCAACGCAACCTTGAACTGATTAAACAGCTTCAACTGCATGTTCGCTGGCACGGCTTTGCCAGGGTTCTTCAGTACCCACTGAAAAGTCTCTTCAGCACCTGCCGCATAAACGTCCTTGGCTGTGTCGTGTGCAAATCGCACAACAACAACATCATCGATGAGGCCGTTGAATCGGTCGCCAGCATCTGAGACTGTGCGCAACCAGGCAGCCACGCTCCCGCGCCCAGAAAGCGTTTGAAGCATCTGCGCTCTTTTCTTGGGATTGGTATAACCCTTGAGCGCAAACTCAGCTGGCATTGCGGCTTGACCGCCTGCTCTTAGGTTCTTAATCCGCGTGGCGTAACTGAGAACAACTTCTTCGGGGTAGTCCCGAAGCAGCTGCTTTAAGTTGACTGGCTGGCCTTCAGCGATGTTGACCCGTGGCTCAACACCACGCGAAGCAGCCTTCTGGGTTTCAATTGCTCTTTGTGCATCGGCACGATTGACGGCATCAGTCTTGGGATCCTCCGCAATCTTCTGAGCTTTCCTGAACTCATCATCCGAAGGGATACGGCTGCGCTGAATTTGCGACACCCTTGCTAATGCCGCATCGTTCTCCTGCTTCTCAAGGTCAAGCGCAAGTTTGCGTTGAAATAGCTCGTCGCAACTAGCCATGATCAGCAGCCCTCCATGTCGATCTCGTCTGCCAGTTTGTCAGCGAGTACATCAAAGTCTGCCTGCTTTTGCTTCAGGTAGCTCCGAACTCGATCTGTTAGCTCAGGGAGCATGGCGTCCATATTGGAATCAATACGGCCCTTTAAAGCTTCCAGCTGTTCTGGTCTGAGCTTTGCGACAGCTTGATTGCCCTTATCAGCGATCTTGCCTGCTGCTGCCAGCTCGAAGACATCTACATAGGAGGGGTCTTTCTCCAATGCGATCCTCCACTTGCGGCGCAAAGTGTTGATGAACTTCTTGATCTGCTCGAAAGCAGCTTGAACGCCGCCTGCTTTCATCCTGGTCTTGCGGTTGTTGTACCAAGTGGCAAACGCTTCGGCCTGGAGCTCCTTAAGGTCCATCCCTTCCATGTAATTCCCAAACTTGTCGCTTTTAACAAGCTTGGTCATCTCAGCGACGGCTTCATCAGTTCCCAACGCTTCATACAGCCCAATTGGGCCGGGGTTTCCCGTTCCTGTCATCCCCTCCAGCCAATCCTGCACACCATGGAATGCTTCGTGATACGCAGTGCGGCCCATTGGGGTGCGGCCTCCTGGCTTGATCCAGCCATCGACTATCCGTGTATCGAGGTTTGGCCCCAGTGCCAGATAGATCATGTGTCGATGAATGCTTGTGTAATCACGCGGTACAAAGACACCGCCAGTGTTTCCATCGACAACATCCATCAATGGATCGCCTGGATTCTCCTTGGCAAATCGCGCAGCATCTGGATCCCACGCTGAAAGAGACGCATTGGCATCTGCATCGCCAAACATCTTGCGGGTATCAATCTTGTCGATGTATTGAATCCGCAATGGATCTAGGCCAGAAATGCGAGCTGCATCTTTTAAGCCAGCAACCATCTCGCGGCCCAGGGCTTCGCTAACCCGTGTCATTCCTGCAACGGTGCTTGGCAGCTTGAGGCCAATATCCATGAGAACGGCTTCTTCTTGTTCTGCTTTTGCAGCAGCACGACGTTCAAGCTGTTTGCGGAATTTGCCTTCGTCGTACTTGTCACCAGACTTGCTGAGTTGTGGGCCAGTGCGTGAAAGTCGTGGCCCTGCGCTGTCTGACCGTGGAACCTCAATAGTCATCGCTTCTTGTGGAGCACGACGACTGCCGGTTGCTTCTTGGATGCCGTCTTGGATCCGGGTCTTTACGTCGTTGCCCAGCTCTCTGATCTCAGCAACGTCGTAACCCTGCTCCTCCAGGGCAGCGATCATCCGGTCCTCACCCTTGGACTTCTTCGCCTTGTCCCTGATCATGTAAGCCGCACGATCGAGATCGCTCTCGAACTTCAGCTGTGCCATGCCAAAACGTGGAGCTGATTTTGATAGCTCTTTGGGGATTGCAAACTCAGCCTCGGGAGGCCTCATCTCTCCAAGCACCTTCCGCTCGGCATCCACCGCCGCAAGACGATCAGCAAGACCAGCCGTCTGCCGATCCATTACCCCATCAACGGTGCGGGTGAACTTGCCGATTGATTGACCTAAGTCGTCGAGCTGACCACGCATCTGGTCCGACAGCTTGCGGGGCTTGTCCTTCAACCCATAGAAGTCCATATACGCCTGACGGACTGCTTCAGTCGCAGGGGTGGACTTGCCCATGGCCACATCATTCAAGGCTTGATCAACATCAAGGCCAGGGACTTTCTCAACATCGAATAATTTGCCCTTTGTTTGAACAGCGTTGATTGCTGCTTCTCTACTTGGGAGCACAGCTTGCTCCTCAGGACGGCCTGAATTTGCCCATTTCCTCAGAGTCTCTCCTTGGCCATCAACCCGGCTGCGGTTCCTTTCAGTGATTGGTCTGCCAGCAGCTTCAAGATCAGCGCGGGGCTTGGCTTCAGCCAAACCATCGAGCATCCCTGCACCTTTCTTCTGGTCAAAGGTCATCTCGTCGTAACCAATGGCAAGCCGTTCGGCTTCCAACTTGTCTCCAGCCAATGCGTCATCAATGGCTTGGAACTCATCCATCAGCCGTGCTTCGTTATCCAAGATCTCCAGCGTCGCCACGTCAGCGCGTTGGTTTACGTCAACATCTGGAACAGCAGGACTTTCAGGCAGCGGTGTTGATGGTGGGCGAACGTCACCTTTCCGTGCTGCTTGCTTGACGATTGCGGCGACCTTCTCCTTGCGAGGAACCTCAACGGCTTCCCCGTTTTCTTCAATCCAAGCCAACGCTTCCCGTGCAGCCTCGTCTTCCTTTAGCTGACGATTGACACGTTTCTCATCCCCTGGTTTCGCTGTTTGCGGATGCTTGCTTTCGTCTTCTCCGTATTTCGCATTAAACGCATCTTCAGTCAGCTCACCCGGAGCTTTTGACCCTGGCATCTCCTCCAAATAAACGTTGACCTCCTCGCTCTTAGCGCTCATCTCTGCACTCGTCGCTTGGCGGTTGGCTTTTGCGCGATCACCAAGCACTTTCTTTTCAAGCCTTGCCTTCTCGACCTGGAGCTCCTCAGGGCTCATCTTTTTCAGTCGAGCGAATTTGTCACGCGGCGATTTAGTCGCAGGGGTGTTCTCTGCCGCTTCGATCAGCTGACGGCGAATGCGATCAGCGACAACATTGACCTTGGCTCCATTCTCAATCTGCAATGCGCCTTCGTTCAGCAGCTCGCTGGTGGGGCCATCCATATATTTGTCAGCATCGAACTCAGCCAACAGGGCTTGAGTGTCGTCAGCCAGGGTCGCCGTACCAGCCTTGTCGATGTCATTGCCGACCTCTGTCAGGCGATTGGCATTCTTGGCAGTACGAGCCATCAGGTTCTTGTCTGCCATCAAGTCCTTTCGGATCCGTCCGGCTAGCTCACCTTTTTGAACCATCAGGTTCAACATGTCGGTGTTGCCAAATAGATCGACCTGGCTGCCTTCAACCGTTGGAGCTGACCGGGCCTGCTGCAACACCTCGTTAAAGGTGCTGTCTGTCATGTCACGGGATTGCAGCGCCTTGTATGCCTGCTGCATTCCGGTCT
>WLWG01003712.1_pt1 | contig 10028 bp, 15 predicted proteins | sample 6712871 | NCBI WGS metagenome assembly WLWG01 (sample SAMN12718693, study PRJNA515312) | sponge metagenome | isolation source: marine sponge | host: Mycale hentscheli | place: New Zealand: South Island, Marlborough, Capsize Point | collected 2003-05-01 | reverse complement strand
AATGAAAAATAAGCACTTATCAAACCTATATGATATATATAGAATAGAAGTATTAGGGCAACAAGTAACAACATACTATAAAGATGTAGAACAATACAACAGACTAAAAGAAAAGTATAACGATTTACTGGCTTTAAAAATACCTAAAAATTTAGGGTACGAACTAACACAAAACGAAACTGCATATAGAAACTTATCAGCAGAAGATAAAAAGGTATATGATGAACGTGCAGAACTTGTACTAAAGTCTTTTGAATGGAAGCGTAAAGATGAACAACGTGAAGAAGTATACGATATAATTATTGGTGAACCATCAGTAACCGATGCAAGAGCAAGTTTAAGATGATGGACTGGGAATTAGAAATACAACTGCATTACCCACACGATCGTTTTATGTTAGGTTGGGAGTTTATACAAGCAACAGAAGAATTTAATTATAGAACTATAAAACTATGTTTGTTTATAGTAACATTTACACTTGACTTTTAAAAACACAAATTAAATACGTTATATAATTGAATAAACAATAATAATTCAATATGGATAAAAGAAAAAATAATGGGGGTGCAAGAGATGGTGCAGGTAGACCAAAAAAAGCTGATGAACTAAAACTAATTGAAAAATTAGATAACCTAATTGATAATGATGAGGTGATTAAAACATTAGGCAAACAAATCTTTAAAGGTGATTCACGTGCAATGTCATTATACTTTGGTTATAGATATGGTAAACCAAAAGAATCAGTTGATATAAATTCAAGCGAGGGTTTCAATATAAACTTTAAAGATATTATAAGGTTTAAGTGATAGAAGTAAACCCAAAGTACGAACCAATAAAAACATCTGATGCAAGGTATTTTATTGTAACTGGTGGTAGAGGTTCGGGTAAGTCTTATTCAATTAACCTATTGCTTTTGCTTTTAACATTTGAAGCAGGACATACAATTCTATTTACAAGGTTTACTTTATCATCTGCATACATATCTATCATACCCGAATTTATAGACAAAATAGAAACACTTGAATTACAAGACTATTTCTATATAACTAAAAACGAAATAATAAATAAGCTATCGGGTAGCAAGATAATATTCAAGGGTATCAAAACATCAAGTGGGGATCAAACTGCAAATCTAAAATCACTTACCAATATATCAACTTGGGTAATGGATGAAGCAGAAGAACTTGCAGATGAAAACATATTTGATAAAATAGATCTATCGGTTAGAAACCTAAAAAACAAAAATAGGGTTATACTTATATTAAACCCAGTTACAAAAGAACATTGGATATACAACAGATTTTTTCAAGACAAAGGGGTACAAGCTGGTAGCAATACCACAAAAGGCAATACAACGTACATACACACTACTTATTTAGATAATGTAGAAAACCTATCAAAAAGTTATTTAGAGCAGATAGAAAGCATTAAAACACGCAGACCGAATAAATACAAGCATCAAATGCTTGGTGGTTGGTTAGAAAAAGCAGAGGGTGTAATATTTACTAATTGGTCAATAGGTGAATTTAAAAAAGTAGGTGTTTCTGTTTATGGTCAAGATTACGGTTTTGCAAATGATGAAAATACTTTAGTAGAAACTAATATAGATACTACAAACAAAATAATCTATTTAAAGGAATGTTTTTATTTAAAAGGTCTTACTACATCACAAATAGCTGAACTGAACTTAAAACACGCTGGAAACAATTTAATAGTAGCAGATAGTGCTGAACCAAGATTAATATATGAAATAAAAGCAAAGGGTTGTAATGTTGTTGCATCAATTAAAGGTGCTGGATCTATAACCTATGGAATATCTTTATTACAAGATTATGATTTAGTAATAGAAGAAAACAGTATCAACTTAATAAAAGAACTAAACAACTATTCTTGGTTAGAAAAGAAAAGCAAAACACCACAAGATAAATTCAACCACATAATCGATGGAATCCGTTATAGTGTTTCATACCAATTACAAAATCCTAATAGGGGGACTTATTATGTTTCTTAACAATTTTGTTAATTAAATAATATTTTATATATTGCACCTATGAAAACAGAACTAACAGAAATAAACGAGCAACTGAAAACTTATTTATATTCTAATAATCAAGAACAGATTGATTGTGCTGAAGTATATTTAAGAAACGTACATAGGAAATATGGAACGGTAGACATAGTACAAATTAAAAACATAACAAAATGAAACAAAGCATAGGATCTAAATTAGGCAAAATATCAAAAACCTTAACAAAGTATTTTTTAATATTTGCAATATGTTATTTTGTAGGTAGAACATTATCATTAATTTTATTTAATATATAGATATGAAAAGATTAAAAATGTTTTACGAAGCAAGATTAATTACCCACAATATAAAACCATATAAGGTAATTAAATTAGATAATAATAAAGTTGCTGAACACTATGTTAATGGTGATATAAAAATAGTAGAAAATGAGCTGGGATGATTTTTTAAACCCACACGAACAGACCGAATACGAGTGCAGCGAATGTGGTGCTGCAATGCAAACTGATAAAGGTGTGTGTTCGGGAACTTGCCACGAAGCAAGTATGATTTAGTAGTAGTTAGTTTTTTTTATGAGAGAAAAGGGTAGGCAGAAATGTCTACCTTTTTTTTTATTATATTTACTACTATAAAATAGTTAAATAAATACGTTATATAGATATGAATATTAATATTGAAATACCAACAAAGTTATCTGATATTACTTTAGGGCAATACAAAAGGTTTCTAAATATCCAAAAGCAAACAGAAGAATCACATTTTTTAAATGCTAAAGCTATTGAAATATTTTGTGATGTAGAACTTAAAAACGTAATGCGTTTGAAAATGTCAGACTTTGACAAAATTACAAATAAGATTTTTTCATTGTTTGATCAAAAACCAAAGCTGGTACAACGCTTTAAAATTGATAGTGTTGAATATGGCTTTCATCCACAATTAGATGAATTAACATTAGGCGAATATATTGATGTAGATACTTACATTGCAGATTGGGAAAATATGGAAAAGACAATGAACGTATTATATAGACCAATAGAGAACAAATTAAAAGATAGATATTCAATAAAAGAATACAATGTTGATACAAGTGATAATTTATTAGATATGCCAATGAATGCAGTTTTGTCATCAATTTTTTTTTTGTGGAATTTAGGGATAGACTTGTCGAAAACTATTCTGAACTATTCGGAACTGGGGGTGGAAACGAACTTAATGCATCAGCAAATTTTAGCAGAAAATGGGGATGGTATCAGTCAGTATACACACTCGCTAATGGAGATATTACAAGACTTGAAGATATCACCAAATTAGAAGTACATAAATGTTTTATGATGTTATCATTTGTAAAGGAAAAAAACGAAATAGAATCACAACAAATAAAAAGTAAATTTAAAAGATGATTGAAAGTATTGAACATATATTAGGCACTTGTGGTGAAAGTCATATAAACATCTATACACTTATTTTAATTAGTATTGTGTTTGGTCTAAAAAAATATAAAACATATAAGAAATGAGCAATCAAGGAATACGAGGTTATTACCAATTAACACAAACTATAAAAACACAATTACTTGCAGATATAAACATTAATACTGTATCTATTGGTGATATATCGGAAGTAAACCTTAACAAGCAAGATATATTTCCTTTAGCACATATAATAATAAATAGTGTTACTGATGAAGAACAAGTATTAAGATTTAACATTACAATTATTGCAGCAGATATTGTAGACCAAAGCAAAGACCTAACACTTGATAGAACACGAGGTAATAACAATGAACAAGATATACTTAACACACAATTAGGTGTATTAAACAAATTGATACAAGTTTTAAGAAAAGGTAATTTACACCAAAATAAATACCAATTAGATGGTAACCCAAATTGCGAACCATTTTCTGATAGGTTTGAAAATATGTTAGCAGGGTGGTCAGCAAGTATGGATGTATTAATTTGGAATGATATAACCATCTGCTAATGGAATTAACTAACACACAAAAGGTATTAAACGAATTTGCTGATTATGTGATCCAGCAGTCAAGAACAAGATTAACTAAAGGAACTGGGCAAGGTACACAAAATAATACAAGCCAATTATATAATTCTTTAAAACATAGTCCAGTCGAAAAAACAAATGATGGTTTAGAAGTTGTTTTAGAAATGGATTATTACGGGCAATTCCAAGACAAAGGAGTTAGGGGTGTAGGTGGTGTAAGAAAAACAACAAGCAAATTTAATCGTAGAAACAATAAAGGTAAACTTTGGAAGCAAAAAGGGGGTAACAGTCCATTTAGTTTCAAAGAAGGTAACAAACCATCTGTAAAGCATTTTATAGATTGGTCAAAATCTAAAGGTTTATCACCCTATGCAGTTAGGGAAGCAGTATATCATCAAGGTATTGAACCAACACAATTTTTTACAAAGTCTTTTAATATGGGTTATGAAAAGTTACCAAAAGAATTACAAGAAGCATTTTTAATAGATGTAGAAAATGCAATAGCACAAAAAAAATAAGATATGGCAAGATTAGCTTTACGAAGTCCACAATTTAAATATAAAGAAATACCAGTTAATGGAGTAGCATCAACAGTATGCACGATTACTATTGATACTGTTTTAAGATATTCTATTGTTAAAAACGTAAGAAAAAATACAACTGTGAATTTTGATATATCAGAACTTGCTAGAGATTATTTAGACATATATTACGATGCAACTTATGCGCCACAATCAGTAGCTATAACTACATCTTTAACTAATTATAGTGGTTTAGACGGAACGGGCTCGGTTGTTGGATCTGTAACATCATTTGCTGATACTGGCTTTGAGGGTTACGGATATTTTGAAGAAGGCACTAACCCCGATTTACCAACTGCAGGATATTTAATATCTAAAAACCCCGATACAAACGAAGTGCAATTATATTACCCAAAAACTGAAGATTTTGTTACATTATATACGGGGAAAGTACCACAAACTATTGCAGTGGCATTACAAGTTATTAGTTTTGGTGGAAGTGATACTGCTATAGGTGGAAGCTACCCGTCAACTATAAAAAGAATAGAATGCACTAAATATGGTGCAGGTAGAAAAATAATATTTATAAATAGATACGGAGCGCAGCAAGACTTATGGTTTTTCTTAAAAGAAACAAAAACACTATCAAGAAAAAACGAGGGTTACAAGTCTAATATATTAACATATCCAAGTACAAATAACCCAGCTACTTATTCTATTTCTGATGCACCAAATAAAACATTTAACACGACTGCTAAACAAACATTTACTTTAAGTAGTGGTTATTACCCACAAGGTGCTAATAATTTCTTTGAAGAACTTTTATTAAGTGAATATGTATGGTATGAACGACCAAACAAAGCAACGGGAACTGATGAGGTTATACCCGTAAAAGTAAAAAAATCATCTATACAATTTAAAACATCTGTTAATGATAGGCTTATTGATTACACTATGGAGTTTGAAGAAGCATTTGATTACATAAACAATATTAGATAATGCAACAAAAGTTAGTTTTATATATAGGTAATGATTTGCCCGATAGTAGGGTAGACCAATTCAAAGATGAAAATGTTTCTTTTACGCAAACAATACAAAACGTAAAAGACTTAAAAAAAATCTTTACTGAATTTACCAAAACCTTTGCATTACCTGCTTCTAAAAAAAATAATAAAATATTTAAACATTATTACAATTACGATATAACTAATGGTTTTGATGCTCGTTCTAAAGTAGATGCGTTCCTGGAGTTAAACGACTTACCATTTAAAACAGGTAAAATAGCTTTAACTGGTGTTAATTTAAAAAACAATGTGCCACACACATACAAGGTTACTTTTTATGGCGAAACAGTTAATTTAAAAGATATTTTAGGCGATGACCAATTAAGCAACTTAAGTGAACTATCAGATTACGATCAAATATATAATTACACTAATGTTTTAGATAGAATGCAAAATGAAAATCTTGGTAATATAATTGTGCCTTTAATTACACATAGTACACGAGTTTATTATGATAGCAGTAGCCCAGCAGCAGCAGCCTATGGTAATTTGTATTATAATAGCAATAGTTTATATGCAGATAATGGAATTAATTTTACAGAATTCAAATATGCTATAAGATTACAAGCTATAATATCAGCAATAGAAACTGAATATCCAAGCATTACATTTTCTAATGATTTTTTTAATAATGTATTAAATACAGATTTTTATAATTTGTATATGTGGTTACATCGTAAAAAAGGTGCAGTTGAGCCTACTGAACAAGTGCAAAGAGTTTATAATGCAGTACCTAATTTTCAATTTACATCGTCAAGTGGATCGGGCGACCAAAATTCTATTATATTAAGTGGTTATTTTTTACATCTTCAATTAAATTATCCTGCTGAAACCCCAGAACAATACAGTAGATTTCACAGTATTACTTTACAGCTTGCACCTACACAGCAAACAACTCCTTATAGTGTTAGAGTAGTTAATATAACAAATGGTATTGTTGAGGTTGGTGGCTTTGTTGACCAAGTAGGTAACCAAACAATAGATTTTGATAATGATTTAGAAAACAGAAGTTCATTGCTTGTACAAATAGCTTGTGCATCGACTATTGATTTTCCTGCAGGGGCTATACAGTGGGGTGTTTTTTCAAAACAAACTTTTTTTGGTACTGTACAAGATCCTACAGCAATAGTTGTAGAAAATTCTGTTTATAATTATAGTAATACAAATACTTTTAGTGCTACCTTAACCATAGAATTTAACATATTAGAGCAAATACCTAAAATGAAAATTATTGATTTTCTTACAGCTTTATTTCAAATGTTTAATTTAACTGCTTATGTAGAAAATGATACTATTGTGGTACAACCTTTAGATGAATTTTACGATAAAGCACCAATAGATGCATCTACAAGTCAAGTAATACCAGTAAATATTGACCAGTATTTAGATACTACAAAATCATCAGTAGATATTGCATTACCTTTTTCTAAAATCAATTTTACTTACAAAGGTGTTAAAACATTTTTAGCACAACAATTTAATCAGATAAACAATAGAGTATGGGGTTCAAGCAGTTATTCATTAGATGGTAATATTTACGATACACCAAGTACGGAGTATAAAATAGAAATACCATTTGAACATATGATGTTTGAAAGATTAGTTGATTTAGATGGTAATGTTGATACAGATATTCAATATGGTCTTTTTGTAGATGATAATCAAGAGCCATATATAGGAGAGCCATTGATATTTTATAAATATTACCAAGCAAGTTTTTCCACAGCTGTAACAATTAGAGATTTATCAAGTACGAGAACTGGGATTGTTCAATATTTTATACCAATGAATAGTAAAGATATTAATCCTGCAACAAGTAAAGTAAACATTCATTTTGATAATTATATAAACGAATACAAGGCAAATGATAGTGCTGATGCTACTGCTTTTACTGATACTTTATTTCAAACACAATACAGTAATTATATTAATGAAGTATTTAGCCCAACAAGAAGATTAACAAAAGTTACTGCATACCTACCATATAAAATATTTAGTAGTTTACAATTATATGATAGAATAGAAATAGGGCAAAAATATTATAAAATTAATTCAATGACTACTGATCTTACAACGGGTAAAACAGATTTTGAATTATTAAATTGTGATTTATGATAAAAAATATATTAGACTTATTACAAGAAGTAAAAGGTGAAACGGAAAACATACGGATTGCACAAGGCAAGTATGCATTACCAACATCAGTAAAAAACAGTTACAAACTAATAAAGCAGGTATGGCAAAAGAAAAATACGAAGTAGAATTAGCAGCAAATACTAAAGAAGCACAAAAAAATGTTGATGACTTAAATAAAAAAGTTAAAGATTTAGGAAAAAGTGCAAGAAAATCAAGTAAAGATTTATCTGCTGGTATGCAAATTGGCAATGAGAGTGTAAGGCAATTAGATAAATTTACTGGTGGTTTAGCTTCTAAATTAGTTGCAGTAGGTAAGGCTGCAAAATTAAGTGGTAAGGCTATGAAAACTGCATTAATATCAACTGGTATTGGTGCAGCAGTTGTTGCTATTGGTTTAATTGTTGAACATTGGGATGCTATTGGGGAAGCATTAGGTTTTATAAATAAAGATTTAGAAAAACAAAAAGCATTAAATGATGAACTTTTAACATCAGTAGATAGCCAATTAAGTCTTTTACAAAAAGAACAAAAATATAACGAACAACGAGGTATTGATAATACAGAAAATCTTAAACAACAAAAACAAATACTAATAGCAAAAGATGCTATACTAAAAAGGTCTATTAAAATATTACAAACACAATTATTACAAGAACAAACTGCAGCACGTGAAGTTAGTTTTTGGGATAAAATACAAGCTGGTTTTGCAGGTGTATTAGGTGGTTATACAAAGTCTGCTGAAATAATCGGTAAAGCAGCAGGAGTAACAACAGAAGAACAAAAGAAAATAAATGCTTTACAAACTGAATTAAATAAACTAAAATCTAAAGAATTAGATATTGATTTATTACTCAATCCTACAGAAAAAAAGAAAAAAATAGAAGAAGAAAAACCAGATACTACTGAAAGTGATGAGAAAGCAAAAACAATAGAAGAAATTTCTAAACTTGAAGATGCTTATTTTCAAAAACAACTTGATAAACAAACACAAGAACTAAATGCAGTTAGTGATAAATATTTTGGTTTAATAGAAAAAGCAAAACAATTTGGTCTTGATACTGCTGAACTTGAAGCACAAAGAATAGCAGAAGAAGATGCTATAAATGAAACTTACAGATTACAAGCAGAAGAAAAAGAAAAGGAACGTTTACAAGGCATAAAAGATATTCAAGATGAATTTAAAATGCTTACTGATGAAGAACGTGAAATTGCAAAACTTGAAAAAGAACAATCAGATACAATAGCAGAATTAGAAAAGTTAAAAGCAACCGAAGATGAAAAATTAGCTATTGTTGAACAATATGAATTATTAAAAAACGGTGTAAAAAAGAAATATACAGAACAAGAAGAAAAAGACCAAAAAATAAAGACAGCTGCTACATTAGATATGGCAAAACAAACACTTAATAATATGTCATCTTTATTTGATAAACAAAGTGCTGCTGGTAAGGCAACTGCTGCTGCTGCTGCATTAATAAACACCTATCAAGGAATTACTGCTGAACTTGCTACAAAGACTGGTACACCTTTTGAATTTGGTTTAAAAGTAGCAAACATAGCTACAACTGCTGCTATTGGTTTTAAATCTGTAAAAGATATATTAAAAACAACACCAAGTAATGCAAGGGGTGGTACAAACCCATCAACTGCTGGTGGTGGTTCTGCACCAACAATGGAAAGTGTACCACCAGCTTTTAATGTAGTAGGTGCAAGTGGTACAAATCAATTAGCAGATGCAATAGGTGGACAAACACAAGAACCAGTAAAAGCATTTGTTGTTTCAAGTGATGTATCTACTGCACAAGAATTAGACAGAAATATAATTGAGGGTGCAAGTATAGGATAAACGCAAAATTTTTAATTAAAAACGTTATATAATTATGAAAATAATAGAACTTATATTGGATGAAGAACAAGAAGAAGCTGGTGTAGAAGCTATTTCGATTGTTGAAAGTCCAGCTATTGAATCAGATTTTATTGCTTTAAAAGACCAAGAAATAAAATTGGCTAAAGTAGATGGTGATAAAAAAATCTTAATGGGTGCTTTATTAATTCCTAATAAACCTATATATAGAAATGGATCAGAGGGTGAATATTATATTTACTTTTCAAAAGATACAGTACAAAAAGCATCACAAATGTATTTAAAGAATGGCTATCAAAACAATAGTACATTAGAACACGCAGAAACTTTAAATGGTTTAACACTTGTTGAAAGCTGGTTGGTAGAAGATGAAGTACAAGACAAATCAAGAAAATACGGATTGAATGTACCAA
>WLWG01003709.1_pt1 | contig 10037 bp, 8 predicted proteins | sample 6712871 | NCBI WGS metagenome assembly WLWG01 (sample SAMN12718693, study PRJNA515312) | sponge metagenome | isolation source: marine sponge | host: Mycale hentscheli | place: New Zealand: South Island, Marlborough, Capsize Point | collected 2003-05-01 | reverse complement strand
ACCTGCACCTTCTCATTCAACGTTCGGTAACTTGGCAATACCATCGCACTTAATCAGGAAATCGGCATCACCCCGCCAAGGCGGCATAAAGAACACGGCCTGATAAATCACATCCGCACCGGACTGCATAGCTTCCAATGTGAGCTGTGCGCGATCTTGCAAATTGCGGTCTTTGGGGATTTCAACAACAGACTTGCCTTCGTCTTTGAGCTGCTGGAGATACGCCGCTTCGTGCTCCAAGCCTTTTTGTTGTAGCAACTGGCCAGTGGTGCTGGCCTCTGCCTTGTCCATATCCTCGCTCAACGCCTTCACATCAAGGAAGCTCGCATGGTGACACCCTAAAAAGGTGACCAAGTCCGATGGTGAGTAGAGAATCTGATCGTTACCGTATTGCTGCATTAATCGTCCGCTTTTGTGCTGTGAGGATTAAACTACCTGAAAACTACTCAAGTTTCCAGTATTTTCAATCCTAATTCCTAATTTGGAGCCTAATTGACATGACTGACGATGAGATTTTAACCGTCAAAGAGCTGGCGGCATACCTGAAAATAGCTGAGAAAACAGCTTATCGCTTTGCATCTGAAGGCAGATTGCCGGGCTTTAAAGTGGGAGGAGCATGGCGATTCCGTAAGAGCGAAATCGATCAATGGACAAAAGAGCAAAGCAGAGGCGGTAAAAATGAGTCAGGCACAAAAGCAGAGTAATGCAAAAACGGAAAGTTATACTGAGCATCAGGCGGCCTATCTGGCGCACGCCCTGACCATTGACGGCTCTGCGGAAGATAATCTTTCAAAATCTCTTGCTTCATCGAAGGTGGATATGAACCCACACCAAGTTGAGGCGGCATTATTTGCCTTAAGGTCTCCTCTATCGCAGGGAGTTCTGTTAGCTGATGAAGTGGGTCTTGGCAAAACCATTGAGGCCAGCTTGATTATTGCCCAGAAATGGGCAGAGCGCCAACGTAAGATTATTCTTATTGTGCCTGCCATGCTTCGAAATCAATGGTCGCAAGAACTTCTGGAGAAGTTCAATATCCCTTCTTATATCCTTGAGTCTTCATCTTACAATGCAGACAAAAAAGCTGGTGCGCTCAATCCTTTCGATTTGAAAGAAGATCGCGTTCTTATCTGCTCGTATGAATTTGCTTCTCGTAAAAATATTGATTTAAAAAGCGTCAACTGGGACTTGGTTGTTTTTGATGAGGCGCACAAGCTTCGTAACATCTGGAAAAAAGACGGCGCAAAAATAGCTAAACGACTACAAGAGGCACTTGAAGGTCGCAAAAAAATCTTACTTTCCGCAACGCCATTACAAAACTCATTGCTTGAGTTATATGGCTTGGTATCGATTATTGACCCACACTTCTTTGGAAGCGTTGAATCATTTAAAGCCCAATATGTCGGGGCAAAAACGACTGCGAATAATCTCGATATTTTACGTCACCGTCTTTCAAAAGTTTGTAACAGAACGCTTCGCCGTCAGGTTCAACAAGAAGGCGGCATTAATTTTACACGTCGTCATTCAATGGTCGAGGATTTTCGCCCTTCTGCTGAGGAAATGGAGCTTTACAACCAGATTTCATCATATCTGCAGCGTGACGATATTGCCTCTATCAAGCCCGGCGCAAGGAACCTTGTAACCCTTGTGATCAGGAAAATTCTTGCCTCGTCATCTTTTGCAGTCAGCGGAACGCTCGACAAAATGATTACACGTTTAGAAGAGAACGCAGCAGCTGGCCTCGAAAGCCTTGATGATTATGAAACCGCTGGTGAAGTCGCCGAAGAAATGGACTTGGAGGATGATGAAGCAGCCATTGACCAAGTGAAGCTTCGTGAAGAGATCGAAGAGCTAAAGTCCTACAAAGCAATCGCTCAGAAAATTCAACAGAACGCCAAGGGTGAAGCACTTTTAACGGTGCTGGACAAAGCCTTCTCGAAAGTGGAAGAACTCGGCGGCCAGCGCAAAGCGGTAATATTCACGGAATCCTGCCGCACACAGAAATACTTGCAAGAGTTGCTTGAAGCCAATGGGTATAAAGGTGAACTCGCACTCCTGAATGGATCAAATAGTGATCCAGATTCTAAGCGGATATATAAAGAATGGCTGGAACGCCACGCAGGCAGCGACAAAATATCAGGGTCAAAAACTGCCGATATGAAAGCCGCTATCGTTGAGGAGTTTAAGAACAAAGCCACAATCCTGATTTCCACCGAGTCTGGGGCAGAAGGTGTGAACATGCAGTTCTGCTCCCTGTTAATCAACTATGACCTACCGTGGAACCCGCAGCGCGTTGAGCAACGTATCGGACGTGTGCATCGTTATGGCCAGAAATGCGATGTGGTGGTCGTGAACTTTGTCAATAAAGGCAACAAGGCCGATCAGCTGGTGTTTGAGCTTTTAGCCCGCAAATTCCAGTTATTTGAAGGCGTGTTTGGTGCCAGTGATGAAATTCTTGGAGCAATTGAGTCCGAGATTTCCATTGAGAAGCGTATCAACGATATTTTACAAAAGTGCCGCCACGCCGATGAAATTGAAGCCGAATTCAATACCCTTCAAACAGAGTTAGATGATCTCATTGAAGAAAAAGAGCAGAATACACGAGAAAAGCTTCTGGAACACTTTGATGAGGAAGTCATTTCTCGCCTGAAATCACGCAAAGAAAAAATACAATGGGTCATGGATGAACACGGGCGGAAAATACGCGCTTTCTGCAGAGGTGTTTTGCCACTTGCCGATCACTTTGATGATGGGTTTATGCACGATGGGCAGCGCTTTTATTGCGACTGGAAGCTGGCGGAAGAACAAAACGGTCATTTCCTGAAAATTGAAAACCCACTTGTTGCAAGCTTGATTGATACTGCCAAGAAAAACAGTCTCACGCCCACAGAAATCACGTTCGACTATGACAGTTACGGCATGCAATTGGCTGACTTGAGAAATATGCGAGGCAAATCTGGCTGGCTAAGGCTATCCAAACTAAAAATTGACTCCATCGATACCGTTGAAAAACTAGTTTTCAGTGCCGTTGCAGATGATGGCTCAACCCTCGACCAACAGCAATGCGAGCGCTTAATGCTAATCCCGGCTACTCAAGGCAGTATGGTAAGTATTGATGGCCCTATCCTCGACAAAATTGAACAAGCAGAACAATCTGCCACGACCTTGCACCGTGAAGACGCGCAGCGCCTAAACGAAGAATACTTCAATGAAGAGCAGGAAAAATTAGATCGGTGGGCTGAGGATTCTAAAGAAGCGATTAATCAGGAATTGAAGCGTCTCGAAAAAGAAATCAAGGAAGCCAAAAAAGCAGCTCGCGCATTGAAAACGTTGGAAGAAAAAACAACCGCCCAGCGCCAAGTCAAAAAGCTCGAAAAAGAGCATGACAAAAAGATGATGGAGTTTTTTGAAACACGTAAACAAGTGGATGAGAAGTCAGACGAATTGCTTGAAGAGATCGAAGCCAAGCTTAAGCTGTCACATACAGCCGATGAGGTCTTTACCATTCGCTGGAATTTAATTTAAGGACGATCACATGAGCCGTAAAAAACAAAAATTAGAATTAACATGGATCGGGAAAGATAAACGTCCTCGGCTTGAGCCGCGCATCCTGCTGGAAGACGCTGAAAAGTCTTATCACGTAAATGAACGCATCACAGAAAAAGACACATTTGATAATAAACTGATTTTTGGCGACAACCTTCTAGCGCTTAAAGGCTTGGAAGCTGAGTATGCTGGGCAGGTTAAATGTATTTATATCGACCCACCATTCAATACGGGTGCAGCCTTTGACAATTATGAAGATGGCTTGGAGCATTCGATTTGGTTAGATTTAATGCATCAGAGAATTTCAATTTTGAACAAATTATTGCGTGAAGATGGATGCATATTCATTCATCTAGATGATAATGAAGTTGATTATTTGAAAGTGATTTTAGATGAAATATTTGGTCGTGAAAATTTCATTAATAGAATAACTGTTGATGCCAGATCGCCAAGTGCTTTTAGCACCGTAAACCCCGGTGTATTCAAATCTTCAGAATACATTCTTTGGTATGCGAAAAAGAAGTCAGCTTGGGAATCGAGGTCACTACGCATACCTAGCGATCGAGATACAGCCTACAGCAAATTTATTCCCAACAAGCATGAAAAAACTGAAAATTGGAAGATACAGTCACTTAAAATATCATTTCTGGAACAGATTAACGCTGATCGGCTGAATTCTATATTGGAGTTCATTAATGCTTTTGTAAAAACTGCGAAGGAATTTTCTGCGAAAGAGGTAGCAAATTACTTTGACGATAACTTCAAGTATAGCATGATGCTAAATATAAAAAATGTTAGCAGCCAGTTTCGCTCCAAGATGGCCAAACTAAATGTAGATGATTTCACTATTTGGGCCTACGAATATTTGTTAGAAAGAGTAAGCGTTAATTATAGTGAACGAGAACTTGACAGCTTTGTTTTTGAAAATGCTGATAAAGTTTTCAGGCCCACTGAGATTAGTGATAGCGGTGCAGGGCAAGAGACCGTTGCGTTGAAAAAAGTGTCTAAGGCAAACCCCGGTATTGTCTACTGTCAGGAACGAGATGGGTACGATAATATTTTTATACTCAATGGCCAGCAGCTATCTTTTTACGATAAAAATGTATCAGAAGTCGATGGGAGGTTATCTGCCACCAAGTTATTGACCAATGTATGGTCGGATATTTCTTGGGAAGGAATAGCCAAAGAAGGTGGAGTTACTTTCAAAAAGGGCAAAAAACCAGAAAGACTGATTAAAAGATGTCTTGAGTTAACCTCCAATGTAGGGGACTTAATACTCGACTCGTTTGGGGGCTCTGGGACAACTGCCGCAGTTGCCCATAAAATGGGACGCAGATGGATTGTAGTTGAGCTTGGTGAACAGTGCCATACGCACATTATACCACGCATGAAGCGCATTATAGATGGCAGTGATCAAACTGGCATTTCCAAAGATGTAAATTGGCAAGGTGGTGGCGGCTTCCGCTATTACCGACTAGCACCATCCATGCTGGAAAAAGACAAGTGGGGCAACTGGGTCATCAGCAAGGATTACAATGCCGGAATGTTGACCGAAGCCATGTGCAAGCATATGGGTTTCACCTATGCACCGGATGAAAGCCACTACTGGATGCATGGTCATTCCACGGAAACCGACTTCATTTATGTGACAACCAGCTCACTGACGCATGAGCAGTTACGTGCAATCAGCGAAGAAGTTGGCCCGCACCGGACGCTTCTGATTTGCTGCAAGGCATTCAACGCCAATACCGAAGCATTCGATAATTTAACCCTTAAGAAGATACCGCAAGCGGTTTTGACAAAATGTGAATGGGGCAAGGATGATTACAGCCTGAATGTCGCCAAGCTGGAGCCAGCAGAACGTGATGATCAGGCCGAGCCCGACCTGCTCAATCAAACAAGTGAGGAGGTATAATCATGAACCGAACTGTAAGAAACATATCTGCTCGCCTCTCGCTGCGCCGACCACAGGATGAATCTCTTGATATTCTGGCCCGAGTGCTTGAAAGCATCGAACTATCAAAAGACCCAGACCTTGAGCGCGACCTTGAAGTCATCAAAAGCGTGTACTCTTCCGTTCAGGATTTTGAGCGTGACTTCCCATCCATCTGTTTTGCGCTAGCAACCGGGGTTGGTAAAACCCGTCTTATGGGAGCGTTTATCAGCTACCTGTATTTGACCAGCCGAAGTCGTCACTTCTTTGTGTTGGCACCCAACCTGACCATCTATGAAAAGCTGAAGGAAGATTTTAGCCCACAAAGCCCTAAATACGTCTTCCGTGGCATTCAGGAATTCATCGCAAACCCACCCGTTATCATCACAGGTGAAGATTATGACAGCGGCAAAGGTGTTCGCTTCGATGAAAATAATTTCCGTGGTCAAGGCCGACTGTTTGAAGATAGCGACACGCCATTTATCAATATCTTCAATATCTCAAAGATTAATGCGACCGAGAATAAAAAAGGTGCTGCAAAATCTAAAACACCGCGTATCAAGCGCCTGCATGAAACTATTGGGGAGAGCTATTTTGAGTATCTTTCCAACCTGCCGGACTTGGTCATGCTGATGGACGAAGCGCACCGCTATCGCGCCACAGCAGGCGCAAACGCCATTAATGAGCTAAAACCAGTGCTGGGTATAGAGCTGACGGCTACACCGAAAACAACAGGTGCAACGCCTGCTGATTTTAAGAATACGATTTATGCGTATTCACTATCAGAGGCTATGGAAGATGGGTATGTGAAAGACCCAGCGGTGGCTACGCGTAAAGACTTTAAGCCTGAGAACTATACGCCTGAACAGCTTGAGCGCATTAAGCTGGAAGATGGTATCCATCACCACGAACATGTGAAGGTTGAACTGGATGTCTATGCTCGTCAGTACGACAAAAAGATCGTTAAGCCGTTTATGCTGGTGGTAGCGCAAGATACCGAACATGCCCGTAATTTACGCGAGTTACTGGAATCCGACGCTTTCTTTGAAGGACGCTATAAAGGCAAGGTTGCTGAGGTTCATTCCAAGCAATCGGGTGCAGAAGAAGATGAAAATATTCAGCGCCTGATTTCTGTTGAAGATCCGAACGAACCAACAGAAATTGTTATCCACGTTAACAAGCTGAAAGAAGGTTGGGATGTAACTAACCTTTACACCATTGTTCCGCTTCGTGCTTCGGCTTCTGAGATTTTAACCGAGCAAACTATTGGCCGTGGTCTGCGTTTGCCATATGGGCGCAGAACAGGTGTTGAAGCGGTTGATCGTCTGACGATTATCGCCCATGACAGGTTCCAAGATATTGTGGACCGCGCCAACGATCCGAACTCAATTATCAAAAAGAAAATTGAGATTGGTAACGGCGGTGATGTACCGTTTGAGAAGCCTCAAGCCATCGCCGTTCCATCTTTAGCTTCAATGGCTTTGACTGGTTCTTCTGTGTCTGGAAATGATTATAATCACGAGCCAGCCACAGCAACGCAAACAATCCTCAAAACCCCTCAGCATCATAGAGTTGCTGAGGTAACCATGGAAGTAGCCAAGCGTTATGAGCGTCTGAACAGTTCTAGCGAATTATCAACGACTGAAATTCAAACAAAGATCATCAAAGAAGTCTCAGAAATTATAAAGCCAGACCAAGGCTCGTTGGCGTTAGAGCCAGATACAGCAAATGCTGTAGTCAAAGAAGTCGTTGAAACCGTCACAAAAAATCTCGCCGAACTATCCATTGATATTCCAAAGATAGTGCTGATCCCATCACGCGATGTGACATATGGATTTCATGATTTTGACCTTGATGGATTAGAAAGACTTAATTTTCAGCCTGTCAGCCAAGAAATTTTGATCCGTCAGCTTCGTACCAGCAAAAGCAGTTTGCTATCGTGGGACGGCGGTTATGATAAGGAGCAGAGCCTTGAAAACTATGTCATTCGTGGCCTGATTGATCATGACCTTGTAGACTATGATGAGCATGCTGAATTGCTTTATAAACTTGCTGGACAGATTGTTGCTCGTTTTAAATCTTATCTATCTGATGAGAGCGATGTCGAAAATGTTCTGATCCATAATCAAGGCAAAATAACCCGCTTTATAGTCGCACAGCTTATGCAGCATTATCGGGAAACACCTACGGACTATCAGGTCAGTGTTAGCAGAGGGTTCACAATATTGAAGCCATTCAACTGCACTATTCAGGAAGGCGCAGAGCCCCGAGATTTCAGATCAATTCCTGAAATTAAAAGCGATGTTAAAAAGATCGTTTTCGGTGGCTTTGCAAAATGCTGTTACCCGTTGCAAAAATTTGACTCGGTAGATGGTGAGCTCAGGTTTGCTCAAATTTTGGAAGACGATGAGAAAGTCATTCGCTGGATGAAGCTAGCACCGGGCTTCTTCCAAATCGAGTATAAAAATGGCGTTTCTTACGAGCCGGATTTTGTAGTTGAAACAGCGGATGCGAAATATCTGTGTGAACCTAAAATGGCTTCTGAGATGAAGAGTGACACGGTTCTAGCTAAACAAAAGGCCGCTGTGCGTTGGTGTCAGTTTGCCACACAACACGCCCAAGAGAATGGTGGAAAACCATGGCATTATGCTCTCATTCCACATAATGCCATTACTTCCAATAGAAGTTTCGATGGACTGATGAGTGAATACATGGTTCAGGCCGAGCTGGTTTGATAAAAACCAGCCTCTGCAGCCCGTCGACGAACCAATCCTTTGAGCTTACGTCCGCCCGCCCAGACCCAGCGCATGAATTGTTCTGGTACTTCGGCGTGTTCCTCGCGGTTGATTTTACGGCGCAGTGTTGAACGCTGGAGCGCCCCGCCGCCAAGATTGTAGGTGAATGACACCAGCGCATCGAACTGGCCATTTGTCAGCGGCACGTTAATTAGGCGCAAGACAGCACGTTCTGCAATCTGGGCATCTTGACGCAATAATTCTTCGGCCTGTGCTTCATCAATGCCTGCTGAAAAATCCTTGTCGTCTTTGACAACATGACCATAGCCGATGGTGGGATAGCCAGCCGGACAAAAATAAACGGTCCGAGAGAAGCCCTCGAACCGTTTGATCAGGTCCAGTCCGTTTTGTGTGATATGTCTCATTTTTCCAGTGTTCTGACCTGATCCCCCGAATCTCCACCATGTAGATGTAGAGTCCGTCGCAAGAGAAGGAGACGGACAGATGAAGCGTTCAAGGTTCAGCGAGGAACAAATTGTTGGGATATTGAAAGAGCAGGAATCGGGGCAACGGACGGCGGACGTTTGCCGCACGCATGGGATCAGCGAGGGGACCTTTTACAAGTGGAAGGCCAAGTACGGTGGCTTGGAGATCTCTGACGCGCGCCGTCTGAAGGCACTGGAAGACGAGAACGCGAAGCTGAAGAAGCTGTTGGCCGAGACCATGTTGGACAACGCGGTCCTGAAGGACCTGAACTCAAAAAAATGGTAGGGCCCGCCGCCAAGCGCGCCGCGGTGGCCTATGCCCGTGAGAATTACGGGCTGAGCCAGCGGCGGGCCTGCCAGGTCATCGATGCCGACCGGTCCTCGGTTCGCTACCGTTCACAGCGGCCTGACGATCCGGCTCTGCGGCGGCGCATCAGGGAACTTGCCTGCGAGCGCCGGCGGTTCGGTTATCGCCGTCTCCAGATCTTACTTGAACGAGAAGGTATCCAGATGAACCACAAGAAGTTCCGCCGCCTCTATCGCGAGGAGAAGCTCCAGGTGAAACGCCGGGGCGGTCGCAAACGGGCCCTGGGGACACGACGGCCCCTGGTTTTGCCCTCGCGACCCAATCAACGCTGGTCGCTGGACTTCGTCTCCGACGCTTTCACCGACGGGCGGCGCTTTCGCATCCTGGCCGTGGTCGATGACTTCTCCCGCGAGTGCCTGGCCCTGGTGCCGGATACTTCCTTGTCCGGCGTCAGGGTCGCCCGCGAACTCGATGCCATCATCGCCTGGCGCGGCAAACCCGCGACCTGCGTCTCGGACAACGGCACCGAGCTGACCTCCGTGGCGATCCTCAAGTGGAGCCAGGAGCGCAAGGTCGAATGGCACTACATCGCCCCCGGCAAGCCACAGCAAAATGCCTTCGCCGAAAGCTTTATCGGACGGCTGAGAGATGAATGCCTCAACGAGACGCTCTTTAGCTCACTGGCACAAGCCAGAGCCGTGCTTGTCGATTGGCGGGGCGACTACAACCGGATCCGGCCGCATTCGAGCCTAGGCAACCAAACGCCGATCGCGTTTGCCAGGCAATGGGGCGGATCGTCTGAGCACTATGGGGGCTCCACTCACCGCCCCATTGCGCAGCCAGCCCATTTGGGCCAAAACCAGAATGGGCTCTACTTTTCAATGGAGGGGTGAAGGGGCTCAGGTCAGTTCCTATAACTTTCAGGTTCTTACTTCCATATTCAAAAACGCCATGCCATTGCTCTTGCCCAAGGACTTCTTTGCGCTCAATCATCAGCGTAAAGCGGTCAATGCCGTATTGTTTGGCAGTGGCGT
>WLWG01003708.1_pt1 | contig 10041 bp, 17 predicted proteins | sample 6712871 | NCBI WGS metagenome assembly WLWG01 (sample SAMN12718693, study PRJNA515312) | sponge metagenome | isolation source: marine sponge | host: Mycale hentscheli | place: New Zealand: South Island, Marlborough, Capsize Point | collected 2003-05-01 | reverse complement strand
CATATCAAGAGTATATCTTTTCTCTTGATTATAGTGCTGCGACCACTTCAGTTCTAGACTCCTTTTTTCCGTGTAAAGGTTCTGAACGTGTGTCATTTATAACCTCCTCATAGGTTAACCACAATTTAGATTTACTTGTAAATCCATCTTTTTCCCATACTATATCTTTTTGTCCTAGTTTGTCAACTAGTGCATCTTCAAAGGCTTTATCCTCATCTTGAGATTTCATCTCAAAACGCGCATGATAGCCATATGCTCTGATTTGTATTAGGAAAGTTTTCATTGGGTTTTATCTTTCTACCATAAAAAAAGGGCGGCTACAAGAGCCGCCCTTAATTATTCAGTTAATCTAGTGATTACGCACCAGGTGAACCGAAGATACCTCTAGGGTCTGAGAATCCGAAAGAATATCTCTCTCTAGCTTTGTATCTAACGTTACCAGTATCGAAGTCACCTTCCATAGCTGTCTTAATTGGAGATCTAACGAACATTTTTAATCCATTAGGTACATCTGTCTTGATGAAGAATGCATCAGTATCAGTTAAGTAGTTGTTCACTACGTAACCTTGAGGAACCATCCCCATTGATACTACTGCGTTAACATCATTGTCAGCTGTTCCAACTCTACCTGCAGATTTCATCAATCTTTCAGCAGTAAATTGTAGCTCAGAAGGAATAATCATTTTTACTCCTCTTGCTGCAACTTTAAGACCTCTCTCATCAGTGAATGCCGCGATATCAATTAAAGACTGCTCTAACGATGTTTCGTTAAGATCAGCTGATGTCGCTAACTCATTTGAGAAAGTTCCAGCTATCGTTGGGTGGTCAGTAGCACAAAGCTCCTTACCATCACCACCAGCAAAGTTTGCGTTAAATGCATTGTTTAATACATTCGCAGCTTTTACTTGCTTAGTGTTTGCCATCGATCTTGCCAAAGCTTTTGTGTATCTAGAAGCTAGTCTATCGTAAAGATTGTCTTCGATAGCTTCTTCCGTGATAGCAAATGCTAAAGCAATTGTTTCATGCGAATATCTAGCAGTGAAAGTTTCTTGTGCGTTGTCAAAAGTTACGCCAGATCCTTCTGGTTTTACTTGAGCCTGCGCGAAACCAGATAACATTACTTCTTCTTCAAAAGCTCTGTCACTGTTTTCTGTGTCGAAAATTTCAGCATGCTGATTTTCATATCTTTTATATTCCAGTCCGAATAGTGCATTCAGGCCTGGTTCTAGTTCTTTAACTAGTTGTCCTCTACTTATAGCCATAATTATACTCCTACCGTTCCTTTCAAGAAGTGTTCGTTGATAATAACTACTGCGTTCACATCTGCTGCGCCCGCTTCGTTATTTTCTGGATCTTTTGAAATCCCGATCACTCTTAGTTGAGCTGTTGCAGTTTTAAGATCAGAATGATCTAATTCTACTTTAGATACGTAGTTTGGTGTAGCACCAGCTGCGTATACTATATCAGCGTTCATACCAACTTCTGCTGCTGTTAAAGCACCATCAGATTGGATTTCAAACCTTTCATAAGGGTCATCACTTACGAAACCAACGATGTCTGTTGCAGCGTTAGAAGCGTTAAGGTGATTAGCATATGTAGGCTTACTTGTAGTTGCATCAGTAAAGAAAACACCGTTAAGTGATCCTAATAGAGTATCTGTTGCTGCCGCTACAGTGATTGTACCAGTTGCTGCCATTTCGACAGGGTCGTTTTGGTAAATCGCTGTTGCGCTTGCTGCGATATCGTATTCGGATAACCCTTGGTTATCTCTGTTCTGACCAACTTTTCCGATTGCTTTCAGTCCGAAAGCAGCGTCTTTGTTTGCCATATTTATCTCCTTTTGCAAAACTACTATCCGTAGTTTCGCGGGTTAACATTAATGTGTTTCTGATATCACAAAGAAATTATTTCTTCGTACCACCAAAAGTTACACGAGTTTGCCTCTCACTATTGATCGGCATACTTGAATGTTGCTCCTTCATAAGATCGTTGTTTACTGCGTCGTCTCTGTCCTTAGTTTGCTGAGCAAAATAAGCTTCTCGAGATTTGGCGATCTCCTCTGGTATCCTAGCCAACACTAGGCCTCCAACTCCTATGACTCCTGCGTATTTGCCGTCTTTCAGTTGTGGATAAGCAGATTCAGGGTATTCATCAGCTCTCACTAACTCCCAACCTGATCTCATTTTACCTGACATGTTTTTGGTATCGTCGAAACCTAAAACTTCAGTTCTTATCCATCTGTGCCTGAATCCGTTTGGCGCAGGTGGTGCATCTAAGCTAGATGGTGGAGTCCAAGTCTGAGGTCTTGTATCTTTTTCTCTTGACTGGCTCGCACGCGGGGTCTTCATTTTATCATTTTCCATATGCTATACCTCCTTCGTGATTTTTAATTGTTTTGCATAATCTTCTAATGGCACTCCTAATTTTTTAGCGATAGCAACCTGAGAAGGTGTGAGTCTCACGGTTTTGCGACCAGATCTGTTTACACTTCGCTTCGCTGAAGCTACTATTTGTGTCGGTTTGGCCGTATCATTTTGAACCTTACCATCAGTTGTATCAAATTTTTGCGGAAATTCAAGTCTTATTCTTTTATCAATTTCTGCATAGTATTCGTCAGTCTGAGGATCAAATCCTTCTTCATCCACTAGTTTTTTGTGTAGATCAAATGCAGTGTATGTCATAGCTGTATCTGTACCAAACCATTTATTTTTAGATCCCCAATCTTCTGCTTTAGGGTCTGCTTGTTGTGTTTGTTGAGGAGATACTCTAGGTATTTCTCTCTGTGTTGGTTCAGCTTTAGCCATATCTTCATATGCTGCTTTTGCTTCGTTTAGTCTTCCTTCTTCATATCCAAGTCTAGCAATCTCTTTACTAGCTTCAACTTCCGCTGCAAGATCTCCTGCTTCTTTAGCTGCTGCTAGTTTAGCTGCTGCTGCCTGTAGACCAGATGTAATTCTCTGTTCTCTATCTTTAACACCAGCTTGTTCAACTTTAGAATATTTCTTTTGAAGTTTTTCTTTTTGATCTTTTTGGTTTCTAGCAAAAGACAATGCTTCATCTTTTTGTCTCTCTGCTTCTCTCCACTTCTTCGTAAGTTTAGCTATTCTTCTTTGAACATCTTTTGAATATGTTTCTAATTCTTCTTTCTTCTCTTCAGGTTTTTCTTCCTGTGTAGTTTCTAGCTTCTCGTCACTCGCTTCTACCTTCTCTTCTTTAGGTTCTTCAGCTTGTGGCGCGGGGCTAGGTTCTTCTTTGGTTTCTACTTCAACTTCTGATTTTGGATTCTCAAGAATAACTTCAGTATCCTCTCCAGAGGTATCAATATCAACCATAGGCACGTCATTTTTATTTTCTTCTTGCATAGTTTCCTCCTATGTTAAATGTAATGCAATACAGATTCTGGATCCTTAATTGTACCCAAAACCTCATCGTCGTTAAGAAGACGGACTTCTCCACCTTCTATTGGTAAACGTGATCCTGCATATCTTGCAAAAATCACCCAATCTCCTTGTTTGCACCAAGCGCCTGTTGGAAATTTTTCTTTATCTCCATAAGCCATTGGTCCCATCTTTACAACATAACCACAATTCGTAGCGATTCGTGCTTTGTCTAAAGATTCTTGTGCAATGATAATACCACCTTTAGTTTTTTCTTTTGGTGTAAAAGGTAAAACTAAAAGCCTCCAACCAGATGGTTGTGGTAATTCATCTTTAATGTCTGATACATTAGTTTCGTCTACTCTTTTTGCTTCTTCTACAGACTCAACTTGTTGTTCTTTATACTTTTCTTCCAAAGCGTTTTTATGCTTTGGGACCTCTTTGTCCGAGGTCGATAATTGTTCCTTGCTCATTTTTTTGCTCCTTGTTATTTAGCAGGTTAGAGATTTCCTGTGAAATATATTGGTAGGCATGTGCCTGTCCTAACATATATTTGTATTTTTCCATATTGTCAACACCTCCACCAATCATTGAATCACCAATATTTTGGTAAAGATCTTTTAATTGTCTTTGTAGCTTAGTTATTAACTCTAAATCATCCATTATTTTCTCCTTCTCTAAAATCATCTAAAGCATCTAATTTTTCTTCTGCTTGTGCAATTTTATCTAATTGTTTATCTATTTCTTCTAGATGTTGTGGATGTTCACCAATCCCTACTGAATTAGTAAGGTATATATTAATAGTAGCATGTGCTGCAGATATCTCTGCTTCGTATCTATCCTCTAACGCTTTTATTATTCCGTTTCTCATTTATAACTCCTTTTAAAGTTTTAGCTTGTTTAGCATGTAATTTAGAGGCTTTCTTTAAACCTTTAATTACACCTTTAATAGCTTTTCTTTTTTTTAACATTTCCATCTCCTTCTAGCTTGACGGATACGTGAGTTAGGATCGTTACGAGTTTTTGCTGATGCTCTTTTGAGTTGCCCTAGTGATCTTGCGCAGTATGATTTTCTGCGTTTGGCAGCTTTTGACCCTTTTTTCACTTTACCGGTCACGGCTGTTTTTAGTTTAGAACCGGGATTTAATCTTCTATAGGCTTTGACCCCGGCTTGTGTCATGCCTGCTCCAGACTTTGTAGGTCTAAAGTTCTTTTTATTCCTAGCTGGCATTGTGCCTTTTGCTAGTGTTTCTCTTGGCTGAAAATCTGTTCTCATTAATCCAACATACCTTTGTAGTATTTAGCGTAAGATGGATTGTTTAATGTTTTACCACCATATTCAGAATTAATTGCAGGTCCTATATATCCACCACTCATAGCTTTCTTTCTTGCAAATGTTTTTACATTTGTTGGTTTACCACCAACACCTTGTGCTTTACTTCTCTTTCTTACAACGGCACTCCGCTTCTGAGAGTCTGTCATACTTGCTGCTTTTGCAGCAGGCACGCACTTTGGATACTTTCGTTTTGATCCACTTGCAGATTTTCTTCCACATGGTTTATGGCCTCCACCTTTTTTCTTGGAACCAATATCTACCCATTTCTGTTTGAACCATTTATCAAGACCGTTCTTTGCCATTTTATTTTCTTAGGATTTTTCTATTCATCCCTTTTTTGCACATTCCACCACCTCTAAGACCTTGTCTTCTTAGTCTATCAGTAGCTTCTCTTAGACCACCACCTGCTAATTTAATTCTTCCACCCATTGCAGACGGCTTACGACCTTTAAAATCTTTTCTTTTAGTTCCAGAAGGATCTTTGATTTTACCCGCGCAAATTTTAGAAGCATAGGCATTAGCATAAGCGCTTGGGTATACATCGAATTTTGCTTTCGCTGCGGCCTTACCTCTTGGACATAGTTTAGTCATAATTATCCTTTTGCTGTTTGTTTTGCTCTTCGAAAGTTAGCTGCAGTGGGCGCACCCTTTGCACCTTTCTTTCGCATTTTCTTACCACTTTTTCTTTTAGCGTGTATGTTCGCGTATAAACCTTTTCCCATTAGCCTATTACCTTTTTCTTGTTCTTCATTTTTTTGACAACTTTTTTCTTTTTGCTGCCAGGTTTTTTAATAACACCTTTTGCTATTAAAATATCTTTTTGAGTAACTTTACCGTCACCCGACATGTCAGGGAAACTTCCTTTTTTGTACATGCCTCTTTTCATCATGCCACCACCCATGGCGCCACGTCTGTTTGCTATTTTACTATATCTTGGATTTGCCATTATTTTTTTCCTCCGTTTCTAAATATTTGTGTACCCTTTATACCAAAAATACTTGCAACTACAAGCACCCATAAATTGGTAAACCATTTCGGAAGCTCATGAAAGTACTCGAAGAACAGTTTTACCTTCTCCATCGCAGTTGGATCGTCCGACATAACTGCCCACATAAGCACCACGATAGGCGCCGAAATTATTACGAGTACAAATTCGTCCTTATAATCGTTTTGTCTCGCTTCTAACAATTTGCCTTGGTAAGTTTCTTCACCTCGAGCCATTTTTTCTGCGTGCATTAGTTGTGCATCAGACATAGCCATCTTTGTCTTTTGGCGGTTAGAGTAAATTTTACTTCCCGCTTGTAAAGCAATTTTTGCTAGACTAAACCAAGCCATATTAGTACCACTTAGCTGTTCTTTTTTTCTCTTTTAAAATATTTCCTTGACCTTGAACTTCTGCATCCTGTGTTTCAGTTGGATTAGTTGTTTCTATTTCTTTTCCACCTTCAACATAACCATCTTTGTTCGTAAACATTTCGTGGTTAAGGTCTTTTTTGTTTTTTTCTGCCATATTAGCTCCTTTGTTAATTACTTTACTCTTTTTTTAAAATTTTGTCGACAATTTTAGTCGTCTCTCTTAATTATGACTCCTCCTGTGCCCATATCTTTAGCATTTGGTAAAGTTTTTGATAAAATTGTCTTTTCGATTGAAGTATTTGCTCTTAATTTTGCTAATTCTTCATTTTGTTCAAGTTTTTCGTCTTGATTTTCTTGATTCATCATTGCTCTCATCTTATCAAGATTAATTCTCTCTTCACCTTCTTGTTTTTTTCTAGCATTTTCTTGTGCTTGAAGGTCTAACTCTCTTGCTCTTAACTTAGCAATAGGATCATTGTCAAATTGAGAGGTAATTTTCTTTTCTTCCTTCATAAATTCTTCCATCATGTCAGCAATCAGTTGTGCTTTTCTTGCTTCAATTTTTTCTGACAACATTTTCATCTGCATCTGTATTTGTGGGTTCTGCATTGCTTGTGGATTTTGTTGCATTGCCATAAGTTGTTGCATCTCTTGTCTAAATTCTACTTCAATTTGTTCTTGTGCCATTAATGAGATGTGTTCAAAACAATTTTTTTCTAACAAAGCCATAATAGTTGGATTATTTCTAGCCATGTTTGTTGCCATAAAATTTAAGTGTGAAGTTATGTGTGCTCTATGATCTTGACCAGGGAAAGCTCTAAACGGTTTCCCAGCAAGAGCATCAATGTGCTCTAACGCTGGGTCCTTTGGTGCGGGAATTGGTGGTCGTTTTAAAAGTTTATCAATATCTTTTACACCCAATGCTTCATACATATTTCTATAGGCTTGATATAAATTATGTATTTGTGGGTTAGATGTTGCCAGCTGCAGCTCCGACTGTGCGAGGGAAATACGCTGTGTCTGTGAGAAAATATTTGGATCTGCAACCGGCAATATATCTACTCTATCGTCAAAGTCTGTCTGTTTGATCATCCTTTGACCACCAACAACATCATAAGGATATTCTTGTGGTAGATATAACTTGAAAACTCTTGCCATTAATTTGAACTCTTGTTTTAAGGCTGCGTAAATTCTTTTATGAATAGCAGACATTGTTCTGCTACCTCTTTCCAACAAAGCTACTGTCGTACCCACTGCCGCTTGTTGATTACCCTCACCTACTTGCAAGTCTGCTATTGAAGCGAATCTTTGACCTGCTTGTACTACGACGCCCATAAGTGCTAATAAGGTTTGTGATGGTTCCTTGAAAGGAAGCATCATGAAAGAGTCTCTGATGTTACCGCCTGGTGCGTCTACGTCTCTAAACTCTCCAGGTTGAATAGATTGTGCATCATCTCTTATTCTGATTCCTCTTTGTTTAAATCCTGCGGGTAAATTGGATAAAGTTCCTGCGTCTAATAATTGTCTTAATGCAGCTGTTGCTGTTCTCGATAATCCACCAATCATATGTATTAAACCAAAACCATAAAAACCAAGTCCTGGTAAAAATTTAAAATGCACAAAGTAATCTATTTTATTTCTTAATGGATCACCTATTTCATAGTTTCTTTTGATTGATAAAACTTCTCTAGAATTTTCTTCGATGGTTACAACATAGGGAAGTTTAATACCTGTTGGTTCACCATCTTCTCCCGCGTCTTCAAAACCTTCAAGATCTAAATGAACATGACACTCTAATAAATTAAATACATCTTCGTCTCTGCCTTTTGATGCACCTTCTAATTCACGTTCTTTTTTCTCTACTTCAGTTTCATTAACGGGACCTGGTTTTAATTCTACATCTCTGTAGAAACCACCCACTTGTTGTTTTCGTAATTCGTTTTCAGATATTTGCACGCGATGAATAATAGACTCTGCATCGTCTAGAGATGTAGCTGTGTACGGAACAATTAAATCATCTGCGGGTACAAATTTAGAACAGGCCATTGAAGTTGCTTCATCATAATAAACTTTTTTGAAAGCTGAACCTGCTAAAGGTAAATGAAATAATAATGAATCAAAATCTGGTTCGTAATCTTTCATCTTATCCATAATTTGATAATTCATAAAATCTTTTACTCTTTGAGATTGTTGTTCTTTGTCTGGTGTTGGCACACCTAAAATTTGTGTTCTGACTGGTCCTTCTGCTGGTAATAATTCTTTGTAAGCTAACGCTTGAAACTGTGTGACAGCTTCGGCTAACACTGGGTGAGTTGCACCCGATGCACCTTGAAAGGGTTCAGTTCTGTTGTCGTATTTAAAACCTAATAAATCTAAACCTTCTCTGTAAGATCTTTCCCAATCTTTTCTAGAGTTTTTATAATCTTGATAATTTTGATAAAGTGTTGTTCCAAGTCTTCCAAGAATATCTTCGGGTAAATGTTCTGCTAAGTTGTCGTAATGATTTTGTCCACCTTCGACTGACCCTATGGAAGGATCGTAATTAATATCTACTGAGCCATCTTCGTTCTCTGTAATTTCTACAGGATCACCTTGTTCATCAACTTGTTTTTGCTCGTTTTGTTGAGCAACTTCAATTTCTTCAGGCGATGGAACTTTTATCTCTTGCTCTACGTTTGGTAGAGACTTGTCTATGTCTGCCATTTATTTTCTCCAGTTTCACAGGTTTAACAGTATTATAATTAATAAGCAAGCCCTCAGACTGAGGGCCAGATTTAGGGGGTATCGTCGTTGTTAGTTTAGTCTTCATAATAATAATCTGTTGGATCTATTTCAGGGCCTCCATCAAAATCAGCTCGTTCTTGTCCACTGTATTGAGATCTTGCATCTGCTTCGTCTACTGCTTTTTGTCCTTTTGTATATTTAGTTTCACCCGTGCCTTTAGCAAAGCCTTCTAACTCTGTAGAATTTCCTCCCACAATATCATCAATATCTTTTACCGTATCATAGTCTACATCAACATCATCTAATTCTGGGCCTGTCTGTCTAAACCTAGTGTCAGAGGCTTCAAACTCTCCTGGTATTTTTACAGCTTTGCCTGTTTTTTCATCTATAACCTCGTATCCTGGTGGTGTGTAATTTATTTCATAAGGTTCATCGTAAGCGTTTTTACCTTCAACTTTAATTCTACCGTCATCAACTTTTGTTAGTGTAACGCCAGGTAATTCGTCAACATTGTACTGCATGATATCAGCATCTATTTTTTTACCAACACCTTTAGCCAAAAAATTATCTACAAACTTAGGAAACCAATCTGGCATCACTGTAGTTGTGTTTGAAAGTTTTTGAATTATGGGTTTGGCTGCTGGTTTTATAAATTTACCGACAAAAGGTAATGCAGCAAGTATGCCCATACCTTTTATAAATGTTCTTCGCCCTGGATTTTTTGGTCCGTCTTTAAAACCTATTCTGCCTCCAAGAGAGTATATACCTCTATCTAAATTCATTTCATCTTGTAAATCTGTTTGCTGAATTGGGTCGCCTGCAAAAGTCATCCTTGGACCAAAAAGTCTTTCTGCTAATGCAGTATCATCTTTAGCTAAATCAAGTAATATATTTCTCTCCTCATCAAATACATTCGGCTCTCTTATTGCTCCTTCTGGAACTTTTTGTGCTGCTTCAATTTTTTTCATAACATCTAAAACATTTGCAGCGCTGCCTGAATCTATTATGTTTTGTAATTCTTTTTCTTCTTCTTCAGGAATATTACCTGATAAATAATTTTGCAATGTTTGAGCTGATACGTCTGGTTCTCCTCTAGTCCCTGTAGCAAAAAGATCTGCAAATTGTTTTATACCAGGTCTTTCTGCTGCAACGTCTAGAATTTGTCCTATTAAAGATTTTTTATAAGCGATTCCTTTTTTATCTGCGAACTCTGTTTCTTTTGCTAATCCTGCACGTTCCTCTGCATCA
>WLWG01003705.1_pt1 | contig 10050 bp, 10 predicted proteins | sample 6712871 | NCBI WGS metagenome assembly WLWG01 (sample SAMN12718693, study PRJNA515312) | sponge metagenome | isolation source: marine sponge | host: Mycale hentscheli | place: New Zealand: South Island, Marlborough, Capsize Point | collected 2003-05-01 | reverse complement strand
CATCAAGGTGGATGGTGACATCCCCTTCATGCTGGTTGACTGCTCCGATGAAATCATCGGCTGATATATGATTATCAAAATCTCCGATACCACCACGCATGGTGATGGTCTTTTCCTCTGGTGAATTTTCAAACTTCATCTTGTAACTCCGTTTCGATCTCTGTTAGGTCATCCTGTTCAGGAACAACCGTTTCGGTTTCGTAATTATCTTCTTGAACATCTTGTTGTTGCTCAAATGGATTGAAGTCCGCTTCAAGTCCTTCTGCTGGTTTAAGTCCGTGTAGCTCTCTGATCTCATTGCCTGAGATCATCATTTGCTGACGCAGGTTGCTAGTGTACTGTGCAAGTGAAACACGATCATGCTTGTAAAGGATCGATGTATCCATCTTGTAACAGAAGTTCCCAGCAGCCTTTTGCCTTCCACTAAGTAGCTTCTTGCCACATTCATCTTGAATCTTGTTGATCCACCTACCTAAGCAGTTGGTAACATACGCAGCATTTCTCTCGGTCACACTTTTATACGTCGAACCTGTGTTATCGCCAAACACACTTTCGAGCAGGAAGATCATTGCACCAGATTCACGCTGAAACTGACGCTGCTGAACGTACCCGCTAGTGTTAGTGTCATTGGGTAAGACCTGAGCTTTCATGCCTTCTCGAATCATTCCAGTCTTTCCAGACTTATCAAGTCCAGAGTGTGCTGAATTGAACTGCTCAAGGAACTCAGCACTTTCCTTAGCAGTTCGGAAAGCACCACGGGGAGCTTCGAGAAGCAGACCCGGCTTACCTGCGTTACGGAAAGTAGCACCTGATGCTTCGCTACCTGCAATCGAAAGGCCAAAGGTGTCTTTCAGGATCTCGATAGGGTTTTCTCCCCACCATCCGTTTCTCGACAAACCTATCAGATACAGGATGTCCCTATCTGGAATCTTATAGAGTGTCGATTCTTGATTTTGTTTTGCCTCAAGGCTTGCAATCGACGATGCACTATCAATGCTGACCGTATGCCATCTTTCACCATCTGCAACGACTGTGGTGCAGTTTTCAGCCTGTAGGGGATAAAGACCAATCGGCTGACCATTCGCAGCACGCTCGATGTAAAGACGACCATTTCCATAGAGTAGAGCATCAACGACCCACTTTTCCATGATGGACATATGCGTAAAGTATTCGCTAGGGTCTGCGAGGATTCTAGCACCAGCATCGTTGTAGACTTTTTCAGTGTAGGATCGATCATCACCTTCGTAGTGGTGGCACTCAATCGGCATCTGCGCGAGATGACCTGATATCTTGCTGACTGCCATCCATACTTCAGGGATGCCAAGCACTGAGTTAATGCTGACGTTGATTCCGCTCGAAGATTTTGCGCTGATACCGAGTGCTTGTAGCAACCAAGCGGCGGGACTCGAAGCGTTGCTGCTTTGCTCGTTGAACAGCGTTCCGACTAGACTTCTGAACATCTCTTAACCTTAAAAAGTAAAATAGCCTGACGAACGACTTGGCATCGCAATACACCTTGCAAACGCCATAGTCATCGCAACACAGGGGTCGATCTTCTCTTGACATTGATCTTTCGCGTACATCACACGATCTTGCCTATCAGTCACAAGGACTGCATTACCAACAGCCCACCTAAGTAGCGGGTTTCCATCGTGCCTGACTCTCCCCTCGATGATTGCTTGGCGAAGCTCACCAATCGGCTCGTTGAAGTGCCTAGTCGTCTGCGCCATTGTAACAGCTTCTATACCCTCTTGAGAAATCCTTTCGCCTGCCTGTTGTGCGTTGTACGGGTCAAACGCAACTTGCCAGCAACCGAACTCCCTGCTTCTCTCAACGCAATCTCTTTCTAATTCTGATAGCGGAAACTTTGATCTGACAAGATGCCCGTCTTGAATGAAGTCGCAAAAAGGCTTTGCCGAGACATCCCTGACGCTATCGAGTGCTATGTATGAGTACGACCTAAATTCATATCGATAGATAGGATTCTGATTACCGTCAGCATCTTCTACAAAATCCTCTGTGGGGAACCTTGCACAAAAACACAGACTGGCTAAGTCGTCTCTAGCTCCGAGGTCAATTCCACATCCGACTGCCTCCGCTTCGTACCAGTCAGATAGTTCTCCTTGGCACGCATCCCACTGGTCGAGATTGAAAGCAGTATCAAGGTTACTAACTAACCTGTTGCCGTGGTAACGGGTAAACCTGTTAAGCGAAACATTGTCAGCAACAGCAGGTTTAGCCTGATCTTCGAGATACTCTTTGCTCAGAGTCACACCCATACACGGGTTAGCTTTAATCCAAACACTAGGGTCGAGAGGATCATCTTCTTCATCAAGCTCGTAACTCAGACAGAAGTAGGAGTTATCGTCGTACTCACCAGAGGCAACGCCGGTCGCATAGTTCCACTCAGATTTCCATAATTCGGAAGCGGTCGATCCTGCGGTAGTCGTTACAAGGAAGATACTTTGACTACGAGATCCGCTGCCCGTTTTCATTGTATCGACGAACTCTTTCTGGTTCCCGCTTGAACGAAATGAGTGCATCTCATCTACATTGACTAGATGAGGATTTAGGCCATCAAAGGCTTTGTCTGATCCGATGGTGATAATATGACCGTTGTTATGACCGAAAGTAATCTGACGATTCTTGTATTCGCTCATCTCTTTGAGTAGGTCGCTTTGCTCACGCATCCTGACACACTCGGCCATCGTTACCCGGTCAGCCTGCTCTTTCTTTGATGCAGCAAGAACGACCTGAGCAACATTCTCAAATCCCTTTGAGATCGGGTTGTAATCGAAACCAGCACAATAGGTGCAGATGGCCGCAGCTAGAGTGCTGTTGTGCGTCAGAACATAATTTCCAGTAAGGTAAACACCACCTTCTACCTGCACGCACTTTGTCTTTTGATTCTCAGGCAGCCTTGTTACGGAAACAACTTTTCTTGTTCCATCTTTCTTCTTGACTCGAACACGCTGTCTTTTTCTTGGCAATCTGAATGGCATCAGCCAAGATGGCGGGAAGAACAGCAATCTTGTTTTCTCTCCGACTGATATTCCTTCAATTTTTGCATCACTTTTCACTGGTTTGCAGTGAACTCCAAGTGAATTAAGAAGTCTTTTAACATCACTAGCAAGCTGTCCAGACATCTGCGTAAACTCGCATTGACCTGATTCAGATATGGTTCCATCTGTATCCATCAAGCCTTGGAGCAGTGCGATCCTTTGCTTTGTGTCAGCAATGAAGTATTGAGATGGAATATGCTTATTCCTTAATACACCAGCCTTCTTCAAGTCGTTGCTTAGTGTCGGATTGCCTTTTCCATTTGTGACGCTGATCGTCCAGATATGGTCTGGCTTGTTTCCTGACGATACCCTACTCCATTTGTATCCAGCATATTCAATGGCGTTGATAATTGTTTGGATGTCATCTTGTTCGCCAGTTATACTGCAACCAGCAGAATGGCCGTCTCCAAGCCAAGCACCTAAAACGTATGGATCTACAGGCAAGTCTTGGTGCGTACCTTGAAAAACAACATTTTTCACCCTGTACTTTGCGCCTTGACTGTCGCAAAGTTCTTTCCCAAGAAGATCCTTTGACTCAACTACTTCATCGGTAAAGTAAATGCTTGGTTTTTCACCTCGACGACCTTTCTTTCTTTTCTTCCTGAACACCCATTCATGATTTTCATCGCAGATTATTTTTTCACCGTCACTGAATACAATTTCAACGCAAGGTCGATCATTTTGTATTTCTGTGACAGCTTGAACCTGAACGGGATTGCCATCCTCTCCTATTAGGTAATCACCAGCCTGAACATGCTTCATTTGCTTCACGCCGTCAGGAGTCGGAAGCCAATTATCTATATGCTCGGCTTTCCCATTCTTGCGCGCCACTGATATGTAGGCTTTCTTATACCTACGGCACTTATCTTTGGTTGACTTCCACCCGAAGATCGAAGCTACAGCAAAGACCTGCCAAGGTTGCAGCACGAAAGGCTTTCCTACGTCTTTCCCGATTGAATGTTTGATGCAGGTAGGAAAAAAGTCGCAAACATTTCTTGCGTGATCTTCGTCGAAGTAGAAAGGAAAGTCCTCATCGTTTTGCCTAGACAAGTCTTTGCGATGTCTCTTGCAAGCGGCAATAACGCTCTTGCACGCAATGATCTCCCCAGCAATTACTGCTGAAACATACTCCTCCATCGTTTCGATAGGATCTTCCCAATCAGCCATTTGACAACTTCTTTAAGAGTTTACCGACATCATTCTTCTCATCTTTTGATCGGCTTGCAGGCGCAGCAAGTCTCGCTCTTGAAGCAGGTGTCAAACCTAGTTCTTGTAGCAACTTTAGATGCAATCCCATGAGCCTAGTCCAATTAACGGAAGCACCAGATGGCCGAGTCCCTCCATCCCCACTGTTGGAAGTATTCCCATACTTGTGCATTTCTTCAGCACAAAGCAGTAGCTCCCTATAATTGAGAACGTAACCCTCAATGACTTGCTTATCTTCAGCACAAAGAAACCTCATGCTCTGAAGGACATCACAAGTTTCATTCCAGAGCGAAAGGGAAAGCTCATCAGACTGAATCAAGATCGGAGGTTCGGGTCTTTTGTCCGTAACCGGAACAAGTTCCTTGGCTCTACTCGGATTGACTCGATCTGAGCCATTGTTTTTCTTGATTTCTTGTCTCTTGGGCTTGGGTCCCCTAGTCGGCATCTTTGCATCCCCTGATATCTTTTATGTCACGTTCTTGCAGCAACATAACGCCAAGGAAACACTAAAGTCAAACGTCAGGGCTTTTCCATCCCATAGATTTCTTTCCAACGACAAGGATGGACTGCGTTAGATAGCCTGCAATCGTAGCCTCGGATTCTGACGTTTCGAGGCAGGACTTGAGAGGCAAGTTTGCCGAAAAGCTCCGAAGGAACATTCGACCAGTTCTCACTAAGGTCATCGCACCACTGATCTTTTCCTTGAAGAATAGTTTTAGAGGGATCGAGGTCAACGACTTTCATATTTTTCTTCCAAGGGCAGTTCTGGCATCCATTGTTGCAGCACTTACCTCTTGAGTAGAGGTATTCACGAGTCAGGGGTTTTATCTCCAAGACCTTACCCTAACTGTAATACCGTCCTCAGTTTTTGCAAAAGCCTCTCCTGTCTGACGATATCCTTTTTTAGGATCTGGCGTGCATGTAGATGGCTTATCGCACCGGCCATATCCGATGCCTTCGTACTTACCGATGGTAGGACCAGCATGAGCAAACCATCGATGCTTCGCCATAAATTCGGCTTCAGCTTGGCAACGCTGTTGGTCGGTAGTTGCATCACCCCAGATGGATGCAAGGAACATTGCTAATGTTTTCATGGATGTTTGATCTCCGGCATCAAGGCAGGGTCACTAACGAAAGCCTTTCTCTCAGCAATCTTGAGGCACTCCTGTTCGATTGCTCTTTCAACGTAATAGGAAGCCTTCTTTAGGTCGTCTAGCGTAGACTCCCCAGACTTGTTACCAGCCCTACATAGATACTTGACTGCATTGCCTCTGAGGAAGTCGAGGTGCTGAACAATGTCAATGACTTCGACATCCCCGAATTTGTAATGGTCAGGGTTAATGTTGTTTTGCACTCTTATACTCCTGAATCATTGAATAAATTGACTTACCAATCGAACTAGCCAAGTTCACTGGGACTGCGTTTCCAATTTGCTTGTAAACGCTGCTAATTGAACCACTGAAAGACCATTCATCAGGAAAAGTCTGGATTCTCGCATATTCCCTTGTCGTCAAAGGTCTTGTTTCTTCTGGATGGCAACGATCTGTTTGCATTTGCGATGGAGAACAAAGCAAAGTAAGACTTGGCTTGCTCCACGACAATCTTCTAGCAATGCCTGTCTTTCCTCCTGACGAAAAATAGCTTTTCTTCATGTACTGACGCTTAGTTTCTTCAGGCAAAGACCTCCAGTTGCCTCCCTCTGGAACCATTTTCATCACAGAAGCCTTTTTTTCTGAATACAAGAATCCATCAGAACAGGGAACGTCTTTTTCGTATAAAGAACCTGATCTTAAAGCATCAACAACCGTATATTTTTCGGCAGACTTACATGGTCTGACAAATTTAATGCAAGAAGATAAATCGTCTTTAATTCCAACTAAAAAAAGACGCTCTCTTTTTTGCGGAACACGGTAATCAACTGCGTTTAATACTTCACAAAAAACAATCTTGTATCCAATCTCTGAAAACACTCTCTTAATTACATCAAGCGTATTTCCTCCATTGTGATTCACTAAGCCTCTTACGTTCTCCGCAACAAAAGACAAAGGTAGAGATTCACTGACTGCTCTAGCGTACTCATAAAACAAAGTGCCTCTTGTATCCTCAAGACCCATCTTTTTTCCAGCATAAGAAAACGGTTGACATGGGAACCCGCCGGACAACAGGTCAACTTTGTTTCTATACTTCTTGAAATCAACTTGAGAAATGTCTTTACAACAGACATTCCAGTTCGGCCTATTCGACAAGAGCGTTTTACACGCACTTTTGTCAAATTCATTGACAAGGATATGATTGAACCCTGCTTGCTCAAGCCCAAGGGCTAGACCTCCCGCACCTGCAAAAAGCTCAATGCTTTTCATATCCATTTCTTTGCCTCGAAAACGAAGTTAGGTTCTTCTGGTTCCGACATCTTATCTCTCTTGTATCTCGGTGCGCGGTTGTACTGAATGATCTCTTTGAGTTGCTCCTCATCAGGTAGCACCTGAGCTAATGCACATCTAACGATCGCCGACTTCTTACCGCCTCTTGTACCTGCACCACCAAGCACCCGATTCATCAGTTCCAGCCTCTCTGCAAGCCTGTCATCTAGCCTTAAAAGTACGCTTTTCATTCTAGTTCCTCCAAGTCATCTTCATCGATTTCCGCAAGCACTGTGCATCCATCGTTGATCGAAATAAATGTAATACCAACCTTCCCTGCATCCCCATCGTCAATCCTAAATTGCTTGAGTTCCTTATTCGTCAAAACCATCCAGTCCACAAGCTCGCTTTCAATGTGCAAATCGTCGAACAGATCATTGATAAACCCTGACCACCATCTAGAACTTGCAGGAACAATCGCAATACCCTTTAGTAGCACTTGCGAAGATGTCTGATAGTCGATCTCCCCCGGCTCAGGCTCATACAAGTTAAAATCTACGACCTCTCTCAGCATGTTGTAATCAGCATCCACTTCTCGCGAATACCACCTGCTGACCCTCTCCGAATTGGTCAAGCTATCAGTAAAGTAATGAGCGGTCATCCGAACCAGTGGATTCAAAAATTCTGCAACCACGACGATCTCCTTTAGGGCAGAATTTTAGCACTTAGCAGTTGAGAGGACAGTCTATTTATAGAAAAAAGACAGGTTTGTTTTTCCCGCGTTTCAAACACGTTGCTATAATAAAACACAAAAACACAAGAGGTCAATCTACTTTTTTGCTTTTATATCAAAACTCTTGACTTACATTGATCCATCGCTAATGATACAAATAGTAGATGGACATGACCCAAAAAATGGCCGTCCGAGGTTTGGCCGTTTACTTTTGATTTTTCAAAAGTAGGCTTTGAAGCAGATGACCCGAAAACTATCACAAATGAAAAAACCCCTAACAACAGAAAGTCCCCTAAAACCCGAGTAAAAGTAAGTATATATATAATGTTAATAATATTATTATTATTATATATATATATCTATTTACTCTCTTTTCTATAGGGAGTATTTAGATACTTTATGTCTATAGACAACACTACAACATCTAACATCGACCGAGAGGAGCATTTATGGTCAGCTTAGGGAATATTCCCGCCGCAATGAGAACGGAGCGCAGATGGGTCTGCTGGCAGAAGGAAATCAGGGATGGATCGCCTACCAAGGTTCCGATCAGCCCACTCCGCATGTCAGGAAATCGCCCATCGAGAGCAAGGAGCAATGATCCTTCGACTTGGGGGACTTTCGAGGAAGCCTGTGCTTTGATGGCGAACTACCCGGAGGATGACTACGGTCTTGGGTTCATGCTAGGCGATGGTTGGTGTGGACTTGACCTCGATCACGTTGCCAAGCATAATCAGGAAATCGACCCTGACGCATTTCACATTCTTGCCGATCTTGAAAACTGCGGATTTGCTGAATGGTCGCCTAGCGGAGATGGAATTCATGTCGTCTTTTGGACAGACAAACCAAGGGGTTACACGAGTCGAAGATCGATCAACGAAACTGCACATGCTGAGTTCTACGGCTCAGGCAGATTCTTCACGGTTACGGGGGATCGTGAAGGATTTGAGGAGTTTGACGTAAGCAAGTCATCGGAGGATGCAGTCCTTCGGCTTTGCGAAAGACTTTTCAAGAAGGGGCCAGCACCTACGCCAGCGGAGTTCGTTTCGCCACCTAAGCGTTTTGATGGGATGTCCTCGGCTGAGACTTATGCTCAGTCCATCATCGCAAGAGGGGTCATCCCAGAAGGCCAGCGAAACAGCAGGCTCTTTCAGATTGCCGGGCATATCTCGAAGAAATGCAACTATGACTTCGACGAAACCCTGAGATTGACCAGACTTGTCAATTCGTCATGCTTAACTCCACCCCTCGGTGATTACGAGGTTGTTAAGTGTGCAAACAACGGCATCAATGCTGGTGAAAGACGGGTCGATTCCGAAAGCCCTTACACCGTCGAGTCATGGGATGAGATCAGGCTTGCAAGCAACTTCGATATCAAGAAGTTTGCATCACAGGACGGGAAATCTCAGAAAATGCGGATTAAGTGGCACAACTTTGAGGATCTCGGAGGATACCTTGGCGAGTACGTCAACTTCTGCCGCAAGAACCAACCCGGTTATCAGCCAGAGCTTGCAATAGCAGGTGCATTGACCTCCTTTGCGACGATCCTTTCAGGAAGGGTCGAGCTTAACGGCCTTACGCCAAACATTTTCGCAGTAAGTCTTGCACCATCGGGTGCAGGCAAGGATTTCGCAAGAAGCCTGAGTGAAAAGATCCTTCGCTCGGCAGGATTAGAGAATTCTATCGGTCCTGAGCATTTGTCATCAGGCGAAGGTCTGGTTTCAGCACTTGCCCAGCGTAGCGTTCTCTTGATGCAGCTAGACGAAGCAGCAGAGCTAATCGGGGAAGTCGGAAACGGGAAGAATCCTATTGCTCAAAGGACTGCAAAGTTTCTCAAGGAAGCCTACAGTAAGTCAGGTAGACCTTGGCAACCAAATGCTAGAGCAGATGTCGAGAAGAACCTCGAAATCCAGTATCCATGTCCTACGATCTACATGACCACAACGCCGGATCGATTTTGGAACTCTTTTCCTCCCGAAAGCATCGAAGATGGTTTGCTCGGTCGATTGCTTGTCTTTGAAGGCAAGTACGTCATGTGGGAAAGACCTGATGACTATGTACGCAAGGAGATCAAGCCTTGTGAAAAGCTCATCGGATACGCAAAAGCATGGGCAAACTCCGATAGCGACCTCCACGGGTTAGTTGGATTCGAGCCTGACAACTGGACTTACTCGAAGGGTGGTTTGAAGTCTCTCAACACGTTCTTGAGGGAGATCGATGAGAAGTCAGTCCGAAATCCCGACAGATCAACCGCACTTTGGAAGCGATGCGAGGATCGCATTGGAAAGCTATCGCTTTTGCTTGCTGCAAGTGTGAAGGGACCTAACTCAGATCGGCTTATCAACAGTTTCTTCGTAGACCTTGCGATATCCACGATTAAGGGCATCACCTACCGAGTCTATGACAAAATTCAGAACGAATTAGGTACGCACGAGGAGGCAAAGTGCCAAATCAAGATACTAAAGATCCTAGAGCGTCACGGACCACTCAAGCCGGGATACCTTCCACAGAAGGGATTGCAGTTTCCAAGTAAGGTTTACCGCACCGCTTTGCACGAATTGCACGAGCAAGGCAAGCTACTCTACTGCCATTCGACGGGTGAATATGATGTAGCAACAAGAAAGGCGAGTTTATAATGATTTATTGCTATAAACCCAATGCTATAAATACGAAACGGCAAACTGGAAGG
>WLWG01003702.1_pt1 | contig 10062 bp, 10 predicted proteins | sample 6712871 | NCBI WGS metagenome assembly WLWG01 (sample SAMN12718693, study PRJNA515312) | sponge metagenome | isolation source: marine sponge | host: Mycale hentscheli | place: New Zealand: South Island, Marlborough, Capsize Point | collected 2003-05-01 | reverse complement strand
ACTTCGGCGAGAGAGTCGCTGAATTAAACCCAGCTGCTTCACCTTTCTTCGCATATTTATCAAAAGTAGCTAAGAAACCTACAGATGACCCTGTATTTAAATTCTTAGAAAAAAGACATCAATGGCAGAGAAGAAACTTCTTTGTTGACAACAGTTCAGACATTACATTGACTGCTTCTTCATGGGAAGCCGCAGATTTCAATTTAAGTTCAGCTGAAATTGATGTTGATTACGATATTTATGGAAGAAAAGTAAGTGGCGGAGAGTTCAAAGCTGAATTTATTCAGGTTGGACAAATGGTTGCTTTAGAAGCAACAGCAACACTATCAAGTGTAGCATCACCAGTAATTGCATATTACAGAGTTACAGGTGTAACACAAAACTCAGCAGATACATCTATTGATGCAGCATACGTAAAAGCTGTAAAAACAGGTGTAGAAAATGGTGAAATTACAACATATGCAGATTCTGATACATTAGTATTTTCAGATAATGCAGATGGACAAGTAATTGGTTCAGCATACTTAGAAGGTGATACAGCACCATCAGGTGGATGGAGAGACGAGTTCTTCTCAAGAGAAGGATATGCTCAAATCTTCAAAACTGTTGTACCTCTATTTTCTGGTACTTCTTTAGCTACACGCTACAGAGGTGACGCTAACGAATACATGAGAGTATATCAAGAAAAACTTATGGAACATAAGATGGACATTGAGAATGCTTTACTATTCGGTTATGGTGTAACTGATGAAAGTTCAACAGACGCTGCACGTAAAACTTGGGGTATCTTACCATACACCGAAATTTACGGTAGAGTAAAAACATTTACTTATGCTTCATCAGGATATGATGACTTCGTAGATGCTATGTCAGATATTTTTGATGCAGAATCTGGTGCAGGTGGCAGTAAAATGGTACTTGCTTCACGTTCTATCATGAACTGGCTTAACAAATTAGGTGGTAGTTCTTTCTTAGGAAATACTATGAGTGCAGGAGTAGGGGCGGCAGCAGATGGCGTACCAACTTCATCAAACTATGGTGTATCTATAGATAAAGGACAATCACTATTTAATGGTGTTAACGTAACACAAGTAGATACCCTATATGGTACTCTTAACTTTGTTATGGAACCACTATTAAGAGGTCCTTGGGCAAACCACGCTATCGTTGTTGACTTAAACAATGTAGCTTACAGACCACTAGCTGGTAATGGTGAGTCAAGAGATACTCAAATATTAACTAACATCCAAAATAACGATGTTGACGGAAGAAGAGACATGATTCTTACAGAAGCAGGTCTTGAAATTCAACTCCCTGAAACACACGCTATCTTGAAATTTAGCTAATAGTTGAATACGGGGGAGTTGTAATATACTCCCCCAAAGAATTTTAACTTAAAAGGAGAAATACAATGGCAAATCCAGGAGTATTATTAAAAGGTGCTAAGATGTTATCTAAAACACCTATGGGTAAAAAAGCAACAAAGAAAGCCTATGAAATGGTAGTAGGTATGAAAAAAAAGGCAAAAAAATACGTACCATCAAAATACAAAAAAGGCGGTAAAGGACCAGGAGCTTCTACTAGAACTACGAGACCAGCAGAAGTGACTAAGTCTTACGGGCAAGCACAAAGAAGTACAGACAATATGTTTGGCAATGACAAGCTAACTAGAGATGTTAACAGTGCATATAAAAAACTAGTAAAATAGGAAAGTAAATGAGTTTTCAAACAGATATAGAAGCAATAACAGGAAGCATTAGTTCTTATACTACAGAAGCTAATAGTTATTTAGTAGAGGGTGTAAAGTTTATTACTAAGTATGTAATGAACAATATGGATATTGAACCTAGATTAACACAAAGCTCTGCTAAAGATAATTCTACGCCTACACATTCTATGACGGATGTATTGAAAGTATGTAGTGTTACTAGAAATGATGGAACAAGAAATAGAGAATGTTCTGAAATAAATTCTGCCGATAGAGATGACTATGCTGATATTAACAGTATTTATTATACTAGTAAGTTTGACCCAGTGTATTACATACTAGACAATACGTTAAATATTTTACCTACACCTAGTGCTAGTGAAACAGCAAGTGTTGTACATATAACACCAGATACATCTGTAGCAGTTAGTGAAAGTTCAATAGATAACTTTCCTACAGAATTAAATAGAGGAGTAGTGTTATACGCTTCACAACAAGTATTAAGAAAGTTTTTAAATGTTAAAAATGCAACATTAGTATCCTTAAGTACAGGATTAAATAGTATTAATTCTCCTTCAGGTTCTGGAATTATTGCAGATGTAAGTTATTCTGGACCTACTAATACTGATGTAGGTACAGCCAGTGCTGCTGGGGTAACTAACAGCGAGGCAGTATCAGCTGCTGATACTATTAATTTAGGTAGTCCTCCTGCATATAATAAATTAGCAAATTATAATTTAACTGGATTTGACCCTAATACTTCTATAACTGAATTAAGTTTTTCTGGTATTAGTGTGCCAACATTAACTGGTATTAATGCAGTAAGTTATTCTGGACCAGATGATAATGATGTAGGCACAATAGGAACAGTTGCAACTAGTTTTAGCACAGGAGTTACATCGCCAGGAGCTGCTAATATCGGTAGTGCACCTTCATATACTGCACCTTCATCTGATGTAGAGTATACGACAGCAACTATTGGTGTTGACGCATTACTTACATCAGAAGATGTAGAGTTAGCAAACGTAGCATTAGCAAAAGCACAACAACAATTACAAGACTATCAAGCTGATGTACAAAATAATAGCGTAACATTTAATTCTAATGTTGAAAAATTTAGAGGCGATAATCAATCTGCTTTAGATAAAGTTCAACGTGATTTACAAGCTAATATAGCAATAGCACAAAACGATTTAGCAGTAGCTCAAAATGATGCACAGTTAGCACAAGATAAAGAAACAAAAAATCATGCAGAAAAATCTCAACGATTAATACAAAATGCTATTCAAACTATGCAAGCAATATCTGCAGACAATGAAACTAAAATAGCAGAGTTCAATGCAAATCTTAATAAATATCAAGCACTTATAAATACACAGGTAACTGAACATTCAACTAATGTACAAAGAGAAATACAAAAAGCTGAATTACTTAGAACTACTGAATTATCAAGTTTCAGTGCACAAATACAAGATGAACTAAATGAGTTTAATGGACAAAACTCAAATTACCAAGTCGAAATACAATCAAAGCTAGATAAAGTTCAAAGAGATTTACAAGCAAATATTGCAGATGCACAAAATGATTTAGCTGCAGCACAAGCTACTGCTCAACTTACTACAGATGTAAATGTAAGAAATCACGCAGAAAAGTCGCAAAGACTTATACAAAATGCAATACAGGCAATGCAGTCTACTATGGCAGATAATGAGGCTAATTTAGCTAAATACAATGCTGATATAGGTAAATATCAAGCAGAGGTAAATGAGGCTATACAAGATTATACGTTAAGTTTGCAAGAAGTAACACAAGATTATAATTGGTTAAAAGACCAGTACGCAATAGTATCTGGAGATTTAGCACAATTTTTACAACCATATATACCACAAAGGGAGGTTCAGCGTGAAGTTGCAACAGATGATAGACCAAATTAAAAAGCATCATCCAGAGTTAAGTGCTAATGAAATTATTATTATGTTAAATGAAGCACAAGATGAATTTAGTGCTAGAACATTAATACTTGAAGAAGCTACTCAATTCACCACAGTGGCTAACCAACGTTATTATGGTTTAAAAGATAGTATACTAGAGTTGAAGTCAGTTGATTTAACAGATGATTCAGGTAATGCTACAACAATTAAACGTCTACAAGGTAGACCTAAGTATAGGGATTTAGATAATGTCTAATAATTATTCAAGAGTATATAATCGTTCAGTAAAAGAAAATGTATATTGGATTGAAAGAGATTCAATAGGATTGGCAATATATGACCCACTAGCAAGTGAAATAAATAGATTTGCAAGTTTAGATTCTGCAAAAACAGTAACATTGTTTTATTATAAAAAAGCTGACCACTTTAATACGTTGGATAAAGCAGCTAGTGCAATGGATGAGCAAAGTGAATTGCCTGTACAGTTTCATCAATATTTAGTAGATAGAGCTATACAAAAAGGGTATGAGTTTAAACCAGAGATGATTCAGATGGCTCCATACTTTGAAAGAAAATTTGAAAAAGGAATAAAAGAAGGTAAGATGTATGCTAACAGAGGGCGTATATCTGGAATGAGACAAGTAAAACAATCGAGTTATTAGTGGCTAATAATTGGAAAGACGGTGAATTAGGAATTAACTATTTAAATTTAGTTAATGGTGCATTAAGTGAAATGAATGATTCGTTTAATGATGATATTGAACTGGTATTTACAGATAAAGAATCATTATTGACAACAACATTTACAGATAAGTCTACATTGTTTACAACTACATACACAGATAAACCTTCTTTAAATAATGTTGTGTATACAGATAAACCAACATTGAAGAATACAACATATACAGATAAACCAAGTCTAAATAACGAGACTTATGACGATAAGGGGATTAATGCATAATGGGTGGAACTTTATCAAAACCGAATAGAATTAAAGATGTATATACTAAATTAGTATTTTACGATAACGGAGAATTAAAGTATGATGACGGTAGTTCAGACCAGACTATTACATCTATTGGTGGTGTAGGTTTTACATTGAATGCAGACGAAGGTTCTGTGACAATTAGTTTGAACAACTCAAGTTATACATTAGCTGGTGGAACAGGTATAGAAACAAGCGTAAGTGATAGTACTATATCATTTGATGTTGAAGATACTGTTTTATTAGATACGGAAACAATAGATTGTGGTGGATTTTAAAAAAGGGATAAATTATGGCAAATACGTTACAAATTAAAAGAGGTGTATGGAATACTACTGGAGCACCAACATCACTATCATATGGTGAGATAGCTTGGGATAATGCTGCAGAAGTACTATACATAGGTAAACAAACAGATGGAGGCGGTACAATAACTGTAACATCTTTAAACAATGTAGTTATTAGTGACATACCTGATGCTACTAGCAGTGTAAAAGGATTAGCAAGTTTTAGCAGTGATAACTTTGCTGTTACAAGTGGAGCAGTTACTATAAAAAATTCTGGTGTTGCAACTGCAGAAATACAAGATGCTGCTATTACAACAGCAAAAATTAATGATGCTGCAATAACTACAGCTAAAATAAATAATGATGCAGTTACATTAGGTACAAAAACAACAGGAAACTATGTAGCAACAATTGCAGGAGGAACTGGTATTAGTGGTTCATCTTCATCGGAAGGTGGTACACCTACGTTATCTGTAGATTTAGATGAATTAACTACAGTGACATCAATTGGTTTGAATGATTATATAGTTGGAGTTGATTTTCAAACTGGTAATACAGAAAAATATCAATTACAAACTATACAAACACAGTTATTTTCAGATGTAAGTGGAGATTTTACTATTGCATCTAATGGGGATGCAGCTATATCAGCTGGTGTTATTGTTACAGCAGACATTGCAGATAATCAAATTACTGGAGATAAATTAGCAGATGATATTACTATTGCTAATGATTTAACGGTTACTGGAGATTTAACAGTTCAAGGTGATACTACTACATTGAATACTTCTACTTTAGATGTTGAAGATTTAAATATAACCGTAGCAAAAGGTGCAGCAAGTGCAGCAGCAGCTGATTTAGCAGGACTTACAGTAGATGGACCTGCAACTGATGCAACATTGTTATATAGGTCTACTGGAGATAAATGGGTTGTTAATAAAGCATTTGAAGCGTCAGCAGGGTTTGTAGATACTACTTTTGATGGCGGAACATATTAAGGAATTAAATGGCTAACGTAATTAAGATTAAAGCTGGTAGCGGTGTACCCACAACTAGTAACATTGTAGATAGAGAACTTGCTTTTAATAGAAGCAATAATAAACTTTATATTAATGATTCTGGTACAATTGTAGATTTATCTGGTACTGGTGGAGGTGGTTCTGCAGAAGAAGCAGATAGGGTTGTATTTAATGCACAAGCAGGAGAAGCATTATCTAAAGGTGATGTAATATACATATCTGGTATATCAGGAAATACTCCTATTGTAAGTAAAGCAGATGCAGACGATAGTGCTAAGATGCCTGCGTTTGGATTAGCAAGTTCTTCTGCAAGTATTAATACTAGTGTTGAAATTGTTACATTTGGTACATTAGAAAACTTTGATACATCTGCATTCAGTGTTGGTGATACGGTGTTTGTATCTACTACAGCAGGTGTATTAACTGCTACTAAACCTACTGGGGAATCTGGATTAATACAGAATATTGGACATATTGTACGTTCTCATGCAAGTATTGGTGCTATAAAGATTGCAGGTTCTGGTAGAACTGCAGCAACACCAAACTTAAACCAAGATAAAATTTTTTTAGGAAATGCAAGTAATCAATCTGTATCAACCGCATTATCATCTATTGGATTAAGTAAATTTAGTAATGACTTAGGTTTTGGTGGAGGTGCAAACAGACTGATTACTGATGATGGTGATGGTACTGTTACTACCGAATCAGAATTAACTTATAGTGGTGGACTTTTAGATATTAGTGGTAGTTTATATTCTATCATAAGATTAAATGAAACAGATGTTACAAATAATCCTGCTTGGTGGACTGTGGCAGATGGTGGTAGTTATAGCATTAGATTAAATAATACTGGTACTTATCCATTAAGTATTGTTACTAATGCAAGTAATGATGCAGTAGATAGCATAACACTTGGATATAACACTTCTGTTCTTGGTAATTTAACAACTACTGCTCATTTACAACTTCCTTATGGAGAAATTAATGATGCAGGAACTGATATGAATATTGTATCAACTAATGCACTTACTCTTGGAACTGAAAGTGGAACTGCTTTAACAATACCAAATGCTTCTACTAATGTCGGTATAGGAACTGTATCACCTGGAGAAAAATTAGAAGTATCAGGTAATATAAAAATATCTTCTTCAAGTAATTATTTACAAGCATCTAATATTCAAAATCTTATTAGTGGTGGAACATTTAGAATCAAAAACTTTAGTGGAAGTTCTTTAGCAGAATTTCAAAATGATGGAGATGTATACATTCCTGGTAATGTTGGTATAGGAACTAACTCACCTGAATCACCTTTACATATTTCTAATTCTACTGATGAATTATTAAAACTTACTTCTACTGGTGCTAATTCTGAAATTAGATTTAGTCCAAATACAAGTGCTTTTGATGTTAGAATAGGTGCTACAGCATCAAGTGCTAATTCTGAATTTTATGTAGAAACAGCAGGAACTAAAAGATTGTATGTAGATAATTCAGGTAATGTCGGTATAGGAACTACCTCACCAAGTCAAAAGTTACAAGTAGCAGGACATACAAGAATATCAGGAGTAGGAAATGGATTATATTTTGATACAACTGGTTCAACCGAATCAAATGTTATAGCAACCATTAATGATTATGAAACTCTTATAGCAACTAATCGTGGTAGTGCAGGTTTTGGTGTTATTGGTAATTCAGATATTAGATTTGGATTTGGAACAAGCTACAATACTGCTCAAACAAAATTATATATAAATGGTTCATCAGGAAATGTCGGTATAGGAACTACTTCTCCTTCACAAAAATTAGACATTCAAGATGGGCAATTAACATTTACTCAAAGTGCTTTAAATCAAGCAGTATCAGGTAGAATTAGATTTAATGAATATTCAAGCGATTCCAGTGTATCAGGTGCATATATCCAATACAATGGTGCAAGTAATTATTTGCAAATGTTTACTAATAGTGAAACAACTGATTATGAATTTTTAAGAGCATTAAGAGGTAGTCATTTATCATTACAACCAAGTGGTGGTAATGTCGGTATAGGAACTACACACCCTGCATCACCTTTAGAAGTAAATGGTAATGTTGCTTTTGGAGATACTGCAACTGGTATAAAAGGTACAATACATAGCACAGACGAATATAGAATTAATGGACTTGATGTAGATGAAGGTGGTTGGAACTCATTACATTTGAGAGCAGATGGCACTGATGGATTATTTATTCAAAAAGATACTAATAATGTCGGTATAGGAAATCAATCACCTGCATATAAGTTAGATGTTAATGGAACTGCAAGATTTCAAGGTTCTGTAAGATTTCCTGATAGTGTGGGTGCAACATTTGGAGATAGTGGAGATTTGCAAATATTCCACAATGGTTCTTATGGAAACATTACAAATGGAACTGGGAATTTGTACATAGATAATACTACTGATAATGGAGATATGTATTTTAGAGTAGATGATGCTGGTACTTTATTTACTGCTATGAGAATTGATGGAAGTGAAATTGGTAATGTACACCTACCTAATGATGGTCAAAATTTATACATAGGACAAAATAACGACATAAGACTTGTTCATCTATCAGGTACTAATTATATGTATACTTATAATGGACCATTCTATTTAGGAGCAGTCAGCACAGACCAAGATGTATTTATTAGAGGTAACGATGGTGGAACATCTATTAATGCAGTTCAATTTGATATGTCGGATGCTGGTACTGCAATATTTAATCACGATATTTGGCTTAAAGACGATTTATCTGCAATACGATTTGGTGCAGGTAAAGATGGTAGTATATATTCTTATCAAGATGATTTATATATTGCTAATCAAACAGCAGGGCAAGATACTATTTTTAGGAATTTAAAAAGTGATAGTAGTGCTTATGTTGATAATTTATTTATAGATGGTTCTGCAGAAAGAGTCGGTATAGGAACTACATCACCAAGTAGTAAGCTACACGTGTATACAGGCACTGATATTAGTATGGATGCAAGTGGAAATGGTCAAGTAAGAGTAGAAGGAAATGGTTATGCTCTTGGTATTGCTTTAAATGCAAGTGGTGCATTTATTTATCAAAATAGTAGTGCAAGATTTATGGCTTTTGGAAATAATGAAACTGAACAAGTGAGATTAACTACTGGTGGGGCTTTACATGTTGTAAATGATGTAGTAGCATTTTCTTCTACACCTTCAGACCAAAAGCTAAAAACTAATGTCAAAGATATTGAATATGGTTTAGATACTATTATGAAACTAAATCCAAAACAATACGATTGGAAAGAAGACAATAGACACGATATAGGGTTTATTGCACAAGAAGTAGAAGAAGTAATACCTGAAATTGTAAAAGATAATGAATGGTTTGATGATAAGATTAAAACTTTGGATTATGAAAAATTGACTGCTGTATTAATTAAAGCAGTGCAAGAACAACAACAACAAATAAACAAATTAGAGGAGAAGTTAAATGGCTAAAGTAATCGCAGAAAAAACACAAGAAGTAGTTGTAGCTGATTCACCTAAAATGGTAGAAATCAAGCATACAAGAACTATGAAAGATGCTTCAGGAAAAGATGTAGAAGTAGTAGATTGGACTGATGTGAAATCAGTAGACGAAGCTATATCACAATGTGAAGCACATAAAGCTAATTTAGAAGCACAACTTACTGAGTGTGAAGCAGAATTAGTAGACTATATAGCAATAAGAGACGCTGAGTAATACATGTCTGTACCGATTATACCAAGTACTGGTGAGATACAATTACGTGGACATGTTCATGCAGCTACGCAGGGTATTGGAACTACTAACATAAGTTTAGCAGGTTCTAGTGTGGGAGGATTTGGAATGTCATTTCCTGCTGCATATGGACCTTGCGATGAAATGCCTAATGCTGGTATAGCTACTGGTCAAACACCATATGGTATGAATGAGTTAAGAGGGTTATCTTGGAATGCAGGAGGCGGCCCAGGACCACCAGAACCATAGGATAAATTATGAAAGTAAGTGAATACAGAGAACAAATGGCTGAAAGAGTAGCTGTAATAGAAGCTCAAGTAATTGATATTTATCACGATATAAAAGAGATTAAAGAATTACTTAAAGAGCAAAATGGTAG
>WLWG01003700.1_pt1 | contig 10065 bp, 8 predicted proteins | sample 6712871 | NCBI WGS metagenome assembly WLWG01 (sample SAMN12718693, study PRJNA515312) | sponge metagenome | isolation source: marine sponge | host: Mycale hentscheli | place: New Zealand: South Island, Marlborough, Capsize Point | collected 2003-05-01 | reverse complement strand
TCATGCTCTGAGTTGCAACTGGATTCTTTGAGGACATAGCCACGTGGCAATGCAGTGCTTGATGTCTTAGGAACATTACCTGAAACAGAACCATAAGCTTCCATCATGAGGTCTCTATCTTGGGCGTAATTACTATGCTGAGCCATGTTATTATTTATGTTCAATTAGCTCTTTATCGACAAAAAAAGAGGAGGTCTTTCGACCCCCTCCTCTGTTATTGGTTTGGACAATTAAAATTAACCTCCGATTAGCTCTTCGAAGTTAGTGTCGGTACGCGTGGCGTAAAAGTTAACAAGAATGAATTCAGCTGTTCTAACTGGCTTCAAGTAAATGTCAACTACAAGCTCGTTCTGATCAATCACTTCACCTGTATTGTTACGCTCATCACATACAATAAGGAAGTCATACAAGCCATCAGATGCTTTAACACGCTCAAAGAATGGTGTCAAAGTATTAGTTACTCTTGTACGAGTGAACAATGTGTTGTTCTCAAAGAGGAAGAACTGCATTGTTTTCTTAGTGATCTTCTCAAGGTAGAGGAAAGTACGACGAACGTTAATACGATCAAAGGCACTTGGCTTCTTAAGGAGAGTCTTTTGACCGAAGAACACATTACCCTGATCAGCAAAGTTTGCTACTGGGTTAAGGTTAACGGTGTAAAGGTCATCACGTTGGCGTTGGTTAGGACTGATTGCAATATCATCTGCATCGGTAATAACACCACGATTGAATCCAGCAGGTGCGCCCCATGGACCAACTGCAGCATCGGTGGAAGCCATCTTAGCGGAAGCAAATCCAGAAGATGGAACGTAGATGTAAAGACCAGTGTAGTTGTCATATACTTTCATCCAGTTAGCATAAACTGTAGCATAGGATGTATTAGCAAGTGAGAACTGATGGCGTAATGCCCAGTAAATGTCAACGTAGAAGTTCTTAGTAGGATCTTTCTGAACCTTCTGTGACTTACCAGCTACAAGAATCTGACGGATTGGATCAGCAATGAATAGAATATCACCACGACCACCATCCTTAACTGGGCCTGCAAATGTTGCAAAGCGGTTAAAGACTGTTGAGTAAGCTGTACGAGCTTCTTCACCGGTTGAGTCAAGAGTACCTGATGTTCTAAGAGCTTCAATAGCTGCTGTTGTACGAGTATCATCGAAACCACGAGCACTGAGAGTAGCATTAGCTGTCTCCATATAAGTGTGAATAGTTCCAAGACCACCTTCAGCGATAATGTCGATGTCAAACTTACGATCATTACGAACACGATCAAGAGCACGATCAAGCTTCAATGGAATAGAACCGATGTCTTTTGTAGTAAGGTTAACCTCACCATAAGAACCAAGAGGTAAGAGGTTGTCAACTTTATCAAGCTCATTGTTGTATGGAGTACTAAAGAAGGTTACTGGGAGACCAGCTGCAGCAGTTGTAATTGTTCCTGCCTGAAGACCTTCTTTGAATGCTGCTGTATAAACACGAGCCTTCTTAATTGGAGTACCATCTGGATTGAGCTGTACACCGTCAAGAGCATCAGCAACAAAAGAGTTAACAATAACATCAATGTTACGTGACTGGTCATTAATAGTATCAAGTGAGAAGTTAACTGGTGCACCACCATTCTCAGCATTACGCTGACGGTACTGACCAATTGAGCCATTATAGCCTTCCTCAAGGAGGTAATCAAGCTTGTTAGCTGCTTTAGAGAATACTGACTGACGAAGCTTGAATACACCAATGTTCAATGTATCATCAAACTCGGTCTCTGAGATGTCATAACCAACGATACGATCTTCCATAACCTGTGAGATGGAATTGGTAGCAGGGTTAGTACCAAACTCGGGAGTAGCTGTAAGAGCAAACTCAAAGCGAGAAGCTGGAACTTCAGTAAAGGCAGTTAAGCCAGCAGATGGTGGGGTTGATGTTGCTGTCTGAACACCTGTAATAGCATCGAAGTCTGTTGCAGGGTTAAGGTTAGTGTTATCGGAGATACCAACATAGTAACCATTGAACTGACCATCAATAACGGTTTGTCCTTTGTTAACAATAACAACTGCAGCATGACCAAGGTCACCAAGACCGGTAAAGGCTGTCTTAAGAGTAGAGCTCTGTTCAACTAACTCACCACTCTTATATTGAAGGTACTCTGCATCAGTCATTTCAAACTGAGTAGGTGCACCAAGAAGGTAAGTTGCTTGCTCAACGGAAGCATCAGTTACGATTGCGTCAGCTGTACGATCCCAAACAATAGCTGGGTATGCTAATACACTAATCTTTGAACCAAAGCCTTGTCCGCTTCCATCACCATAAGGTAAGCGGTTAACAAGTACGGAACCAGAAGAATTTAGTGTAGCACGTGTAGTGTGATAGAAGTAGCGTTCAGCTGCTGTCTTCGGAGTACCAAATACGCTCTCAAACTCGGAAATATTTCCAAGTCCAACAACCTCATCGGTAGGTCCTTCAGATGCAAAGCCAGCTACGTAAGTAGTAGTACCGGTTTGAGTAGTGCGTAGTGATAGATCACTCTCACGAATCTCAACTCCCGGCGATTGGATTGTCCTTTTAGCCATACTATTATTTATGGCTTTTTAGATGTAAATCTATTTTTCTTACAATAATTCTGTGTGAATCTGTGAGTAGACAAACGATAGAGAACTTGCTATCTCACCCTCATCTCTATAACTATAGTTGATAGCACCAACAGAGATAGGAAACGCTTTAGTATATGTAAATTTGATACGCTCTTCGTTATATTCATCTAAGCCATAGATAGTCATATCGGTCTGGTACTGCTTAAAGTCCTCATCAGTAGCAATGTTAGCTGCATCAAAGAGACCTTCCTTCTCATCATGCATAAGGTTAAGCCATTTATAAAGTACCCAGTAGTTATTGTACTCATTGTCAATAGTAAAGTCAACAGTTACTGGTTCGTAAGGTTGTTTGGCATGTGAAGAGTTATAGAGGTTAGAACCAGCATAAAGAATCTCAATAGCTGGTACTGTTATCTGTGGAACAATTGAACCATATACTGAGAACTGCATTGAGTTCTGATTAACATTGAATGTACTCCTACTATTCTTAGAGTCAATCTTCATTAATGCAGGAGGTAAAGAGAAGACAAGCTTAAACTTATCTGCTCTGCTCTTATTAAGGTATGATTGATTGGCCATACTCTTATTTAATCTATAGTGGAGTGAATCCAGCCTCTAATAAGTCATAATAATCATCACCCATATCATCATCAGTACCATCACTCATACCCCAATAGACTGGATTGAGATCTGGACTAGCATCTGCCATGTTCTCATTACTATAGATTGATGTAGGATCTTCAAACATCTGTACACCGAAGTCCATTGGCTCAATAACTTTAGGTCTACCTGTATCATCCTTCTCAATGATCTCAAAGTATTGCTCACATATATCGTTATCAAGAACGTAGTAGCCATACATTATTGCCATAACTAAGTCATCATGCCTACCCTTCTGCGCTTTCCATGTACCATTAGGGTAGCGAACAAAGTCCTTAAACTCTTCTAATGTATCAGCATCATGCATTACAATAGATTGAAGATCATTCATCCAATAGCGCATGTTCATAACACCTTTGTGCTTTGTATTAGTATGTGCAATCATACCATACATTCTATTCTTACGATGAGCTTGTCTATTGCCATAGCTAACAACTTTAGGGTAACCCATATCATGTACTAATCTATCTACAACTTGTGCACCACAGTTGTTACGCTCAATTAGAGCAAGAGGTGAACCATAGTTACGAAGCACTTGATAAACCTTATTACTAAACTCGAGAGGAGAGATCTTATTGTTTCTATATACAGCTACTTGTCTAACCTCAGCAGGATCTGTAATGTCTAAGACCTGTATTACTGAGCTATCTTTTCCAACACCTTCAGCTGTATCAATACCAGCAGCATAGAAGCGAGACTCATCTGGGTCTTCCCATATCTTATAAGCACCATCATCAAGCACTACTTTAGGATCACATATAGTCTTCTCCATCTTCTCGTAGATCTCATCATCAAGTGATGACTCACCAGAGTTAATCCACTCACAACAAAACTCTTGACGCCATGCTTCATCACTACCAATCGAAGCTCTTGTTTCTGCAGCCCACTTCTCATCTCGACCTGGTACCTCATTCCACATTATTTTACCTCTATTCCAAACACTATCTGGATTAGTCTCTGCATCATTGTAGATCTTATAGAAGAGGTTCTGTGTTCCGTTAGCAGTTGAACAAATGAATGCTTTAGATTTCTTAGATGAAGAGATAATAGGATAGACTGACTTCCAAAACTCTTCTACCAAATGAGGTTCAATAAATGCCATCTCATCAATAACAAGACAGTTAACAGATTGTCCTCGAGCAGCTGTACCGGTTGTAGTTGTAATACCAATACGAGAACCATTCTCAAGAGTCATAGATGTCTTAGCATACTCTTTCACTGGTGGTTTAAGCCAGTTAGGAAGTTCTTCGTAAGCCATTCTAACACGAGAGAAGATCTCAATTGCAGTGGCCTCTTTGTTGGCTACAAGAAGGATACGTTGATCTTTATTAAAGCAAGCTTGCCATAACAAATAGATAGTCATCAAAGTAGACTTACCAATCTGACGAGAGGCTAATAGAATATAAAAACGCTCATCTCTCATATCCCTCAACGCTTTCTTCTGTGCAGGATATAACTTGATCTTTTGTTTACCAGCATCCAAACTAACAATATAGAAGTACTTCTCAGCAAACTTAAGAATGTTTCTCTTTGCCTCTTTAAGTGCAGCAATCTTCTCAGGAGTATACTCACCCTTCCAGTTTCTATTAGGTAAGTTCTCATTACCCATATAGTAACTTCCATCGTTCTTATCTGCCATAGTCAGTATTTATTTAATCGAGACCTGGAAAGTTGCAACTTTTAATGGTTTTTTGTCCCACTTGCTATAAATAATAGTATGGCTAAGAAACAAGACCTAAAAGATCTCGGTGACGTTTATAGCAAGCTCGGTGAAGAGGTTGTTGTTTCTGAGAAAAATGACATGATCATCGGAGATAAAGACATTTCCGTTGGAGAAGCTCCACTTGCTGATGGTGGTATAACTAAAGATTGTGGTTGTGAAGACCCAAAAGAAGTTAAAGGAACAGATGCACCAGGTGTTGAAGATGACACTCCAAAGGGTAAGCTCGCTGGAACTCCTGAAGAAGATGAAGAAAATGCCGCAGAAGCCTTGGAAACCGCAAGTGTTGGCATAAATAAATATATGGCCAAAAAATCCGCATTTGATGAACTCTTTGCTAAAGTTATTTCCGAAGACTTTGGTATGGATGAACAAGACGACCTTAACGCTCTTGGTATCGAAGACGCTACCCCCGACGATGAGCTCGGCGAAGAGGGCGACGACGATGCTAGTGAAGAGGAAGTAACAATTACACTTGACAAAGACATGTGTCAAAAGCTCTGTGACATTCTTAAAGCTGCTTGCGGTGAAGAGGATGCAGATGAAGCTGCTGACGAAGATGTTGCTGACGAACTTGAAGTTGACACTCCTGAAGAGGACAACGAAGGTGCACCAACAGCTTTCAACACTCATTACAACGATGGTAAGAGCAACAAAGTTGGTAACCTTACTGGTGACGCATTCGGCAGTCAGCCAAAGGTGCAAGCTGCTAACAAAGTAGAGCATCCTACAGCTGGTCCTGGTGACACTGATGGTAAGCCACAGGCTCACGGAGATCACTACGACGACGGAAAGAACAACAAAGTTGGTAACCACGCTTCCGGCGATGCTTTCGGAACTCTTAAAGTTCAGCCAAAGAACAAAGAGGTTAAAGCAGGTTAATAACGTCAAACATATTTACAGAGACTCATGGGAAACCATGAGTCTTTTTTTGTATTCCATGTAAGGGGGCATAAATATATACATGCAGACATTCCAAGAGTATTACAATGGTGATAACATGATGAATGCTAATGCCGTTTCTGTTAAGCAGGGTGGTAAGAGTATCATGAGAGCCGGTCGTAAGCACGAAAACCTTAAGCGTAAGGAGTATCAGCACAAATGCCCTCATGTTAGAAATTGTATGCACAATGGTGCACCTATTACCTTATCAGGTCAACCTCTTGTAAATGCTCTACAGATGTATGGTATGGAGTTTCAACCAGGTGTTACAAATGGTATTGGTAACTCCGATGTAGAGGTTGTAATGTTTGAGGACGAAGAAGGTCATCCAACAGGTAAGATTCAAAGAAAGGCTGAGTAATGGGTTGTCCAGAGCACAATTGTAAACCGGAAGACATCATGGCTGCTGCAAAGGCACCATGCGGTCAGTTTATGAAGGGTGACAATCAAGGAGCAGCAAGGCTTGTCTTTGATATGGCATACCAAGATCTTATTAACAATTTTGGTATTGAGGTTAACTACTATGTTAAGCCATTCAATCTATCAGCTGCTAATCTCCTTTACGGTGAGCATCCAACAGCAATCTATTCTGCTGCTTCTGGTATGCAGATGTATGTTGAACTCTCTCAAGAAGCCTTAGCTCTATCACAATTTGGATTTGATCCTGGTGATGAGTTTACTGGCTATGTTCACATTGATACTTTCCAGAGACAAATGAGCTCTAATGACTCCTATGCAACTCTCGATGATGTAGAGCCTAAGTCAGGTGACCTTATACAAGTTGTTGATATGGGTTGTGATAGACCAGGTGGTCGTTGCGCAAATGTATATGAGATCACAGAGCGTAGAGAGCAAGATGTAAGCTCTATTAACCCAATGCTTGGTCACTATGTATATAGAGTACGTGCTAAGCGTTATGAGAACTCCTTTGAACCTAATGCACCAGAAGAGTGTGCTAACGAACAAGTCTATGATGACTCACAGTTTGGTGTTCTTAGTTCTAATATCCAACAGATGCTTAGTGCAGATGTATCACCTCCAAAGACATATACTTATGATGTAGATGAAGACTCTAAGAATGATGTGTATGATATGGATGCCAATGTAGATGATGATGTCTACGGAGACTATTACTAAAATTTAAAAGACAAAAAAGCCCGATGGTCTTTCGATCATCGGGCTTTCTTTTGAGAAACTACTTACGCTTCTTCTTTGAAGCAGCTCTCTTACTTGGACTTGGAGGTGTCTCCTGTCCCTTTGAGAACTCTTCATGTGTCTGTAGCTGCTGACGCGCTGGTTGTAAGAGCGATTGCACGATAGCATTTACATCAAACATTTCATTTACATCGTTATATGGACACTCATGTACAGCACCTGTAAAGGTATAGTCATACAAGTAAGAGTCAATAGTGCCTTCTGGAAGTTGAACTGGTGCCTTGATATTCTGGTGCATCTCATATCCAAATAGCTCTGGTTGAGTAGCAATCCATACAACGGTAGAAGGTTTACCTAAAGCAGCTGCTGCATGCTGAAGTGATGAGTCAACAAAGAGGCACCTATCAGCAAAGCGTAGCATATTGAAGAGCTGCTTCTTTGGAATCTCTTTCTCATAACGAATAACATCATTAAGCTTATGGTGGAAGTCATAACAGATGTGAATGATCTGATAGTGCTCTTTGAGAGCATCTACAATAGCTTGAGCTACTTCAGGGTGAATGTCTCTTGCCCATGAGTAGTTCTCTGCTTGATGATGCTTACCTGGACCACCGAAAGGTTGGAACATAAGGATTGGCTTTACCTTTTGAATCTGAGCAATCTCTGGATCAATATAAGCTTGCTCTCTCATGTTGAAGTTCATATTAGGAGCTTCACCATTGTACTTGATACCAATCATATCACACCATGTCTTAATGAGGTGTTGTTTCTTAGTAATGTGAGATGTCTCTTTGTATGGCTCTTGAGCAAATACCTCTGTATTCTTACCTAAGATATAGTCTTCATAGAAGTAAGGTACATTACCTAATCGATAGACTCGATGTACATCTTTGTTATTGAGATAGACTTCTGGCCATGCACAAACTACAATGATCTTTGATGTGGGGTGATTATTCTTATATGCTTTAACAACAGCAGTGCTGCTTACATGCTTTCCTATACCACCTTCAATGTTAAAGACAGCAAACTCTGGAGATTTTTTAGTGCTCATTACCATATAATTTAATACGGTAATGAGATAAATCAACTATACTATTGTGAGATGCATAGTGTGCCATTATGATTCCAAACAACACCTGGAACACCTGGATCACTTACAGGAAGGCCTGCAAGGTGTAAGGTTTGTGCATGTAGCATACAACCACTAACTGATGTCATGTTAGTACCACCAGCTAATACTGATGAGTCATGCTTTGCAACGTTAGTACAACCACCAAGCACTACTGATTGTGTACCTGAACCACAAGTCTTGTTTAATGCACCACCGATAGTAGAGCTGAAGCAAGCATTTGTTTCGTTCATCATACCACCGATAGTTACTGAACCTTGTGTGCAAGCTTTGTTCGAACCACCACCAATAACAGCACCACAACAAGCTGTACCACCAATAGTGTTACTTGCACCTCCAATAATAGCTGTATCATTTGAGGATGTTGAAACTGTATGGCCTGAACCACCAGTGATTAAATCACCAGTAACTTGTGTGTCAATGCTTATCGAAACAAGTGTGCTTGTATCTGTAATGCATGAGTCTTCAATATTGTTTCCTGCAGAATTGAACCTTGTCAACTTATTATCTGTACCACATATAGTAGCATAACCACTATCATTAGTCCATTGGCTTATGTTACCACTCTTGTTAGTAAAGTTTTGAGTATTAGAAGCTGTAGTTGTTCCTGTGCAATTGATACCAGCACAACCACTTTGATCAAGGCAAGCAACCATACCTCCATCTAATGCTAATGTAGCAGCACCACTTGTAGCACCACCACTAAGACCAGCACCAGCTGTTACAGCTGTAATGTCACCTGAACCACCACCACCACCGAAGAGTTGATCAAGGTTAACTCCAGCAGAAAGAATGTTACCATTAAAGCATTTAGTACCACAAATGGTTTGGTTGGTTGCAGTAGTAACATCACCAACACATAAGAGACCAGCACAAGCACTTTGATTAAGATAATCAAGAGCACCAGAGTCAATACCTAATGTAGCATCTCCTGATGTAGCACCACCAGAGAGTAATGTACCAGCAGTAACACCTGTGATGTCTCCTGTACCTCCTACCCATGATGCTGAGTTAGCTTGAACTGTTGTTGCTGTACCATTCCATCTTGTTGTGCAAGCAGGTGACATAACAAAGCAAAGTGAACCTGAAGTACCTCCTCCAGCCATACCAGCACCTGTACAAATCTCTGTAATAGCACCAACACAATTAAGACCTGGGCAAGCACTTTGATCCCAACTACCACTATTGGATTGCACTGTAGTATAGTTACCATCCCAACAAGCACTTGTTGCTGCAAGAGTTGTATGAGCTCCATTAAAAGCATCAAAGCAATTGTTATCCATTGCAACGTTAATACTACCTGAAGTACCACCACCAACAAGCCCGCACCCTGTTGTTATACCTGTGATGTTATCTGATCCAGTACTACCAATAGCTGATGCACTTACAAACTTTGTACAGCTTTCTTGCACAATTGCTACAAGCTCATTGCCTAATATACAACTTGCTTCCGGAAGTTCACTGATTTTAATACCTGCCATACGTTTATTTAATCAGAAAGCAGTTGATTATCGTAAGGAACTCTCCTATAATTAAGGTAATAAGACAATGAAAGCTCCAATTACCTTCGACGAACCGTCGCATACATATACACATAACGAAACTGGTGAGAAATATACATCTGTAACTACTCTATTAGGCAAGTATAAGAAGCCATTTGACTCTGATGCAACATCATTACGAGTGGCTCAGCGTGAAGGTGTATCTCAAGAGGTTGTGCTTGAGATGTGGGAGAAGGAGAAGAATAGAGCATGTGATCGTGGTACTGAGATTCATAAGTTGCTTGAGGATTATATTACCTTTGGTGAAGAGAAAGATGATTGGGGTTGGTTGTTTAAGACTTACGATAAGTGTGCACAATGGAATGT
>WLWG01003696.1_pt1 | contig 10073 bp, 23 predicted proteins | sample 6712871 | NCBI WGS metagenome assembly WLWG01 (sample SAMN12718693, study PRJNA515312) | sponge metagenome | isolation source: marine sponge | host: Mycale hentscheli | place: New Zealand: South Island, Marlborough, Capsize Point | collected 2003-05-01 | reverse complement strand
TTTAGACAGATATAGATATTATCAGTCTCAATCATAATCATTAACCCCACATTGCGCGAGATATATTGGGAAGTTCGGTATCAAGAATTTCACCAACACTACGAGCAATTGCCATATGCTCTTTCTGCGTTCCGTTGTCACCGCGTAGGTCAACGTAATGCAACCAGCTACGGATTGTGCCTGACATATACAGCCTAGTCACAGTGTTAATGGGCAGAACAGAACGAGCACACTCCTTAGCTACACCTGAGTGAAGCAAGGATTCGTACAAATTAACGGAATCACGGAAATGTTCGTCAATCTTATCTTGATAATACTCAAGTGTTTCAGAAGGCAAGTCATCAATTGAGTTCTGCCTATTCTTGTCATCCTGTCTACGTAAGTCTGGCAACACAGTGGCGAAGGTATCTGTAGGAATCGCATACCGTTGAGAGAACTCTTGGAATGAGAAGCTACGGTGCCGCAAGATTTGTGGCGAAATAGCACGTGTAGTGTGAATCTCAACGCACATTGAAGCCATTTCAAATGGACTCCAGTGCTTGTGTTTGATTAGATACTTGAGAAGCTTGGTTGAGTCTGGGTTGTTTTCATTAGCTGGATTAGACACACGGGCAATTTTGCCAATGAGCTGCTCAGCATTTGGTGTAACCCAGATAAGTTTAGCGTCGTGCATAGCTGGATATAAGTGTACGTATTTGTTTTACAGTAAGTTTATCTAATTGTTGAGAGACGTAGTCAAGCAGCTGTTGTTTGTAATCAGATTTGTTCATCAAGTTTGTATTCAACCCTATCTAGTTCTAAAATTTGTTTGACGTGGTAATCACGCCAGTCAGCAATTGCAAGCCTAAAACCAGCAATTAAGTTGTCACTAATTTCTGGTGAATCATGTTGCACATCAGCAATAAAATCTGCAAACATTTCTGCGTAATACTGAGGCGTTCCGTATTCGTGTTTCATTCTTCATTTCCTCCTGTTTGAATTCTTCCGTACATATTAGGTCTGACATTACCATAGCCAGACTTGATATCAAGAATACTACCGTTGTGAGTTTTTACTTTGTCGTAGTAGCAGTCAAAGATATCAACCTTAGTGTAAGCACGAACAGCATCATATAGCGTCTTACCTTCAACTACATACATAACAACGTGTGTATCTGAAGGCAAGCCCTTGCTATCAAAGTTATCTGGGTCTATTTCTTGGTCAAGTATCTGTATTCTGTTTAGTTCTTGTTTTGTAAATTCAAGCATTTAAGCGTATTGAGGTAAGTTTTGATTGGCAGTCTCGAAAAACGCGGGCATTCTGCTGGCCCTAGTGTCAGCAAGCCCTACGGCTTTGCCTGAGGTATAGAGGCTGTCTGAACAACCCAGCCAGAAGTTTGACGAGAGATGCTTGTGATCAGCTTCCCCTTTAAGGGATTGAAGAACCCAAGCAATCGTAGCTCTCCTAAGCTTATTGAGTTCTTTGTCAGTCTTAAGACCGAGCTCTTGGCAGACGATTGTGTTCGCTGCGACATGAGTGGTTTCGTCTCTGCTGATATCTGCGCTTGTTGTGCGCAATCCGGTGTCACCAAGGAATCGGAAGATGGGAAGTAATACGAAAAACACCGACCTTTCAAGTACAACTGCCTTGAGTACAGGGTGTCTGTCGAGTTCGAGCCACGCTTTAGTAATGCGTGCAGCTTCCTTCTCAAATTGAGTGGGGACCTTATGGACTTCAGCCGCGTAATTAAGGGCAAGGTCATGTTTTTCTTCATCTTTTACGTTAGAAAGCAGCAGCTCTCTACATCCTTCTGCTTCAATACCTTCAGGTAAATCGCCTTTCATCGCTTCAGCAATGAAGTCGCCTACAGGAATTTCAAGACTGCGAAGAGCAAGTGCACGTTGCACTGCTTCTTCACCACCAGTTAACAGTGTGCCAGCAGATACTTGGACGGGAGTCCAGGTACGCTTACGCTGATGTAGGTGGATGTACTTAGTTGCTGCTTTGGTCATTGGAATATGTAGTGAGGTTTATTCTGCACAACCCACACAGAGTGCTGGGTCGTTAAATACGCTGTAGTTAGCTTCACTGTCGTCATCTCCGTCAATGTCAGAGAAGTCAAAGTCAAACTGGTCATCTAAAGCAACCATGGCGTCATCTTTTGCTTGAGTGTTCTGCATTACTTGTAGTGAGTAATACATACTTGTCTGAGGTGATGCAAGCCATTCGTCAACAAAATGGTCGGTGTAAGTAATTACATCGCTCCAAGTGTTGTAGCTGTAACCATGACATAGATTGGTACGCATCAGCATTTCCATAATGCCGTCAACAACATTTTTATAGACATCCCAACCAACTTGATCAGCTGTCTCAACGTTGCCGTAGTCGTAATGTTCTACGCCAAATGTGGAGCTGTCCCTATCAACTTGACGCCCAATCGGTGGTGCGATTTCGGGTGTCGTTGTATAGCCTGCTCGGTCCTTGTAGCGATAAGAGCAAGAAGCTGTCGGTGCAATAGCAAATGCTCGATCCATGTTATTGGACTTAGCAATACCAGCTGCAACGTCAATTCCTTCTTGAAGTGCTTTTACAATCTTAAGGGCTGGTTGAGTCACTAAATAGTCAGCGTCTGCATAGAGGTGATGGTTCAAAGCATCAGCAAACTGTGAGTATGTAACTTCTTCCAGTGCAAGGAGATTGGCAAGACCAAGCATTCCTAAGCCAACTTGACGGTCATCTTCTTGAGAAAGATACTCGCCAGTTTTCTCAACACCAGTCTTTGCATGCAAATCAATGAGTTCAGTCATGCCTGTAGCAAATGCACCAACGATATCTTCTGGGCGACAACCGCCTAGGTTGATGTGCTCAAGCAGACAAGTGCCTCTTGATTTAAGGAAGACTTCGAGACAAACGTTTGCGTAGATACGTTCACCTTTGCCGTCTATACGAATCTTAGCTAGCCAGATATCACCGCGAGAGATACCTTTAAGGATTGCATTGCGGACATCTTCTGTTGAATCTTCCCACATTTTCTCGTTGAGATTGATGCAACGCTTAGCCCATGGAATCTCGTGACGTGGAGTTTCAATGAATTCAAGTATGTCAGGATGTGACAAATCTAGGTGAAGAACTACTGCACCGTTTTTGTAAACACCACCGCGACGCAGCTGCTCATTCAGGCAGCTATAAATTTTGCCAAAGCTGACAGGACCAGAAGCAACTAGGCCATGGCCATTGTCAACACCAGCAGCACGCAGCTTGCTTAGGTGAACGGCTACACCAGCACCGAAGCGCAGACCATGGCTGACATAACGCCAGCTAGCTTCAATACCGTTAGGGCCTTCCATGCTGTCTTCAACGACGAAGACGGTGCATGACACAGGCAAGCGACTGGAAGGGTCGTCAATCCAGTTCTGAACACGGCCTGTACGTGCAATAAGATTATTTTCCATGGGTGTCATAGTCAGTTGAGATGGGTTGTGGAACGCAATCTTCGAGATGAGGCGGTTTATAATTAGGTCCTTTCAATACCTTGCCGTCAACTCTGTATATCGGCTTCCCTTGTTCATCTAGTTTACTCATATTAGATTCATAAACGCGCTGCATTGCTTCATCTAAATCAAGATTAAAAGCAGCAGCAAACTGATAGCAAACAAAGACAATATCGGATAGTTCTTTGAGAAGTTCGTTGCGCTTTTCTTGATTCTCTGGATCTGCAAATACTTCATCAGCTGCATCTAAAAATTCTTTTGATTCTTCACAAATAAGACCGACTTGCATATCCCACAGTTTCTTTTTAACGAAACCATAACGAGAGATATTGTCAAGTGATTCTTGCTCAAATATTTCACGGAATTGCCGTGCTTGTTCGAGTAATGACATGTTTATTTTTCTCTTAAGGTGATACGTCCTCTTGATAAATCAAAGGGACTTAGTTCGACAGTGACACGGTCTCCAACTAATAGTTGAATCTTCCGTGTAATTAGTTTACCGGATGCACGACACAAACATTTGTGCCCTTCGGGATCTTCTAATTCAACGTTAAAGTAACCGTTGCCACTCTCTTTGAATATCACGCCTTTAGCTGATATTACGTTCGCCTTCTTTGTCATTGTTAATTTCTTCGTAGGTATATGATTCAATTAATGCATTCTCATACTGAGCTGTTAAATCCAGCTCATCTAGCAGATGGTCAACGAGACTAGGTCTACATTCAACGACCATCTCAACACGATATTTCTTTTTAAATGTCAGTGGTTTCATTCAGGTGGATTAGCGTATGTGTAAGCTTCAATCGTTGCGTCAAGGTGCTCAATGATTGCATTGGCACCAATGAAACGTTCGACTGCTTCTTCTGTGTAATCACAGTCTTCTTCTCCATCAGCATCTATACGACACTGAAGGCCTTCATAGGCAACAACTAATGTTGGTGTTAGCTCTACTTCAAGCTCTTCTGCAAGCGCTGTAAGTTGACCGTTAGGTGCACGTAGAGGGACGAAGTGTAATGACGCTTGCTGAGCCTCAGTGAGGCAGTTTACGTGAGCTTTTAGTTTCTCGCAGGGAGAACATCCAGGCTGTGAAAACACATAAAGTTCATACTGTTTCATCATGCTTCTCTTCCATTCGTGTAATAGAAACCACCAATGCAGTTACTAGGGTTAGATACAATTACATTCCTATTATGCATATAAGAACGCATACCATGATGATACACCAGCATCACAGGTTCACCGACATTGACAGTATCAAGTCTTGAACACAAGATAGTTTTAATGGCTGGCTCTTTACGTTTGTATTGCATCTCAGCTTCGTAGCCGAGGTGCTCACTTTCTTCAAGTGTGCTTGGGTTAAACACAGCTACCATGTGTGGTTCAGACACAGGGATAGCTTCCATCTCAGTGATGTAAGGGTTCATTAGTTACCTTGAATGATTTGGTTTGCAGCCGTGTTAGAGCTTGCTTCGTTAGGACGCACAAGCTTCAACGGAGGTAGATACTTTTTCTCAGCAAGATACACTTCGATTTCTTCTCGCATGCCAGGATATTTAAAAGCATCAAGGCGTCCGAGTATCTCGTTGACATAGAACGAAGGAAGCTCTGGTGAGTCTTGGGCTAGTGCTGCGTGGCACAGGCATACGAGATCGAGCAGTTCATAGTCAGGAATTTTGATAGTGTTTGACATTTAGTAGCTCGTAGTATTCATCAGGGTTTTCAGCAAAGTGGTCAAGCATTGCAATCAATGTTGCAACTGTAGTTTCGTTTGTATTGATAGGCAGATTAAGTAGAACGCCGGTAAGATTCCGGCGCACATTACGTAATCGTGCGACAGTATTAGCTGTCATCCTCTTCTTCTTTCTTTGCGATATTTAGTTTGTCTTTGGCGTAGTGACTTACGCATGCATCAATAGCATCTTCAATGAGTTCGATGTCAATCCATTCAAAAGCTAATGAACAGACTGAACGACGAGTAGACATATTCATTGAGGGATAATTCTCAATGAGGTAGGCGTCAATCTCGTACGTGAACTCACGATCGTAATCGGAGCTAGTAGGCATCAGAACATCAGCTCATCAGAAGCTGTCTCAGTTACATCAACAACTTCTGGTGGAGCAAGCGAAGGCTTAGCGTCAGTAAGAACAGCGTTGATAACCTCAACTGCGTCACGCATGATGGCGTCAGTCTTGACCTTGTCTCGGTCAGCACGAGCGTCAGTCAGTGCTTGATACGTCTCGTTGTCGGTAACTTTGGCAGCACCGTCACGCACAGCAGCGAAGCATGGACGCATCTTGGAAGTACCTTTCCAAGTATCAATAGAGATAAGGTGACCAAGAGCATCAGTGCGGTAGAGGCCCATGAGCGAAGTCATGAGGCACTGAGACCAGATAGTAGATAGACCAGACGTCAGCATCACACTGACACCGTTCTGGGTCTGAAGGAAGACGTTGAGCTTGCTGCCACTGAAGCCAGCGTCTGCGTAAACGTCATCAATAATTGTTAGTCCTGTAAGGAATACATTGCCAATACGTGAGACTGGCTTGCCCGAAGGCTCCATAAGTGCAGTCTTCTGCTCGTCACCGACGTACTGGAAGTAGACAGCGTCACTGTCTTTTACTAGTCCAATGCCAATCATGTAATCAACAGACTGAGTAGCTTGGCCGCCAAGTTCGGCAACAAGAGAAGCAGTATCAGCAGTTGGATTAGCAGTTGAAATAACAGTCATTTTATTTTTAGGTAAGGTAAATTGACACCCGTTAAGGGCATAGTGAAATATGGCCGGCGTAAGCCGGCAGATGTTTAGGTAGTTGGAGCTAGCTTGCCTTCAAGCTCAGCTTGCTTGGCAATAGCTAGGCACTCCACAACCTTCCAGACCATCTCACCAGATAACTGGTGGTGGTCACAGGCGTATTCAATCGTGTCTTCAATGACTTCAGTCAGTTCATTGAGCACTTCTCTGTCAAGTTGCATGCGGTTATCTAGAAACACTTTCGTTGAAATTATTATTGGCTTAGCCCTTTCGGACACTTTTAACTATAGCCGGCATTTGCCGGCCTTGGGTTATTTCTTTCCGGGCTTTTTAATAAAGCTTTTCCGTACAGATTTGGAAGAAGAGCTGCTGGAAGGTCTGTTCTTTACGCCAACGCGATTGCTTGCTCGATCTTGTACAGATTTCATAATGCCAGATTGAGCTTTTTTAATTTTGTCTTTTTTAGCTTTAGCAGCATCAGCTTTCTTTTTATCAGCAGCTGCTTTTTTCCGCTTTTCAGTTTCAGCTTTTTTTCTTGCAGCTTCCTTTTTTTCAGCAGCTTTCTTATCTTTCTGAGCTTGAATACGGTTTTTTTTGTCTTGTTCTCTATGCCACCAACCCATGATAAAAATGCAACTAGTTAGTTATATTTTACCAAGAAAGGATGTTAAGCATTAGGCAGGGTCCTGCATAGAACCCGCCGCTCCAATCAAAAGACACCGGGGATAATATCGCCTGTAAGTGCATAAGCACCCAGGGCAGCGATAACGCCAAGCATTGCTAGACGACCGTTGAGCTTTTCTGCGATTTCGTTGTGTGTCACGCTGACCTCCATTACTTGCATTTGTGGTTCTTTGGCGTAGATATTAGTTCTGCCGCCGTCTTCTGTAATTGTAGTCATATTATTAGTTTAGTTGTTAATTATTGTAACGGATTAATGCTGGTTCAGTGAGATTCTGTCCAGCTTTGATTCAATGCGAATCATATGAGCTTCGACTTTAGAAACAATCTCATTAAGGTCTTGTTTGCTGACATACTGTTCAGCTAGTCGTAGCTCAAGATTGTCAACACGTCTGTCTATTTCTGTCAGATGTGTCTTGGTAACGTATTTATCTACGATACGTAATTCGATGGCATCTACACGCTTGTCCATATCATTGATACGTCCGTGCACTCTGTTGGTGAGTGCACCGAGACCTGTAATCAGGCCAATTGCACCAACGATTGAAGCTTCAAGCATTGTTCCATAGTTACGTAATAGTTATATACATTTTATCAGTTTTTGGCACTGATACATTCAGCAATTGATTCTTCTGCCCACTCAAGATAAGCAGTACGCTTAAACTCGGGTTTGTCAGTAGATTCAGCAATAGCGTTCTCAACAGTAGCGATAATAAGGTCGAACTCTTTGAAACGCGGGTTGTTAAGACTGATGTTGTGATTTTGGTAATGCTTGAGTGCGTTAATCACATCACGCATTTGTTCTGTTGATAGTTTGATCATTGTGTTTAATTAAAAAATTCATTACATGTTCATATGCTTCATCGCGATCTTCGCCTGTATTAGACATACGGCGTTGAACCATATCTTCAAAGATAGCTAAAGCTTCTTTCATTTCATCAGTCATTTGCTTTCTATCGCACGTTTGTTGAGTTTTTTCAGCCAAGGATTTTTATCAAGATCTAAGTCATTAATACGATTAATAGCATTAGCTACATATTCAGGATTAATATCACAACCAATGAAGTTGCGGTCAGACATTTTGCAAGCAAGGCCTACTGAACCAGATCCCATACAAGGGTCGAAAATAGTATCACCAGGGTTGCTACTAGCTTCAATGAGACGCTTCATAAGAAGCACTGGTTTAGGTGTAGGGTGATTTTTAATAGAACGTTCAATGTTTTCTTTCCAAACAACTGATTGGCAAAATTCATTAAAGGGGGCTTTTTTCTTACGAGCAAAAATGCAGTTTTCTATGGAAGAAAGCCAAAAGTACTGTCCGTTAATTGGCGGATAATCTGGTTTTTCCCATATGCAGTGCCTTGTAGTTAGACCAAGGTCTACTAATTGTCCCCGGATTAAACCGGCTTGTTCAGTAGAGCAGAAAATATAGATAGAACCTTTAGTAACACGGACGGCTTCATTAACAAAGTCACTAATGTCAAAAGTAATTACATCGGCGTCACCTTTATTAAGGCTTCCCATTTTGGCAAGGCTACCTTGGCTGCGATTAACAACATCGTATGGAATATCTGTGATAGTCAAGTCAACTGAATTATCTATCATTGAGTTCATATATTCCATACAGTCTTTTAACTGTAGGTCAAACATTAAACATAGTATTGATATTGAACGGCTGGAACTGGTCTGCGTGGAAGTAGTGAGTAGGAACCTCACGACGCTGCCCTGCTACATAGGTAGCGGAATCAAATGTTCTGTCAGGAACTAATTGATTAATAGGAGCAACAATGCGCTGACCTGGAGTTAACCCAGCTCTATCAATATTAGCCAAACCTTTTTCAGTAACAGTGGAGTTTGGACGTACATTAGGATTAATTACATAGTAAATATCCTCGTATCCCGGAACTGAACGCTGAAGCTCTTTGAGTGAATCAAACCGATACTCTTCAAGCCCAAACAGTCCACCATAAGTTGGGTATTTGATTTTGTTTTCGAAGTATCGACCATCTGCTTGTGTGTCGGGGAGAATAAGTTTCTTACCACCGACCTGAATTACAGTTCCATTGTTAGCCAAGGAACCAGTGATTCCGTGTCCGGCGAGCAAGGTGAGGAAATCTTGCTCTTCGTTTTCTCCATACACTCGGTCACGAACTACATTCCCAGCGTGTTGAATATTGCGAGGCTTATCACTGCTACCGTGCAGTGAGCGAAGATCATCAAGTAAAGTCATATCATTTTTAGTTGGGGTTATTACAGCGCTTTCTTTGACCGGCTTAGTGAATACTTCACCAGCCATACGGGGAGTGCTATTGCCGCTCTTTTTTTGTGGTTTAAGTGCCTGTTGTACTGCTAGATGCAATTCACTATTACCCGCATCGTGCATTTTCATTGCACGTAATTGAATTGAACGGTCACGAGGATTTAGTATGTTTCCGTAGCCGTCTTCTACGTGACGTCCTATTGCTTTAAAGAATGCCACTATTTATAACTATTAAACCATAATTAAATTATATAAATATATTTTCACGCATTAAAAAAGCCGGGGTAACCCGGCCTGTTGTTATTTGTTTTTGGTTAGTTAATTAACCAATAGATGGTGCAATCAAGGCCACAGGTGTGGCGCTAGTTGACGCAAGATCGAGCGGGAAGTTGTGTGCATTTCTTTCGTGCATGACTTCCATTCCGAGACCTGCTCTGTTGAGCACATCAGCCCATGTGTTAATGACGTGTCCTTGGGACTCGACAATGGACTGGTTGAAGTTGAATCCATTTAAGTTAAAGGCCATTGTGCTTACACCGAGAGCGGTGAACCAGATGCCGACGACCGGCCAGGCAGCAAGGAAGAAGTGCAGTGAACGTGAGTTATTGAAGGATGCATACTGAAAAATCAGTCGTCCGAAATAACCGTGCGCTGCGACGATGTTGTAGGTCTCTTCTTCTTGGCCGAACTTGTAGCCGTAGTTTTGTGATTCTGTTTCAGTCGTCTCGCGAACGAGTGAGCTTGTAACCAAGCTTCCGTGCATAGCAGAAAACAAACTACCACCAAAGACACCAGCCACTCCAAGCATATGGAAGGGATGCATGAGAATATTGTGCTCAGCTTGGAAAACCAACATGTAGTTGAATGTTCCGCTGATTCCGAGTGGCATTGCATCAGAGAATGAACCTT
>WLWG01003693.1_pt1 | contig 10088 bp, 10 predicted proteins | sample 6712871 | NCBI WGS metagenome assembly WLWG01 (sample SAMN12718693, study PRJNA515312) | sponge metagenome | isolation source: marine sponge | host: Mycale hentscheli | place: New Zealand: South Island, Marlborough, Capsize Point | collected 2003-05-01 | reverse complement strand
GTTATGAATATAATTTATAACTTGACTTATAGTTGCTTTTTTAGTTTCGCTACTTTGAACTACTGCAAAACTTTCTGTTCCTTGTAATTCTGTAGCTGCGTTTAATTGTGATATTTTTTTACTCATTATTTATAATTTTATATTGTTACCGTTTTCTTGTAATATGTTACCTCCTGATTCTAATAACAATACTTCATCTCCATATATTTTTCCTACTCCTTGAGCCTGTAATGATCCATCGCAGCATTTTCTTGAATAAGTACCATCTGGACATAAACATCCTCTTCTATTAGATCTAGGAGTTGCTCTTCCTGGAGTTTTAAACTTTCTTGCCATAATTCTATTTTATAGGTACACAGTTAGGTACTTTTCTTCCGTCTTTATCTTTCATTCCTATTTGCTCATATCCTTCTTGACAAGGTAGTTTTAAAGAATGCTTTTCACAAGGCATATACCATATCCTACCTTCAAACTCGTGTTCGTGATGACCTTGACATCCAAAATCTTCAGCTGCTATTTCAGCTGATTCTATTGTAGAATAAGCAAGTCTATCTCCTATAATAGCATACTCTTCATCAACTATCATAGACTTTAATTCTAATTCACCAAGTTCTCTTAATTTACCTCTTGACCAACTTAATGCTGCTTTACCTCCCCATAATAAATAAGATATAGTTCCGCAAGCTTTACTATCATTAGGATCATAATAAGTTTCAGCTCTACTTAAATAAGAGTACATTCTTTTAATTGTAGATACACTTAATTTTTCTCCTCTTGCTAATTGTTGCGCTCTAACTTTTCCTACAGAAGTAGCACATTTATTATTTACTTTCTTATTAAGTTCAATACCTCTTTTAGCATTGTTTCTAACTCCAGATCCATAGTCGCTGTATGTTTCCATATCAACTTCTAATATATCAGTTAATTCTTCTATAATAGATAAAGCTTCTAGTTCCTGATCTTGCTCGTATTTAATTGCATCTATAAAATGACCTTCAATAGAAAACCCTTTTACCTTACCAGACTTAACATAATTATTCCATACATCATCATTGTTTACTTTCATAGATACCATCCAAGTACCTACAGGTAAATTAAATCCATATTTATTAGACTTATCTTGTTTTTCATCTTCTATTATCCAGGACTCGACAACAGAAAGCCCATTAAGTTTAATCTCGTGTTCTAAAGTAGAATTGTTTTGATTACCTTTAGTCAAGAAAAGCTCTGAGGCTTTCTTGACGGTTTCTTCACTGAAATAAATAAAATATTCTTGTTCGCCAAACTTTCTGAATATCTGTTTATTAGGTATTAAAGCTGGCCCCATTATTATTTTTTTATCCTTATCTACCTCAGCTAATTTTACTTCTTGAGATTTAAGAGCAATAAAATCTTCCTCTATTGCAGGATTATCAACTATTGATATTGCTTGTATTCCAGCAATGTCACTTTCTTCGTCAATTATTAATTCTATTATTTGTGCTTCTTCCATAATAAGTAAATCTTTTTTTTAGTATTTTGTTTTTATCCTATAGCAGAACCTGTTATAATGTTTCTGTCTAATTCTTGTGCTGTAGTTATATCATTACTAACTACAAAGGCTTTTACTGGTTCTCCTGTTCTTTGAGCAATAGCTTGGCCTAATTGAAACTGTTGTCCTGTACCTACTATATTGAATGAAGGTGCTTGTTGACCAGTACCTGTTGAACCTCCTATTCCTCTTGTTTTTACAGCTCCTGGAGCAGCACTAGGTACAAATTGAGTTTGACTTATTGCAGAAACCTGTTGTAATCCAAATTTAGTAGCCGCCGCTGCCGCTGCAACCGCTAAAGCTGGCCCAACTATAGGTATTCCAACCAATGCTTTATACGCTTTAGTTGCCATTTCATATGTTGCTATTAATGTTTCTACTATAGATACTGATTTCTGTATTTTGAATTGTCTTTCTGCAAGCTCATCTCTTTTTTCTTGTAAAGCAACTTCATTAGCTTCTATTTCGTTGTATATAGCTTCTTTTTGATCTGCTGTTAATTGCTCATTTCTTAACCTTTTTTTTAATTCATTATTTAATAAAGTAGTTTTTCTTTCTTCAGCAGATATCTCAGCATCAATTTGAGCTAAGCTAGCGCTTATGGCTAATCCAGCAATCTTTGCTAGTTCCTCTGCTGCTTTGCCTATGTTATCTCCAAAGTGTTTTAAGAATGCTTGAAATTTAGTCAATGTCTCTTCTTTCTCTTCTACGTCTTCTTCTAGTTGATCCATTGCAGACTTTCCTGATAATTGCAATTCTTCTTCGGCAAAATCTCCAAGAATCTTCATTCTTCTTTTATGGTAATTTTGCTCTATAATAAGCAATTGATCTTTAGTGGCACCTAAAGCTTTAGCTTCACCTATAGCATCGGACTGTTGTCTATTAACCCTTCTTAATGCCGCTTTTATTTCGTTATTCTCTAAAGCATCTATTGTTTTATTGTTTTCATCAACTAATAACTGCCTTAAATCATTTTCATTATTTATTCTTTCTCCTTTCCTTTGATTTGCATAGAAATTTGTTATTCTAAGAAGTTCTTTTTCGTGTAACTCTTCTATTAATTGTAAAGCTTCAGCATTCTCTCCAGCTTTCCTTTTTGCATCTTCGGTTTTGTAACCTAATTGTAACAATTCTAGCTCTTCGTCGGTTAATGATCCTAGTGATTCTATTTGTCTTTTAAGTTTTCTTATTAATTCATTGTCCTTTTCTTGTTGTTTATCTAATTTTTCTTGAGCGTCTTGTTTGGCTTTTTCTAATCTTGCTAATAGTTTTGAATATTCTTCAGATTTAAGATATGTCTCTGCCTCTACCGCAAACGATTCTTGCTCTAGGATATATAGGTCTAGTCTTTTTTGAGCTATTTGAACTGGAGTCAAACCTCCGGTTATTCTTCCTCTTTCTATTTCTTTTCTTAAGTTTATTATACTTTCAGCAGCTCCATCTAAGAAGGGGGTAGATTCTTTTAATGATTTTAAATTGTTCCATAGATTAGGATCCGTAAAATCTATTGCCGCACCCGTGGTATCTTCTATCTGTTTTCTTAAATCCTGAAAAGCTTTATAAGCTACAGATTTCTCGCCGACTCCAGCAGCAACTAATTCTATAGTTCCTCTCATAGCCATCATTCTTTCTACTAGATCCTGAAATGATTCGTCCTGCTTATTTATTTCATCATTGTTCTCTTGTATCTTATCAATTAAATCATCATACGTTTTAGTTAGTTCTTTTGTAGCTTCATTGAGTTCATCTGAACTTTTAAACACAGACATAATCTGATCTTGAAACTGCTGCAATAATGATATTAAAACCTGAAATACTAATATAATCCCTAATGGCCCTTTTGCCATTTGAGCAAAAAGCAAATTTAATGCTTTTGTAGTTCCTCCGGTTTTCGCAACTAATGTTACAAATAAGGTTGACAACTGAGAAAGGTTGTTGGTTATCGCTGTAATACCAAAGGGTAAATCAGATATAGTTCTACCAAATTCTACTAAAGTTGCACCAGCTAAACCAGCAGAAGAAATCATATCTTCATTTGTTTTACTAGCTTTCTTCATAGTTGAATTCATTCTGTTGACTGTTTTCTCAGCCTTTTTGAATGAATTATTCATTTTGTCTACATTATCTGTTATCCCTGGTATTTTAGCTCGTAGTTCGCCATCTACAAGTTTTATTTCTATTACAAATTCATTTTTATTAGCCATTAGTACGTCTTTTTGTTTTGTTTATTGCTTCTTTTAAAGTTCCAGGAGCTTCGTATTTCCCCTTTGCTATATCTATATATGGCGAAACACCATAATAGTCATTTAGTTTTAATAAGTCTAGTATATTCTTTAACATTAAAAATCATTTAGTAACTCAATTTCACTTTTACCATTCTTCATATTAGTGGTTATTGAGTTTATTTTATATTTTTTTTCATTTATTATTAATCTATCAGCCAAAGTAAGCTTTATAAGCAGTTTAGCGGGCAGAAAAGCAGAAATCTTAGTCAATCTATTCTTAGAGTCAAAAACATCGCTTATATACGTCTTATAATACGTTTCAAACAATGTATTTTCAAGTTCTATATTGTTATATTCATCTAATTCTGATTCAAAGTTCAGCGTTTGTGCGTCTGAACTTAAATCAGTAGTGTTTGCAGGTATAATATAGCTAGTACTTCCGGCTACATTAGCTGTAGAGGTTCTCATTCCTAAACTATCACCTCCTGTTATTCTTATAGGATAAAACAGTATAGGTTTACCTATAAAAGACTCTTGATTATCATCAGCACACCATCCCCATTGAATATCTGTTGCTGTAGCTCCAGAACTATCATTCAAATCATATAATTTTTCAAACTTCATATGTCCAAAAGGAACTGATAAGTTAAATGTAGATCCATCTAACTTCTCATCATCATTATATTTTATAGTACCCCATTCTTTATTAAATAGTTGTTCGTGAGTAGCTGCAAAAAACGTTTCTCTTCCTTCAAATCTAAAATCTATTTGTTTATAAGGTAAAGAAGTGTTTATTTGAGATTTTGTTATATCAACATAGTCTGTTATATCATATTCAACTCCTTCTAAATAAAAACTGTCTAAAGTTTGTATTTTTATTGTTTCATCATCTTCTACATAAGCAGTTAAATTAAATATTTTAAATATTCCTGTAAGAAAGTCTATGACTTTCATTTCAGGAATTTCCCTAGAAGTAATAAATTCAAATATTGCCTCTATAGTAAATTGAGTTACATCAAATGTATGAGACTCAGGAACTAATAAATCTGCAAATTCCCATTCAACAGCATTCTCAACTCCTGTTTCACCAAATATAAATTCTTCAGATACTGTTATTAATACTTTGTAAGTACCGTTACTTAAGTTCATATTTAATTGCAAATCACTATTAGTAGCTGATCCTGAAGCAAAATCATTACCGTCTTTAGTAACTAAAACGTTGTACGTTCCTGAATAACCACTATTAGGTTTAACAGTTAATGTGGTTACTAGTTTATTAGTTGTTGTATGTCCGGTGACTATTATGTTTTGACCTTGAGCTAAAACATTAGTCATAGTAGTATCTAATCCAAATTCTACAAACTCAGAATAAGTAGGTAGACTAACAGGATCTTCTATTCCTCCTTTTTTCCTATGAAGCCATAAAAATAAATTATAATAAGGTTCATTTGTTGTATTAAAGAAATCATTGGAAAATGTTAAATCATATTTAGATTGTATAGCTTCTATAATTTTATGAACTCTTAAAGCATATTTTAATTCTGTTAATAATAAACCTTGTAATGCAGAAGCATTATAATGAGCATTGTCTATTTTTTTACCTAAAGTACCAGAAGCTTCAGGATCTAAATTAACAATACCACTAAAATCACTAGGATCACTAGAATTATAAATAAGCCTTCTAGTATGAGTAATTAAAGGAGTTATAACATCACCTATTGATCCCACTAGCTTAGATCTTAATTGAGTTGTAGAATACGTTTGATTGTAACTTTCTAATTCTGTATCTAGATTAGACAGATCATCATCTCCTAATAAAGTATTTAGGTTTACTGTATTACCAAAGAAAGTTACCTTATAAGTATAAGGTTTATTGTTTTTCATATCAACACCATCTAATCTTATTTTACCTTTTTTAAATGGCATATGATTGAGTTCAATGATAGCATCTCTTCTCTTTCTTGCATCAAAATCACTAAGTAAAGTGTTATCTGCATCAACAATATCTGAATTGTAATAATGTTTAAATAATTTATTATTAGTAGATGAAGCTGGAAGATTAAATGTTTTAGTAAAGTCAGTAAAAACCTTAGAAATGTCTTTTACGTTCTGGATGGTCTGTGTGATAGACACAGACTCATCCTTAAACATATCAACTCTTTTATGTGAGCCATCATTATCTAATATGAATAATTGTATTGTAAACATTATCTAATATTTTGTATTTTATCAAACGCTAATTCAAACTCTATAGTGTAATTTATTAATTTATTATTTACACCTGTCTTCTCTTCTATTGAACTACTTTTTATAACTACAGGGAATATAGTAGAATTACTATTTCCAATTCCTTTGTCTACCCATATCTGTTGACTTAATAATAATTCTTTTATTGGATCATTAATATCTTCTGATAAAAAGTCTGTGTTTAATATTAAGCTTTCATTACCTTGAATATCTATTCTTTGTTTTTGAGCTTTATAAGTATCGTAGCTAAAATCACTTAAATTAAAGTTAACTGTACTTCTTTTATATTTATCAGAAGTAGTTTCCATACTTACACTAGATTTTTTGTTAAATATAATATCCTGGAGAACACCATATCTATTATAGAATATAACTCTATAAGGAGTATATTTTATGTTGCAAAGTTCTTTAAGTTCTATTGTTTGAGTTAAAGACAAACCTAAACCATCAGTTATAGTTACAGTACCTCCTGTAAAGTCGGAGGTTTGACTTATAACTACATATTGTATTTTATCGTTACTAGAAGCGTTTTGTATTTCATAATCTTCTCCAGATGCCATTATATCTGCATCTAAAGTCAATTGAGTATCGCTATCTACAGCAGTAATATTAGCAAAGCTGTCATCTGTAGTATTATACACTATATTACCTACTTTTACAGTAGAAGTAAAGTTTTGAGAACTATCTACTAATTTATAAGTAGATGTCCCGTCTGCCGTTCCGGAGTCTAGTACGGATCCGTCTGTAACTTTAATATCGCTAACTGTAGTACCCCATCCCACTTCATAACTATCCCAGAACTCATCTACAGCATTCCAAAATACAGTAGCAACTTGGCCCTGAACATCAAAGCTTAGTGTAGATTGTAAAGGTGCATAAATAGGAATAATAATATCTTTTCCAGGAATAAAGTACATTGTACTATTGCTAATTAAAGCTTGTCTTTCAGAAACAACGCTATCTCCTGGGTTTAATCCTTCTTTAAAGAATCCATAACCATCTAGAACTAACCAGGGTGTATTATTTGTTGCTGTTGCAGGAACTGTAATTGTATATGAATCACCTGTATCAGGAAATATATCACTGCTTATTGAAAGTGTTGTATCATCATCTACAGCGCTAACTGTAGCGCTTGTAGAATCTGTTGTATTGTTTACTGTAACTGTAGTTGAAGAAGGTAATAATTTTCTTATAAATTGTTGTGCGCTATCTACTAGCTTATCTGTTGTAACACTAGTTGTTGTTCCAGACGTTACTTGCACACTTGTGGTTATTTCTACCCAAACTGCATCTGTTGCAAAATTATAATATTCAGTCTTAAAATAATCTCTTATTATTTCAGCTATCTCTATACTTGCAGAAGTTTTACTAAATATTTTATATCCTTCTCCAGAAACAATTATATCAGTATCTAGAGATAAAGTAGTGTTACTATCTACTGCGCTAACTATTGCTATTGTATTATCTGTAGTATTGTAAACTAAATCACCAACCTCTACTGTTGAAGAGAATTCTTTTACAGAATCTACTAGTTTATTAGAAGTTGTGGAAGTTGTTGTTCCAACTTCAACAACGTCTTGTATTCTATCTTTTGTAATAGTATAAGTTGCAGAAGCAGGTTTGTTAGTTGTATAAAGTCCTGTATAAATAAATATTTCATAAGTAAATTTTTCTCCTAAAGCGGCAGCAGACTTATAAAATATAGGACTTCTAGATAATTGTGGTGTTGCCATATTATTGTTCTTTTTGTATTTTAGATATTTCCGTTTTTAACATATTAATAATTTCCTCACTATAGGTTAACCCTAATTTTTGTTCAATATAAGGCCTGAACTTTAAGGTTGTATTCTGGACATAATTTATACCTTCATAACCATAGTCTCCTATTTTTCTGGATATAGCAAATGCAGCATCCCTTCTTTTAATAAATTTACCCGTCCTAGCATCTCTTCCGGTTATGCCTTTTTCTTTTAGCCATTTTATTATGTTATTTACAGGTGGTCTTTTACCTGGTCTTCTTCCTAAGTCTACATTTCCTGAATAGTATTCAATTTGTCCGCTATAACCTTTAGAAAAAGCATCATTATATATCCTTAAGGTATTGTCAACTACATCAGGAACATTAAACTTATTTATTAATTCTCCAGAAGCTACTTTACCTTTTGCAGATATTTCTCTTATCATCTCTTCCACAAGATCATCTCCTAACTTCTTTAACATTTTATTTGTATCTAATGCCATATTAACAAACGCTTGTAGTTTTATTAGGTAATTCTATTATCAGATCTACTCCCCATCCGGCCAATTGATTCTCGAACCTATCTAAAAATGGCCTAGCAGAGATATCTCCTCTAATCTGAAACAAATCATCGTATGATGCTCCACGTCTCATATCGCCCTGTAAGACATTGGCTGCCGCCAATTGAGTGTTTAGGACGTCTATTAAGTTGTTGTTACTATAAAATTGATCAGAATCGTTTACTTCTCTATTGTCATCTATTATGTCTAAAAATAACACAGAAAGATTCATAACTATAATATGATCCTGAAATGATACATTACCCATTTGAACGTGTGCTAAAGGAAATATTGTTGTCTTTGCTAAGTCTACCTCCATAAGGTCACCAAAAGTGACCGTCTGGATGCTAGGATTAGATCTTAGATTATCTTTTATTTTATCTAACGTTTCGTATACTGCTATCATTTATATGATTTTTTAATTAATTTAGATTCTAAATCGTTTTTCTCTTTTTCAAATTCTAACCACATCATTGCTTTATGAACATTGATTTCTGTAACTCCGTCAATCTTAAAGACATCTCCTTTAGCAAGTGAGTATATTGATTGATACCATCCCCATTTTTTAGCAAATCCCTGGTTGTGACTTGAGGCTTCGATGTCTGCCGATGTTTTATTAAAGAGTCCATCGTAATTTTCGACAATTCGATCCCTAAATTGCAAAAAAAAAGCATCGCACCAACAGCAACAGAAGCGGGGGCATCTTTCATTACAGAACTGTACTTACTACTGCCTTCATATTTTTCTATTTTATAGAAGTCTTTATTTCCTGAAATGATAGGTCTATAAAATACAGCCATAGCTTGATGCATAGTTTCCCAGCTACTCATATACTTTTCTGCATCTATGTATTCACCTAAAGTCATTTTATCTAAATTTGGTATAAAACCAAATTCTACTTTTTTACCTTTAGGATCAGTCATTGTAAACCTTGTGTTTAATTTACTTTTATGTGAAAGTATTTTGGCTAAATGATTTATTACCGAATCCATTTGGTTTACCGGTAACTCATAAGCCTCCTTCATAGATATTCCGCAAAATATGTTAAGCATCTTCAAAGCAAGGAAGTTCTGATCTTCAATATCCTTATTTTCATCTACTACTTTTACATATTTCTGATAGTCTTTTAGGCTTACGTCATCTAACGCAAAAGGTACTTTTAACTTGAATGTTTTCTCCATATATACAGTTAATCTTAAATAGCATAAAGTGTATCAATAGAATTTTGTATATTAGATTTATGGAAACACACAATAACTTAAAATACTCAAGAAATGAAATCTACGCCTATGAGATTGGTTACAGAGTAACTGAAGATGGATTTCTTCAAAGTCCAAGAGGAGGATATATTGGGAGCCTTAATCCAAGTGGATACATAAAGTTTAGCTTACAAAACAAAAGAAAAAGATACTGTGTTCTTGTGCATAGACTTCAGGCTTATCAAAAGTATGGTGAAAAGATATATCAAAAGGGATTGCAAGTAAGGCATCTTAATAACAACAAACAAGACAACTCATATTCCAATATTGCATTAGGAACTAATAAACAAAATGTCGCTGATAGAGATAGAGAAACTGTTTTAAAGAACGCTTTGTACGCTTCTTCTTTTACTAAGAAGTATGATTACAATAAAGTTAAATCTTATTACAATAAAACAAGATCTTATAAGTTAACTATGCAAGAGTTTGATATTAGTAGCTCATCAGCTTTGCACTACATATTAAAGAAAGGTTGTTAATAACTTTATTGAAAATAATAAACAAAAAGCAAAACAAAATGATAAAAAA
>WLWG01003692.1_pt1 | contig 10091 bp, 9 predicted proteins | sample 6712871 | NCBI WGS metagenome assembly WLWG01 (sample SAMN12718693, study PRJNA515312) | sponge metagenome | isolation source: marine sponge | host: Mycale hentscheli | place: New Zealand: South Island, Marlborough, Capsize Point | collected 2003-05-01 | reverse complement strand
TTCTAACTCTGCCGCTATTATTATAGGAGATAATATGGCTTATTACAGCACTAAAACATACGGACACAATATCGGACTATCAGCGGTGTTCCGTCAACCACATGCAGATCATTCACACTGCAAGTTTTTACATGGATATAGTTTAGGGTTCAAGTTTACGTTTGGATGTAGCGAACTTGACAACAAAAACTGGGCTGTTGACTTCGGAGGATTGAAACCGTTGAAGGCTTGGCTTGAAGATACATTTGATCACAAGACTGTTATTGACAGAGAAGATCCATTCTTGTACAAGTTCGCAGAACTAGAGAATATGGGTCTTGCAGAGATTACAGTACTAGACGGTGTGGGTGCAGAAAAGTTTGCTTATCATGCATGGAAGTTTGCTGATAACTTGATCCGCGAAGCAACAGACAATCGTTGCTGGTGTGTGAGTGCAGAATGTATGGAGCATGGAGCAAACAGTGCAATCTACCAAGCAGTGGACTGAAACCAAAGCAGAACGTAAAGCAAGAAAGGCTCGCTACAAAGCGGGCCTTGTTGTAGAACAGTCTAAACCTGTTTTAACAACTGTAACAAAACCTAAAAACTATGTTGTATGTCTCAAGTGGGGCGACAAGTACAGTGCCGACTATGTAAACAAGTTGTACAACATGGTAGATAGAAATATCACTATTGATTATGAGTTTGTGTGCTTTACAGAAAACACAACAGGATTAAATAAGAATATCACAACTTATCCGTTGCCAAAACTACGAGCCAGTGGTTGGTGGTACAAGCCTATGTTTGTTGGAGCAGACCTGCCAATAAAAGGAACACTATTATTCTTAGACTTAGATGTTATAGTATTTAAAAACATAGATAAACTGTTTGCACATAACCCTAATAGATTTTGTATTATACGTGATTTCAACCGTAGCCAGCGCAAAGATTGGAATCGTATGAACAGTAGTGTGTTTAGAGTTAACATAGGACAATATGATAATATCTGGCAACAGTTTAAACTAAATCCTCCTGCACATATGCAAAGACTACGTGGAGACCAGGATTGGATGTTTAAACATATTACCGATCATAAATTCTGGCCAGACGAATGGGTAATGAGTTACAAATGGGAAATGCGAGACAGGAGAGATCTCAAACTTGATCCAGTAAGAAAACGCAACTTTGTAATAGATGCACCTCCAATAATACATCCAGATACATGCATTGCTGTATTCCATGGAGAACCTAATCCTGCAGATGCAAACGACAGTTGGGTAAAGGAACATTGGAAATGAACACAACTACTAACATTTATGTAGTACATACATACAACAAAACTACACAACAATCGAACTATAGATATCACGGAGTTTATAGTAGTAAAGAACTTGCTGACACAGCGGGTAAAGAATACTGCGAAACATGGGGCGAAGATACACTATGTTATACAGTAAATATAAGTGCATTAGACGACATTATCAATGGCATACATAAGAGTGAGCTTAGTGGTTGACAAACTAGTCAAAATCTAGTAATATAGTTTTATGATTAGAACTTATATGATGTATGCAGGTCTTACTTTTCTCGGTTACGAGTACGGTGAGACTGAAGAAGCAGTGGTTTTTAGGACTATCGGCAAGTTTGGCCCGCCTCAAAACTGGAATGAAACTGAATACCAGGCAACTCTTATTAAGGTGCCAGAACTGGAAAAGGCATGAACGATTTGAAATTTACAACATGCGGTGACTACCTTGCTGATCAGCAAGTGACTAAACGCATTGGCTTTGCCTGTAAATATCTACACTACAAACAAAATCAACCTAAGAAACTGTTGGAAGAACTACAGCGTCCGCTTACCGAGCGCAGCACAACAGTGGCATGGCTAAATAGACAGAGTAAGGATGTTGCAGAAGAACGCATGTGGGATATCATGGTTCACAATGCAGCAGCAGCAAAAAGGTTAGTAGAACATGTGGGAAGCCTTCCTCCAGAACTTCGTATGGTCCGACTGGGTAGCAATCAGCTTCCTTGTGCTACCGAGTCTAGCTGGCGCTATTTTTGGTCTTTGCCTGACGTGGTTGCGTACGGAGAAAAGCACTACAGAGAGGTTGGTGACGCAGCCAGACGCCTGGATGTTAGGCTCTCAATGCACCCAGGACAATTTACAGTCCTTGCTTCGGATAACCCAGAAATCGTCGAAAGGAGCATAGAAGAATTTGAATATCACGCCACTCTCATACGGTGGATGGGGTTCGGTAAGAAGTTCCAAGACTTTAAGAACAACGTCCACATCTCGGGTAGACAAGGTCCAGCCGGTATCAAAGCCGTCCTCCCAAGACTATCACCAGAAGCAAGAAATACTATCACGATCGAGAACGACGAAATGTCGTGGGGTCTCGACGCAAGCTTAGAATTAGCAGATGATCTAGCTTTGGTATTAGATATTCATCACCATTGGGTAAAAACAGGAGAATACATTGAACCAGATGACGACCGTATTGGACGCATTATTGACAGTTGGCGTGGTGAGCGTCCTGTTATTCACTATAGTTTATGCCGTGAGGACGTACTACAAGATCATAACGATAATGTTAAACCGGAATACAACACGCTCCTTGAAGCAGGATACAAACGAGCAAAACTAAGAGCACACAGCGACTACTGCTGGAATAATGCTTGCAATGAATGGGCATTGTCGCATTGGTCGTGGGCAGATATTATGGTAGAAGCAAAGATGAAGAACTTGGCTAGTGGTCAATTATATAGTATAACTGACGAATCAAAGCATCTGGCTGCATAAATACGTTATGAGTAATTTTATATCAACTATGTATTCTCGCACTACAGCGAAACAAGTAACAAAAGCAGATAAAAATCCTAACAGAGTGCTTGGCGGATTAAAAGGCCAAGGTGTTAATAGTTTTACTATGCTAGGCGAAGACGGTGTTGAAAAACATATACCGACACAAGCATATGTGCAAGCTCTAGAAGAAAAACTGAGGACACAAGATACTAGGATAGCAATTTTAGAAAAACAAATTAGGAGATTTTCAAATGGTTAAAAATTGGATTAAAAAAAGAATAGAAGAACGTTCTACAATTGACGGTGTTCTTATGGTAGCAGCAGGAGCAGCCATCATTGTTTTTTCACCACTTACAAAATTGATTGCATATGGTGCAATTGCTTATGGTGCTTGGACAATTTATAGACAAGGATGAAAATAGCAGCAATTGGTTGTAGTTTTACAAACTATATGTGGCCAACTTATGCAGATATATTGCAAGCTGATAGATACGGGTTGTCTGGCATAGGCAACGAACGTATATTCTACATTTTATGTCATTTATATAAAACAGAACAATTACATTTATATGATGCTATTGTACTACAATGGACTTCTCCTGGTAGATTCGATTATCTAACAAAGGATGGCTGGACATATAATGATGGTAATATTGCGTTTAGTGAAGAAAACAAACATATTTGGAAAAAAATTAAAGAATGGTACAACGAAGATTTTGAATATGAAAAAACTGAAAATTATATTGTGAGTACAAGAGCTATTTGCGAAAAAATAGGTATAAAGCAATTTCATATGTCAATGGTGCATCTAGATGATTTTGTAGATCAACCTAATTTAAATAGAAAATATCCTGGTAGATATAGATTCAAATCGGCACCTTGGTCAAAACAACCTTTTTTAGATGGACACCCAGATATTCCCGGACATATAGAAATAGCAAAGCAAGTGGCCAACAATTTTGATACCACAGTTGATCAACTAATGATTGATAAATGTACTAAATTTCATAAAAAAATTATGAAAGGTATGGATTTCTTAGATGTAGAAAAAATGTATGATTCAAATTTTCCATATAGGCATATTACTACTGGCAGTTAAATTCCAGACTTTCTTTTTGTTTACTCCTTGTTTTTGAGCAAAACGTTTTGCATCACAGTTTTCACATACGTGAAAATAATTATTACTAAGACGTTTAGGATCCATTTTGCCTCTTTCTCTAGTAAATTCATTTTCGCAATTATCGCATTTAAATAAAACCATAGTCTTTTTACGATTATATGTGTGTTGCTTGCCTAGTTTGCTTTTTCGCATATGCCAAGTATCAATTAAATATTCTTTTATAAACATAACTATATTTACATTAAGATTATAAAAAGCAACGATAAATATTAGAAAGGAACACTATGAGCATACTAACTTTAACCCCAGCAGCAGAGAAACAAATAGATCTTTTAAGTGAAGAGAATGATTGCTATGGAATTACACTCAACATCAAAGGCGGCGGTTGCGCAGGTTTTGAATACGAATGGGGCACCGTTGATAGTCCAAGTGATTTATCAACTGATGATGAAGTAGTAAAAACAGCAAACGGATGTGCGTTTGTGGTCGGAGCACATAGTTTGATGTTTTTAATTGGTACTGAAGTAGACTATGTTAAAAGTCTAGTAGGTTCCAACTTTGAAATTAACAACCCAAATGCACAAAGTAGTTGTGGATGCGGTGTAAGTGTAAATTTCGATATGGATGCAATTCCAAATTTTTAAGGATAGGATATAATGGCTAAACAAGAAATCGATATTGGTGTAGAGGGCAACGACGGTACAGGCGATAGTATTCGTGAAAGTTTTAAGAAAGTAAACGAAAACTTCAGTGAACTATTTGCAGTATTTGGTTTAGGAGGCACTATTAGTTTTACAGCTTTAGACGATACTCCTAGTCAATACTCAGGAAATGAAAGTAGCGTTCCGCTTGTAAACACCAACGCAACATTTATGAGTTTTTATAGATTTGTTAGTGATAGCGGAGCAAACAATAATAGTGTAAGCAATCCTAGTTCAACAACAAACAGTGTATTTTTCACATTTACGGATCCTGATCCTACAACTACAAACGATAGTGGAAGTGCAAGAATAGTAATTAACGATCCTCATATCGAACGTGATCCTGATCCTAGATTATTAAATCCTTTATCAGTAGAAGCACCAGCTGCTTATAGTAATGCACAAAATACCATCCTTAGAAACATCAGCGGTTCGGGCGATAGTGCTACAACTATGGTAGACAATTGGAATGCTATACACGATAGTCTGCCGCAAATTTCCACAGATAATCTTTTAATTAGTAAAGGCTATGCAGACGATACCTATATAAACGCTGATGGTGACGAACTTACTGGATTACTTACATATGATACAGGTGTAGGTCCTGCGTCAGGAAGAGAAATACCTGCAATGGAAGATGTTATCTCTCGTGCAGGATCAAAAGAAAATAGGACTATGTTGCAAGATTTATTTGCAACAGATCATCCGGCACCATTACAAGGAGCAGGCACACCTCAAGGCGAAGATGATTTACAATTTGTAACAAAACTATATGTAGATACACAAGGTTATGCTTCACCAACTAACTTATTTGTTAGTACAAAAGGTGATGATTCGCAAGCATTTACACCTTCGGGTCAAGAAGGTAGAAGTTTAAGTTATGCTTACGGATCAGTAAATGCTGCAATGCAAAGAGCTGAACAGATTATCCAATCAACTCCTTTCGAGCCTGGTCCATATGTGCAAACTATTACACATTCAGGCAATAAAATTAATAGTGCGGTCGACACTGTAACTGGCGTTGGAAGCCCTGTGGCAACATCAGCAGCAGCAAGAGCAATTGTAGAATCAAAAAAAATACAAATTGCATTTGACACAACAGATTATATAAACACTAACTTTCCAAGTTTAGAATACGACGAAGGAATTTGTAGACGTGATACACAATTAATATTGCAAAGTATAGGGTTAGATGTTGAAGCAGGTTCTACTGCAAATTATCTAACACGTTGGGCAGGCTTTAGATATAATGCTAATCCTAGTGGTATTCTTGCCAAAACAAAACAACTTACAGAAACTATAGCTGGTATTAGAAAAGCTCAACAATTATTACAAGCAGAATTTATTGCCGATGGTACTATTAGTGCAACAGTGCAAGGATACTACGGTGATAGATTTGATGAAATTGTATCTCTTATTGAAAACAATGAGGATTTAAACGTAAACTTAGTGTATGGTAATAGTTACACATTTAGTTTTACAAACGGTGGACAAGCAGCAGTTGACCAAGGTATAGCAGGCAACCCGGATTTACGTGCAGGTAAAATTATTGTTGGTAAGCAAAGTGGTGCAAAAGGTATTATTACCGCTTATGCAAGAGCAGCCACAGGAACAACAGATAGTATTACAGTCCAACTTTTAGAGCCTTTTGATTTTGATGTAGGTGAAGAATTAGAATTTGCAAGTGTTGTTAGAAATAATCAAGTTACAGTGTTCATTGAAAGTGGTATTTACAACGAACAGCTACCTATCAAACTTCCTGAAAATGTAAGTGTCAAAGGTGACGAATTTAGACGTACAGTTATCCGTCCTGCAAAAGGAACATCACAAAGTAAATACGCCAATACATACTTCTATAGAGATATCGTTTTTGATGGATTACCTGCAGCAGACTCGCCAGTAGCAACTGTTACAAATATAAGTGGTGCTGATGGAAATAGAGCAGCAGGTACATATCAAATTGCAGCAAATGATTATGCAAAGACAGGAATTGGTCAAGATGCTACATTTACTATTATTGTTAATGGTAGCGGTGCTGCAACTGTAAGTGTTGGAAATGGTGGTACTGGTTGGATAATAGGTGAAACAATTACTATTGATGACGATGATATGGGCAGCGGCGGTGGCGCAGCATTAACATTTGATGTTGCAACTACAGGCGGTGGTTATCACTTTACTCACCCACAAGCATCAATTCAAGGAAAATATGGATATCATTATCTCACTGATAGTGGTAACCCACAAAATATTGGTACTAATGGTGCATCTAATCCAGGCAGCTTTCCACAGGCTGCTAACCTTATAGAATTGAACAAAGATTTTATTGTTGAAGAAACAATTCAATATGTAGATACTACCTACCCTTCATTGGTATATAATGAAAGTAAGTGTCGTAGAGATACACAATTAATTATAGAAGGCTTGATTAAAGATTTAAATGCCGGCGGCAGAAAAGCAACTCTTATAAATCAAGGTGCATACTATACCGGTGCGGTAAGCGGACAAGAAGCTCAAACAGAAGCTGCAATTTTAAATATTAAAACAATACTTACTAGTGTACTTGCTAATGACAGTGGTAATCCTTTTGCAGCAGCTGGATCAGTATCACAGATTTTTGATGCAGATTATGCAGCAGAATCTCAATCCGATACTAATGCAAACAACTTAATTGATTGTGTAGCATTTGCTTTTGATAGTGCATATAATCCACCAAAAGAAAACAAAGAAATGGATGTGTTCCTTTGTAACGATGCTACTATTGTTAGAAATATTACTGTGCAAAAACACGGTGGATTTATGATGGTACTTGACCCTGAAGGTCAAATTCTAACACGTTCACCTTATTGTCAAACTGGTACAAGTTTTTCACAGTCTTTTGGTACAAAACGTGCGTTCAACGGTGGACAATATATCGACGGTTATGCTGCAAATATGCCAGCACAAATCTCAAATGTTACCAATCCATTTAAAGTAACAATTGGTTCCCCGGCAGGACAAGGATTGTTTATCAGACGTCCACCTACTCCTTTTCCTTTTGTTTTAAACGGTGCTAGATATCAGGTAAACGCAATTGAAAGCTATGACCAAACTGCTGGTACGTGCGATTTGATTATTGATGAAACCAGCAACAGTGGAAATGGGTATACAGGTAGCACTGGTGTTGATATATTTGTACAAAGTGGTGGTAACAGAAGTATGTTATCAAATGACTTTACACAGGTTAATGACTTAGGTTTTGGTATTGTCGCTAACAACAATGCCCTTACAGAATGTGTTAGTATGTTTACATATTATTGTCATACAGGTTATATTGCAAGTAACGGTTCTCAAATTCGTAGTTTAGGCGGTAACAACAGTTATGGCTTCTTTGGTCTTGTATCAGAGGGTGCCGATCCAGACGAAATTCCAACTGATGTAAACCTTCGAGACGATATGGTATTTTCTGGAAAAGTAATTAATATCGAAGGTTATTTAGAATTCACTAGTGCAGTGCCAGGCGGTGTTACGGTTGGAGATACAATCGAACAGCAAGTAACCAGTGCTAGTGCTACAGTAGCAGCATTAGGCGAAGGCGGCAAGAGAATATATATAACAGATATTACAGGTATATTCAGTGCAACAGACGATGTTACTACAGATGATAGTGCAACTATATTACAACAACCTGCTGCCGTTGTTTTAGAAGATGTAAGCGCAGATGCCGATAAGCTCTTTGTTTATGTTTACGATTGTACAGGATTTCCTTTAAACGTAAGTGAAGTTGAAATTTTACACCCAAGCGGATTATATCAACCATACGAAATTACAAACGCACAACAACTTACATATAAGTGGGGCGAATATGATGGTATAAATGATACCATTGCTGCCACTTATGCAGGTAGTAGTCCGCAATCGTCAAAAGCTACTTTTAAAATTACAAAAAATAGAACTAACGGATATCAAGTGGATATTCTCACCGCTGGCGGTGGCTATGCAGTAGGTGAAACATTTGTGGTAGCAGGTAATTTACTAGGTGGTGCAACCACTGCTAATGATGCAACGATAACAATCGACACAGTAAGCAGTGGCACTGTAACTGCTGTATCTGTCACAGGTACTGCTACTTTTGATGATAGTTCAGCAGTACGTGATAACAGAGTTTATAGATTAAACTTAGGTACTGGTATTGAAGGAACAGCAAGTAATGGCCTACAAGAAACTTCACCTCACAATACTCAGTGTATTATTAGACACAAACAAAATTTCATTCTAAATAACTTTCCTGTAATCAATCCAGCAACAAGACCAAGTACTGCGTTTGTATTTACAGATGATGCAGACCTTACTTACCGTACAATTTCATTCGGTACCACAATACTTGCAGGATATAATACAACAGCTACAGAACGGGTTGTTACTTTTGACAGTAACTATAGATACATTGACTTGACTGCACAAAATGATTACCTTACTACAGCAGAAACCAATGGTACGTTTACAGTAGATCCTAACTTTGTAGATATCCTAGGCGGTGTTACTCCAGATGCAACAAAAACATTTGGTAGTAAAGTTGGAGATAGATTTATTATAATTAATCCACTTGATGCAACTAACCAAGCAAGAATTGCCAGTGGTGAAATGATATTTGCTTGGGGTGGTAAGGTACACGTTGTAGATACTTATAGTGAATATACATTCAACCCTGGAACTGGTGTTGTACCAATTGCAATGATAGGCATAAGTGATAAAGCAAACAGTGATATTAATTGGCCAGCAACCGCGGCAGGATTAGGTACGAGTTTAACCAACACCGCAGGTATAACACTTAAAGGTGGTTTAGTAGCTGGAGAAGACGGTGAAATAACTGTTAACATTAGTACTACAAGAGCTACAGGACACGATATGCTCGATATTGGTACAGGTGGTTATAATACAAGTAACTATCCAGATCGTATTTTTGGTCAGCCATTTGGTACAAGTGTTGTAAGCACTAACGATGCAATTGACAGTACAGGTAATGCAAGTAAAGCACAGGTACAAGAACGTGATAAAGGGCGTGTGTTTGCTGTACTTACTGACCAAGATGGTTTCTTCCGTGTAGGTAGATTCTTTACAGTTGACCAAGGTACTGGTAGTGTTACATTTAATGCAGCACTTGTTCTTACAAACATTGACGGTATTGGTTTTAAGCGTGGTGTACGTGTAAATGAATTTAGTGCTGATGACACATTCACAGATGCTAAAGGCGATGCAGTACCAACACAAACAGCAGTTGAAGGATATATCAATGCACGTTTAGGTTTAAATAGAGATGGGCAACCATATACTCCAGTAATTGGACCAGGCTTTCTATCATTAGGCGGTGCTGGATTCAGTGAAACACCTATGCAAGATGTTCTTAATATGGGTAGTAATAGACTAACAAATCTTGCTACTCCTATTACCGGCAGCGATGGTGCAAATAAATCATATGTAGATAGCAAAACAGACGAACTTAATGATA
>WLWG01003691.1_pt1 | contig 10091 bp, 11 predicted proteins | sample 6712871 | NCBI WGS metagenome assembly WLWG01 (sample SAMN12718693, study PRJNA515312) | sponge metagenome | isolation source: marine sponge | host: Mycale hentscheli | place: New Zealand: South Island, Marlborough, Capsize Point | collected 2003-05-01 | reverse complement strand
CATACCCTGCTGCTCCTGATTCAGAGTACGGTTGGGAAAAACTCTTTAGCGAAAGACTTTACTTTGCTTATAACAGGAACCATGGTATTCCTGTTCGGGTTGCTCGCTATCACAACATCTTCGGTCCAGAAGGAACCTGGGACGGTGGAAGAGAGAAGGCACCAGCTGCAATCTGCCGTAAAGTCGCTTACCTCCCGGAGCAGGGTGGAGCAATCGAGGTGTGGGGAGATGGCTTACAAACTCGTTCCTTCTTGTTCATTGATGAATGCATTGAAGCAACTAGACGATTGATGGACAGTGACTTCATGGGACCAGTGAACATTGGTTCTGAAGAGATGGTTACTATCAATCAACTTGTGGAGACTGCTGCTAAGGTTGCCGATAAGGAAGTTCAGAAAATTCATAAACTTGATGCACCTTTAGGTGTTCGTGGACGTAATTCAAACAATGATCTCATCCGTGAGAACTTGGATTGGGACTATTCACAAACTCTTGAAGAGGGTATTCGTATCACATATAAATGGATCAGTTCTCAAATTGAATCCAACGACTACACTCCATTCCACCACCCCGTTTAATATGAGTAAATTAGGACCATATGCCTCTTACAATAAAGAGACTGGATATGCTACTTGGGATCATCCAACTGCAGAGTATGTTGGAATTTTTGAAAGGTTGAATGTTAATATTAATGGAATTTTGCATGTAGGTATGTGGGATTTTGTTGAACATGACTGTTACACAAAACTAGTTGGTACAAATGTAATTGGCGTAGAAGCAAATAAGTTTGTGTATGAAACTATGTCAAAACCAGTAGCAGATAGATGTGGATACAGATCATTTAATCAGTGTGTATTCAGTGAAGATGGACTTAAAAAAAGATTTTATCTTGCAAATGATTCATCAAGTCTTTCTCCTATAGGTCAAAACTCAGTTGAAGTGACAACAAAAAAACTCTCTACTCTTGTTGAGGAGAATCAGATTGATATGAATCAATATGATTTTTTAAATATTGATGCAGAGGGAGCAGAACTTGAAATTTTAAAGGGATTTGAAGACTACCTTCAATACATTAATGTAATTGATATGGAAACATCTTATGATGACAGAAGTAACACTGGTGCATATCATGATGTTATTGTAGAATGGTTAGAGGAAAGAAATTTTTCTCTTGCAGAGATGTCTGATTCATACCAACATGAGAGGTGGGGTGATTCTGTATTTGTAAGAAATAATAAAGAGTTACAACCCTTTGATAATAACAAATATTTACTGAAATGAAAAGAAAATTTAATCTTGTAGGAAATACTTTTACTCATCTTACAAATGGGAACAAAGGATATTCTGTTCATGGTAAAGAATCTAAGTATATTGAGTGGGTCACTGAAGGTGGTGATGCCACTTTTTATATTGACAATACAATCAATGATGGTATTAATGATGGACGCAAAGGTCCAAAGTATCTTTGGCTCCTGGAGTCTAAGTATATCAAGCAAGGACTAGTAGAAAGTATTATTGCCAATCGTCAGTTGGTTGAGGACACCTATGAGACTATCTTCACTCATGATCAGAGGTTGCTTTCTCTTGGTGACAAGTATAAGTGGGTTCCTGCTCAGGGTTTCTGGATCAAGGAACCAAAGGTTTATGAGAAGTCAAAGATGATTTCTATGATCGCCTCTAATAAAAACATGTGTGAGGGTCATAGACTTCGACTTGAGTGGGTGGATAGGATTGGTGATCAGGTTGATCTCTATGGTCGTGGATTTAATGAGATTGCAGATAAAGAAGAAGGACTTTGTGACTATATGTTCTCTGTTGCGATTGAAAACGGACAGTATGAAACATACTTCACTGAAAAAATTCTTGACTGCTTTGCAACAGGAACTATTCCAATTTATCTTGGTGCTCCTGACATTGGAAATCACTTTAACATGGATGGAATTGTAAATCTGACCGATGAATTTCAGGTATCTGAGGACATTTATATGAGTAAACTTGATGCTATTCAGGACAATTTAGAGAGAGCAAAGAAGATGGAGATATTGGAAGACTTCATCTATGAAAACTATTTAAACGGAGAATGAATCATGACAGACAAAGACAAATATTATCAGGAATCAATTTCTTCTGGTATCCCAACTTATTATTTTCTTTTGAGAGATTTTGGAGTTGGTAAAGGTTGTAAAAATTTTGTAGAAACTGGAACCCATCTTGGTAATGGAGTTCAATATGCCTTAGATCATGGATTTGATGAAATCCTCAGTTGTGAGATGATGCAGGATCGATATCAACATTGCATGAATAGATTCAAAGACAATGATAATGTTAGTCTTTGGCTAGGAAAATCTGATGATTGTTTTTCTGAAATGGTAAGAGCACTAAATGAAAAATCTTGTTTTTGGTTAGACGCTCACGCTGAAGGTGGAGGAGTACCTACTTTTGAAGAATTGGATGTAATTAAAAATAGTTCTATCAAAGATCATACAATTATCATTGATGATATTCCTGTATACTTTGGTGGACAAGTGGCAGCACTAGAGGAAAAACTTCTATCCATTAATAAAGATTATACTATTGAATATTTTCCTGTCGATCTGGGAGGAGAGAAGGGTAGAGTTGATGATTATGAATTAGTAGCTTACGTATGAGACCTTGTTTAATTAAGCAACCTGCTGGCATTGGGGATATATTCTTTTGTCAGAAAATTGCTAGAGTGATGATGCAAAGTGGTTACCAAATTATTTGGCCATTAAGACCTGACATCTACTGGATTAAAGACTACATTAAAGACATTGATTTTCCTACAACTGATGATAAATTTATAGGAAAAGACATCTATGATCGTGGTGCTGGAGCAGTAATTGAAGAGAATGGCGCTTTCATCAGCACTGCTACGGCAGACATGACTCATAATGATGGTAAAATTATGAGTTCTAAGTATTCAATGATTGGACTTGATTATTCAGACTGGCGAGATTATTTTAAGTTTGATCGTAACTTTGAAAAAGAAGATGACTTATACTATAATGTTCTTGGTCTCAAAGATGATTCTGAGTTTGTACTCATCAACAACCTACATAACACTGATGTGATTGATAGTGGTATTCTCTCCCCAGAGAATTATGACTTGTTAACTATAGAACTCAAAATTATTGATGGGTTTACTCTATTTGACTGGTGTAAGGTTCTTGAAAAGGCAAAAAGTGTATATACGATTAATACATCAATCAACTATATTATTGATGTATTAGATACTTCTTATGAAGAGTATGTAATCATTGCTCATAGTGAACAAAATAAAACTGAAATTGATTATCTATTTAAAACCCCACATGAAATGATATGCAAGTAGTAAAGTATAAAGATAAAGTCTATCCACATTTTCAAACAGTTGGTAATGCATCACAATTTGCAATACCATATGCTAAGCATTTTTGTAAAGGGATTGGATATGATATTGGTTGTATGAAACCTGAGTGGGCTTTCCCTAATGCGACACCCATTGATTTGGACTTTGATGATCCTTGGCACGCTGATAATCTTCCTGAAGATCAAGTAGATTATATTTTCTCTAGTCACTGCTTAGAACACGTTCCAGATTGGATAGAGACCCTTCTGTATTGGACTAAGAAGATTAAATCTGGAGGTACTTTATTCTTATATCTCCCTCATTATGATCAGGAATATTGGAGACCCTGGAACAATAGAAAACATAAGCATGTATTTTTACCTGATATGCTATTTGATTTTATGAAAGATGTGGGTTATAATGATATATTCGTAAGTCAAAGAGATTTAAATCATTCATTTATTATCGTTGGAGAGAAAGCATAATGGGACAACTTAACCAAGCAATTAAAATTAAAAATGTTCTCAAGTTTTATGATATTAAAAACTTTGTAGAAACTGGAACAGGAATTGGAGAAGTAGTGCGGTCAATATATGAGATTGATAGGAACATTAAAATTCATACTATTGAAATAATTAAAGAAATTTATGATAAGAATAAAATTTCTTTGTCTTACTTGAACAATGTTAGTTGGCATCTTGGACAATCTTCTGATGTTTTGCCTGACATTGTTCCTTCTTTGAATGGAAGAACTTTGTTTTGGTTAGACGCACATTTTCCTGGAGCTGACTTTGGATTGGCAGAGTATGGTGACGAAGAAGATCTTGACAAAAGACTTCCCTTGAAGACTGAACTTGAGATTATTGTAAAGAATAAAGATATTTCAGATGATGTGTTTATAATTGATGATCTTCGCATTTATGAGGATGGTCCTTTTGAGTCTGGAGTATGGGAAGATCGTTCTAAGTATGGTGGTGATGGTATTGAATTTATTGAGGAACTTTTTGAAGAGACTCACTATGTTGTTAAGTCATATAATCAACAAGGATATATTATGCTATTCCCTGTGAATAAAGAAATTGGTGAAGAAGCATCAAATTTAGTTGTTGGATCTATTGAATGATGAATAAAAAAATTCTTATTTCAACTTGGTGTACCGATGATTATAAAGATCTTCTAGGTGTTGAAAAGTTAGCAAACTCAATCAAACACTTTCACCCAGAGGTAGATCATGTCATAATTGACACTAAGATGACAAATGAAATCAATGATAAGTATTCTCCTTGGATGCGTCCCATTTGGATGATGGCACCCACCTGCCTACCGTACATTGATGATTACGATATGGTCCTTCACTTGGATGCTGACGCTGTTGTCACTGGTCCGATGACTGAACTCTTTGAGTGTGATGCTGATGTGATTGGTGTTCGGAACAATAATAGTTTTGGTAAGGCAGGATCCCATAATGGCATCACCATCACTCACTTAGAACCATTTGGTGATGGATCACAGATTCCTATGCAGGGTTTCATCAACGCAGGACTTGTCGCTGCCAACAACAAAGAGTTCTGGGAAGACTGGCATGATGTAAATCATCAGTCTGCAAAGATTAAAGAGACTACTCCTTGTGCTCACGGTTTGGGTGATGAGAATGATACACTTAATCAAATCTTTCATAGCAGTAGTTACGTGTCCAAGGTGATTGATGAAATTGGAAGTGGAGTATCTTATGGACTTTCAAGTTGTTGGGGTAACGATCCTAACAACCATTGGGAGAGTTGGTCGCAAATTTATGTAAAACATGATAGACTATGGATTGATGATCCAGTCACACAAGAATCTATGTGTATCAAGGTTATGCATCAAGCAGGTGGTAGCACTGCTGCTGCGTTGAATAGATCCCAAGGTGGATTTAGAAATTGGTTGTCTTCCGTCGTTAGTGACGAAGTAAATGATTATTTAAATGAGGTTCAAAATGGTTGATATTGAAGCACTGCTTGAGGGTGTGAATCCTCCTTATTTCGCTAATAGTAAGTGGGAACCAGGCAACCCTGTATATTATTCTGGTCCTTACTGGGATAATCAAGAGTTGGGAGCAGCTGTCAATGGACTTCTGAATGGTAAGTGGTTGGCATCTGGTGAGAAGGTGTATGAGTTTGAGAAGAAGTTCTCTAAACAATTTAACAAGGGACACTCCTTGATGGTGAACTCTGGTAGTTCTGCTAACCTGGTTATGATTGCTGCCTTGAAGAAACGTTTTGGTTGGCAGGATGGTGATGAGATCATTGTATCATGTGTTGGTTTTCCTACTACCATTGCTCCTATCGTTCAGAATGGTCTGAAACCAATCTTTGTTGATATTGACTTCTCTGATCTAAACTGGAATCTGGAGGAAATTGAGGAAAAGATTTCTACTAAGACTCGCGGTATCTTCTCTTCTCCTGTTCTTGGCAACCCATATGATGTTGATGAGATTGTAGGTATCTGTGATCGTAACAAGATCATGTTGATCTCTGACAACTGTGATAGTTTAGGTAGTAAGTGGAATGGTTCCTTTCTTACTGATCACTCTATTGCTGCTTCTTGTTCTTTTTATCCCGCTCATCATATCTGCACAGGTGAGGGTGGTATGATCTCTTCCGATGATGAGGAACTGATTAACATTGCCCGTAGTTTGGCATGGTGGGGGCGTGATTGTTATTGTGTGGGTACACAAAATCTCCTTGCATGTGGAACATGTGGTAAGCGATTTGATAAGTGGATCGAAAACTATGATGGTATTATCGATCACAAGTATGTTTACTCTCAGATGGGATACAATCTAAAGCCCATGGATTTTCAGGGTGCTATTGGTACTGTGCAACTGACTAAGCAAGATGAGATTCATCGTCTGCGTCGTAAGAATAAGGTTCTAATGCAGGAAATCTTTGAACGCATCCCTGGAGTCCGCAGTGTAAACGAATTACCCAAAGCAGAGACTAGTTGGTTTGGTGTTCCTATTATCTGTGATAGTGCAGATACTAAGGTTAGACTAACAAAACACCTGGAAGATAATAAAGTTCAGACTCGTAACTATTTTGCTGGTAATATTCTGATGCATCCTGGATATCGTCACCTTGATTACTATCGAAACTATCCGAATGCTTGTAAGGTGCTTGACTTAGTATTCTTTGTTGGTTGTTCTCCTACGATCACTGAGGATATGATTGATTATGTTGGAACCGTTGTTGATTCTTTTGTAAAATGAGAGTTGCGGATTATGTGATTGACCAAATTTACAAGGCAGGATGTGAACATATCTTCCTTGTAACTGGTGGTGGAGCGATGTTCTTAAATGATGCTGTGGCAGCACATCCTAAGATCAAACCGATTTGTAATCATCATGAACAAGCATCAGCAATGGGTGCTGTTGCATATGCCAAGTATAATAATAGTCTGGCAGCAGTTAATGTGACTACGGGATGTGGTGGTACAAATGCCATCACAGGACTTTTAGACGCATGGCAGGATAGTGTTCCTGTTATCTTTGTGTCTGGTAATGTCAATCGCCCTCACATGGCACCAGAGGGTGTCAGAAATCTTGGTGTACAGGAAGCAAATATCATTGATATTGTAAAACCTATCACTAAGTATGCAGTAGTAGTTAATGATCCCCAAGATATTGATGAGGTAATGAAAGATGCGATACGCATTGCAACTCATGGTCGTCCTGGTCCTGTTTGGGTTGATATTCCTATGGACGTACAGGGCACTCAGTTTACTACCGTTACCGAACTGATTGAGAAAGCAGATCGACCATTGATTCTTGCTGGTAATGGCATCAACTGTGCCGATGCTAGAGAAGAGTTTAAGGATTTTGTGAATGCAACTAACATTCCTGTCGTTACTTCTTATAATGGAGTTGACTTAATCGAATCCGATGATATCAACTTCGTTGGAAGAGTCGGTGTTAAGGGAACACGAGCTGGTAACTTTGCCATGCAAAACTGCGATCTTCTGCTTGTGATTGGTTGCCGTCTCCCTGTTCCTGTTACTGGATACAACTACAAAACATTTGCTAGAGAGGCAACAGTTGTTGTGGTTGATATTGATAAGGATGAACATAAAAAGGAGACTGTTGAAATTGATTGGTTTATTCACCGAGATGCCAAGGATTTCCTCACCACCAATAAGTTTGATCGGCATGACACAGAATGGAACAAACTTTGCACTTCATGGAGAGACAAGTGGACTATTTGTCCAGATGAAAATCCATCAGAGAAAGTTGATCTTTATTACTTTATGAAGGTTCTGAATGACCGTAAACGTTCTGATGATGTGGTCATTTCAGATGCTGGTTCTGCGTTTTATGTTTGCTCTCAAGCAACTCATATTAAAGAACATCAGAGGTATATCACCTCTAGTTCTCAGGCAGAGATGGGATTTACTATCCCTGCATGTATTGGAGCATCATTTGCAAAGGATGGTGAAGTGATCGGTGTGACGGGTGATGGTTCGTTTATGATGAACCTTCAGGAACTGCAAACTATTAAACACTACAATCTTCCTATCAAGTTGTTTGTATGGAATAATGACGGATACCTCTCTATTCGCACAACTCAAAAGAAATTCTTTGAGGGTAGAGAGATTGGAACAGATGCTGAAAGTGGTGTCTCTATACCAAGTATCCGTGATGTGGTGAGGAGTTTTGGTATTCAGCACATTTATGCTGATGCAAAAGGTCTAGACCATGCAGTGCAAACTACTCTTGACTATGATGGTCCCATTGTATGTGAGGTCCTTTGTGCAAGATGGCAAGAAGTTGTTCCTACAATGCAAGGTAGGAAAAATGAAGATGGTACGATTAGCGCACCACCTTTAGAAGATATGTATCCTTTCTTGCCAAGAAAGGAATTTTATGATAACATGATTATTAAGCCCTTAGACTAATATGCCTGCTGATAATAAAGATAAGGTAACTATTCTAAAGTTACGCAAACAAAAAAAGAACAAAGTAAAGACTGTTGGTGTTACTGCATATGATTATCCACAAGCATTAATGGCAGACAATGCTGGTGTTGATTGGATTCTTGTTGGTGATTCTCTTGGTATGACCACTCTAGGGTACAAGAGCACCATCCCAGTGACTATGGATGATATGCTTCGTTCTGCTGGAGCAGTGTCCCGTGGTTCTAACCGTGCATTTACTGTAGGTGATATGCCTTATATGTCATATCAAGTCTCTAATGAAGAAGCAGTAAGAAATGCTGGAGACTTCATCAAAGCAGGTATGGATGCTGTAAAGGTTGAAGGTTGCATGGTAGAACGTATCAAAGCAATCTGTGATTCTGGCATCATGGTAATGAGTCATCTAGGATTGACTCCACATACCCGTGCAAAACTGGGTGGGTATCGTGTTCAAGGTAAGACTGCTGACCAAGCAAAAGTCATTCTTGATCAAGCTTTGCGTCTGCAAGATGCTGGATGCACTTTTCTTCTTCTTGAAGGTATGCCTAGAGAGTCTGCTGAGATGATTGCGACCAATCTTCAAATTCCTGTATATGGTATTGGTGCTGGTGACAGAGTTGATGGTCAGTTGGTTATCATGCATGATTTAGTTGGACTTTTCTGGGACTTTAAATCTAAGTTCGTAAAACGTTATTGTGAAGCAGGTCAAATGATTCAGTCTGCTCTCACTGATTATGTTAATGAAGTCCGTGATCTTCAGTTCCCTGCACAGGAGAACTTCTATGAGATCAAAGATGAAGAACTCGAAAAACTTTTAGGACAAGGAGCAGGTTGGAAACATGACAAGTAAAAAGATTCTTTTCACTGGTGGTAATGGTTTTATTGGTCGCCAGATCATTCCTTTTATTCAGGCAGCTGGATATGAGGTAGTTAGACCCAGATCAACTCAGATTCGTCTTCAGGTTGATGAAGAAGTTGCTACTCTATTTGATGATGGTCAACACTATGATGCAATCATTCATGCTGCCATTGTCGGTGGTCGAAGAGACTCTGATGATGATCATAGAGTTCTGTATACTAATCTCAATATGTTTGAGACCCTGTATAAGTATGTTGATCAAACTGATATGTTTATCAACTTAGATAGTGGTGCATCATATGGTCGTCCTGCTCCCGTTGATGAACCCTCACCAGAGGACTTTGGTAAAGTTATTCCGGGTGATCCATATGGATTCTCAAAATATGTTATTGCCAAACGTGTATTAGATAATCCAAAGGGTGTGAATCTTCGCATCTTTGGATGTTTTGGTGAGCATGAGGAGAGTACAAGATTCTTTAATACTAACATCAATCAATACATTGATAAGAAACCTATTCGACTTGTCAAAGATCGGAAGATGGATTTTATCTTTGCTGATGATCTCTACAAGATTATTGAGTATTATCTTGAAGGTAATTATGGACCAAAAGATGTGAATTGTGTTTATGATCGTAAGTATATGCTCAGTGATATTGCTGAGATCATTAATCATCTAGGACCTTACAAGGTTGACATTCAATCTGAAGGACAGCATCCCATATTCCCATATGTTGGAAAATCAAGTAATTTACCTATTGAATATATTGGTTTAGTAAATGGAATTCGTAAAGTCTATGAAACATATCTTTGTCAACGGAACGTTTGATATTCTACATCGAGGCCATATTGAACTCCTGAACTATGCAAAAAGTTTGGGAGACTTTTTATTGGTTGGGATTGATACTGATGATAGAGTGAAGGAAAAGAAAGGTCCTA
>WLWG01003689.1_pt1 | contig 10092 bp, 13 predicted proteins | sample 6712871 | NCBI WGS metagenome assembly WLWG01 (sample SAMN12718693, study PRJNA515312) | sponge metagenome | isolation source: marine sponge | host: Mycale hentscheli | place: New Zealand: South Island, Marlborough, Capsize Point | collected 2003-05-01 | reverse complement strand
GCAGGAAGTGATGGATTAATGGATGAGATGATAATGCAACAATGGCAACAAATTTCGGAATAGCCATGGCAGAAATGGAATTTGCGGGTTTAAAATTCAAGGGCGGAAAAATATTCGTAGTTCTTACGGCATTGACTACACTTGGTGGTGGACTGTGGGGCGGATTTGAATTCTACAAAGATTACCTCAATATGAAAGAACAGATACAAAACTATGTAGCTCCTGACCTTTCAGAGTTTGACAAGACTATTGCTTTAACTAAAGAAGAAATGAAAAGTAAAACAGAGCTTATACAAACAGAAGTTGAAATGATAATGCAAGAGATGGAAATGATGATGTCGGAAATCCGCTTAGTGAGTGATGTGGCAAACGAATTGAAAAACGACCTTCGGCAAGATGTAAGAAGAGTAGAGAAAATTGTTAATGATGTAGAACAACAAGTTAAAGAAGACGCTAGAGATAATTCAAAAGATTTAAAAATTACTGTAGATACAATTGAAGAAGATATGTCAAAATTAAAATCTGATTTAGAAGAAAAGATGAAAGAGTTACAAAAGAGTATTGATAAACAAATTAAACTTACTCTTGCTAATCCTTTATCACAGATGAAATAATGGCTGCAAAACTTCCGAACAACGAATATTTTACACCTAAACCTAAAAGGACAAGTATTGGTCATTCTAGTACTTCTAGACCTAAGAATAAAAGAAAGAGGCTATCATGGAAAAAATACAACCGACAAGGCAACAGATAATAGAAGACGTTAGACTTTGGTCTAAGAATTTTTTAGAGGTATCTAACGTACATTTAGGTGGCGTTCCTGCTTGTCCTTTTGCTAAAAAAGCATGGGCTGATGATAAAGTTTGGATCGCTGTTAAAACTAAACACAGCACTTACAAAAAAGAGCTAAATGATTGTATTAAAAATTTAGATTTTTCACAGAAAGATATATTAATATTTTGTGATCCTTATTATAGTTATTCTCCCGATGAACTACATCTAGCTACCGAAGATTATAATGAATGGTATAATAGAAAAGACGTCTATTTTATGAGTTTTCACCCATCTAATCCAGCAACGGTAGATGAACAGGAATTTTTAGTTTCTCCCACTAATGAAATAGGTGAAACGCCTGATTATCCTGATTATAAATATTCTATGATGCTGGTACAAAAGTTCTCGCAATTACAGCAAGCTTCTGATAAATTACATAAACAAGGCTATTATAGTCAATGGCCAAAAGGATACTATCGAGACGTCGTAGTATCTAGAAAAGAAAAATACAAAAAGATCAATGGAGGTCTGTCATGATGGGTAAGAAAAAAATGGCTAAAGGCGGGGTTGCTAAAATGATGAGAGGTGGCACTGTTAAAAAAACAGCTAAAATGAGAGGCGGTGGAAAAGTAGTTCAAATGAATATGGGTGGCCGTACTGGTGACATGATGTATTCAAGAGGATATGGAGTTGATGAAAAAGGTAAGCGTATGCCTACTGAATTAATGACAGCTCAAGGAATGAAACGAGGTGGCTCAGCAAAGAAAAAAACCGCAAAGAAAAAAACTAAAAAACAAGGATATAAAGATCGTAAAGATGAGTCTATTGCTATGCGTATTAAAAAGAAAAGAACTAAAAAACAATTGAAAGCAAGCAGAAACGAATCTTATGGTAAGTTTGGTAGTAAGGTTCGTAAAAAAGGCAAGATTAATAAATAATGCCAACCTATGCTAGCACAGCAAATTTTGACTTTTCTATAGATGAAATAGTTGAAGAAGCTTTTGAACGATGCGGTTTACAAGATCGTACTGGGTATCAACTTAGAACCGCTCGTCGTTCTTTAAATCTTCTTTTAGCTGAATGGTCTAATAGAGGACTTAATCTTTGGACAATACAAAAACAAACAGCAGCTTTAGCTGCAAACACCATTGAATTAAGTGGCACATCTTTGTTTGGAACAGCAGCAAGTGATGCTTCTCAAATTGTAGAAATAACAGATGTTGTAATTCGTGATTCAAGTAATAATGAATACTCATGTTCTCCAATTAGTAGATCAACATATTTAAATTACACTGTTAAAACTTCTGGTGGAAGACCTACACAATATTATTTTGAAAAAACAATTAATCCTACTTTATTTTTATATCCTGCCGCTGACGCTGCTTACACAGTTGTTTATTACGCAATGCTTAGAATGAAAGATTCAGGAGCTTACACAAATAACAATGAAATACCTTTTTCTTTTTTACCTTGTTTAACAGCAGGTCTTGCTTATTACATAGCGATGAAATATGCTCCTGATAGGATTACAATATTAAAACAAGTATACGAAGAAGAATTTAAAAGAGCGGCTGATACAAACAGAGAAAATGTTAGCTCTCATTTTGTTCCTAAAATAGGTTTAGTTGGAGGAACTTATTAATGGCAAGATATTCTTCAGGTAAGTTTGCTTTACGTATTTCTGATAGAGATGGTATGGCTTATCCTTACAATGAAATGGTGCAAGAATGGACGGGTGCTTGGGTACATCAATCAGAATTTGAACCTAAATCACCTTTATTAAATCCAACAAATCATCCAACTGATGCTCAGTCTTTGCAGCATGCAAAACCTCAAGTAATTAGTGTTACTATACCTCTTGGTGGTATTTATATAAATGATGACCCTACTTCAACAAGTATGAGTCAAGGAGGTTCTAATGGTGTATCTCCAGCAATCGGAGCTAATAGCTTTCAAACTGTTTTACAAACTATACAACAATTTAATCCTATACCTGCACCAGGTTCTTTAGAAACAGTACAGGTAAGAACAATGCAACCTTTAAATGGCAGTTCTCAAGCTAATAAAGATACTATAATAAATACACAGCTAGGAATAGCTACGGTGGTAATATCATGACAACATATGCAGGATTAGTAGATCAAATAAGAAGTTATACAGAAACATCTAGTGATGTTTTAACCACAACAATAGTTAATGATTTAATAAGTCAAGCAGAGTTACGTATATTTAGAGAAGTAGATCTTGATGTTTTTAGAGCATATCAATTTACAACATTAACACAAGGTAATGAATTTGTTACACTGCCTGGAGCTACTCCAACAACTATGTCTTTTGTTCGTACAGCTGCTATTTACCCAACTGCAGGAACAGATGCTAATGAAAGAACTTATTTATTACAAAAAGATATTAGTTATATGACTGAATACTGGCCTAATAGAACTTCTCAAGGTAAACCAGAATATTACGCTATGTGGGATCAAAATACAATATACCTTGCCCCAACTCCCAATTCAGCATATAAGATAGAATTAGCTTTAAATCGTAACGAAACAGGGCTTTCTACGACTAATACCACAACATGGGTTAGTCAAAATGCACCTCAAGTTTTGTTATATGGTTGTTTAGTAGAGGCGTTTAAATACCTCAAAGGACCTTATGACTTGCTTGCCCAATATGACAAAAGCTACCAACAAGCAGTACAGGGCTTGCAAATAGAACAACAAGGAAGAAGACGAAGAGACGAATACCAAGACGGTGTTATTCGTTTACCTTTACCTTCTCAACAACCATAGGAGATAAAAGATGGCTATATCACAAGCAGTGTGCAACTCTTTTAAAGCAGAGCTTTTAGAAGGGAAACATGATTTTGCGAATGGTGGGCACACTTTTAAAATTGCGTTGTTTACATCAAGCGCAACTTTAGGAGCAACAACTACCGACTATTCGACAACAAACGAAATAACAAATACATCTGGTTCGGCTTATACAGCAGGCGGTGAGACTTTAACTGGTCAATCGGTTACAGGTGGTTCAGGAGCATCAACAGCTTATGTTGATTTCTCAAATGATCCTCAATGGACTTCTGCTAGCTTTACAGCAAACGGAGCGATGATCTATAACACTACAACAGATGGTGGAACTGGAACAACGGACGCAGTATGTATTTTAGCTTTTGGTTCTGATTTTACAGCAACTAACGGCACGTTTACAATTCAGTTTCCAGCACCAGGTACGAGCACAGCTATACTGAGATTATCGTAAGGATTTAACATGGCATTGATTATCAATGATCGTGTTAAGGAAACCACGACAACAACAGGTACGGGGACCGTGGATCTTGCAGGAGCAAGTGATGGTTTTCAAACTTTTGTCGCTGGTATCGGTACAACTAATACAACGTATTATTGCATTACGATGCAATCAGGTAGCACGGAATATGAAATAGGAATAGGCACTGTTACAGATGCAGCTACTGATACATTATCAAGAGACACTGTTTTAGAGAGTACAAATAGTGATAATTTAGTAAATTTTTCTGCAGGGGCAAAAGATGTATTTTGTACATATCCAGCAAAGAGGGCGCCATCCCCTGTCATGGATCCTACAGCATATGTAACAACACATAATTCTACTATCAGTGATACACAAACAATGGACTCTGGCGTTTTAGCTGGACCTGTATCTATTACAGGGACATTGTCCGTAACAGGAAATTTATTTATTTTATGAGCACGCTTGAAGTAAATAAAATTATACCACAAGGATCAGGTACTGCTCTTCAAATTGGAGAGAATGGTGACACCATAACGTTGCCAGCAGGAACGACAATAACATTACCTAATGGATCAGTTACCAACGACGAACTAGCAGGTTCTATTGCTAATGCAAAATTAGCAAACTCAACAATTACAATTAACGGATCATCAGTTGCTTTAGGTGGCTCAACTACCGTAGGAGCAGTTTTAACATTTCCAACAATTAGTTCTATAAATCCTAGTGTTATAGAAAACACACAAACAGCAGTTACCATAACAGGAACCAATTATATTTCTGTTCCTTTCGTCGATGCTATTAATTCTTCAACAGGAGCTATTGTATCAGCAGACTCAGTATCATTTACAAGTTCAACTGTTATTATAGCAACATTTACTTTACCTGTAGATGGCACCTATTTTCTTCGTGTAGAAAACAATGACGGACTAGCCGTACGATCAGGTTCAGCACTACTAACAGTATCAGACGCACCCGCTTGGCAAACAGCAGCAGGTAGTCTTGGCAGTTTTGCTGCAGGGTCATCTGTTGGAACGATTACCATTACAGCGACAGATGCAGCGTCTTTTGCTGTAACGTCTGGGGCTTTGCCTGGAGGTCTTACGTTGAATAGCGCAGCAACTAATGCTACAATAACAGGAACAGAGTCAGGAGCAACAAGTGCTACGACATATAACTTTACGGTGACGGCTACAGATGCACAAGGCCAAACAGCAGCTAGAGCATTTAGTATAGCAATAACTGTAGGACAACAAAATAGTATGAGGTTTGATCCATAATGGGAACATATTTACAAAAAACAAATTCATCACCAAGTTCTCAAAGACAATTTACTGTATCAACATGGGTTAAAGTATGTCGTGAAGGTAATGACAGATACATGTGGTCAATGAGAGTTGATGATAGTAACTGGATAGGTTTTAGATTTGCAACCAATGGTTGTGTTATTCTTCAAATATACGATACTAATAGTACAACGGGACAACTTCAGTCAAATGCATTTTTTAGAGATCCTAGTTCTTGGTATCATTTTGTTGTTAGAGTAAATACGAACGATGGTACTGCTGATGATAGATTAAGAATTTATGTAAATGGCACTCAACTAACATCTTTTTCTAATAGAACAAACCTACCATCAGGTTATGACATACCAATAACTGGTAATTTTCAAGTAGCAACAAGCCCATATTCATCTCAATATAATTCAAACAGTTTAGATGGATATTTAACTGATTTTAATTATTGTGATAATTACTCTTATGCTCCAACCTCTTTTGCAGAAACAGATTCTACAACAGGAGAATGGAAACCAATAGTAGATTTTACAGGTGTATCGTATGGAAATAATGGATTTAGATGTGAGTTTGGTAACGCTGCAGCTTTAGGTACAGACACAAGTGGTAATAGTAATACGCTAACAGTTAACAATGCAGGAACAGGTGCTCAAACTGTAGACACCGCAGATAATAATTTTTGTACTTTAAGTCCGTTATCTGAGGGCGCTGATGCTACACTTACAAAAGGAAATCTTGAAATTTCTTATGGTAATAATACAAGAACTTGTTCTACTGCAAATATGGGAGTTTCTTCTGGAAAATGGTATTGGGAATTTAAAACAACAGCCATAAGCGCTTCGCCTAATCCAGTTATGGTAGGTATAGGAGAATTACCTCATGGTCCAGATTTAGGAACTTATTTAGGTCAAAATGCTTCGGGGTGGGGATATGCTGGAGAAGATGGTACGGTGTATAACTCAGGAAGCGGTTCTGCATATGGAGCTACTTACACAACAGGCGATATAATAGGTGTAGCTTTTGATGCTGACAATGGTAACTTATATTTTTATAAAAATGGAACTATACAAAACTCAGGAACTGCGGCGGCTACAGGTTTAACATCTTCAAGCACAGGTTTTTATTATCCAGCTGTAGGAAAATCTTCTGGTGTGCGAACTTTTACAGCTCAGGCTAACTTTGGTAATTCACCATTTACCATAGCGTCAGGCAACGCTGATGCAAACGGTTTTGGAAATTTTGAATACGCTGTACCATCAGGGTACTACGCATTATGTACAAAAAATATAAATAGTTACGGATAAGATATGGCTTATACAACAGTAAACGACCCATCAGCATATTTTCAGACAGCACTTTATTCAGGAACAGGAAGTTCTCAATCTATAACTAATGATGGTAATTCTAATTTACAACCAGATTGGGTTTGGCTTAAAAAAAGAACGGGAGGCACAGCAAGAGCGCATCAATTATATGATACTACAAGAGGAGCAACATACGTTATAAATTCTAATACCAATGCTGCTCAATCTCAAACATCTGGAGTAACAGCTTTTAATTCAGATGGTTTTACAGCAGGAGGTGATGACGGAAGTAATGGTTCAGGTGGAACATATGTTGCATGGCAATGGAAAGCTAACGGTGGCACTACTGCTTCTAATTCTAACGGATCTATAACTTCAACTGTCCAAGCTAATACAACTGCTGGATTTAGTATAGTTACATATACAGGAAATAATACAAGTGGAGCTACAGTAGGTCATGGCTTAGGAGCTGCTCCCGATACAATAATTCTTAAAGCATTGGGAATAGCTGATCAAAATTGGTTTATAAATACGCCTGTTGGAGGCGGAACTGGTTATATGATGTTAAATCAAACCAATGCAGCTTCAGGATCAAACAGTTCAGTTTGGAATTTAACTGCTCCTACTGCTACTGTTTTTACTCTTGGTAATTCAGGAGGAGTTAATGATTCTACCACATATGTAGCATATTGTTTTAAATCAATAAAAGGTTACAGTAAAATGGGAAACTACACAGGAAACGGTAATTCAGATGGCCCTTTTGTTTATACAGGGTTCTCACCTGCTTGGGTTATGGTTAAAAATACAGCTGGTTCAACTAACTGGAATATGTACGATAATAAAAGAAGCACATTTAACAAGGCAGACGATATTCTCATGGCAAATGCGAGTGATGCAGAGAGCGCTGTAAGCGGTAAATCTATAGATTTTCTTTCTAATGGTTTTAAATTAAGGGGTAGTGATAATGAGACAAATGATAATGGAGATTCTCATTTCTACATGGCCTTCGCAGAGACTCCTTTAGTAGCAACAAACAATACAATAGCATTGGCAAGGTAACATGGTATCAACACTTAAAGTAAACACAATCAAAAAACAGTCAGGCTCTTCAATTACTGTTGCAGAAAGTGGTGACACCATAACAATTACTACAGGTGCTACAGTATCAGGAGGCACAGTAGCTTCGACGATTGCTTCGGAATCAATTACAGCAAAAGGTGATGGATCTTCTGCTGACGGAAAGATAACGCTTAATTGCTCACAGAACAGTCACGGCGTTAAAATACAATCACCAGCACACAGTGCAGGGCAATCCTATACCTTAATATTACCAACATCCGTTGGAACAAACGGACAAGTTTTAGCAAGTAATGGCGCTAGCACAAATCAATTAAGTTGGATTGATGCGACAGAAACCAAACCTACTATTACAAGTATTAATCCTAATGTAGCAGAAAACACACAAACACAAATTACGATAACAGGAACTAATTTTGTTAACACACCTTATGTAGATGCAATAAATTCTACGGGGGCGATTACATCAGCGGACTCTGTTTCTTTTACAAGTGCAACAACATTGGTGACAAACTTTACATTGCCTGTTGATGGCACGTATTTTATACGAATAGAAAATCCCGACGGTAACGCGGTCCGTAGTTCGACAGCCTTGCTTACCGTATCTGATGCTCCTGCATGGCAGACAGCGGCAGGATCTTTAGGAACCGTGGATGCTGGAGGAACGATTAATTTTACTGTTAACGCAACTAACGCAACGGCATATGCAATACAGTCAGGATCGTTGCCAGGAGGTGGTAGTTTAAATACGAGCACAGGAGCTATTACAGGCACCGAGTCTGGAGCAACGCAAGATACAACATATAACTTTACCATTAGAGCAACGGACGCAGAGGGACAAACAGCAGATAGAGCCTTTTCAATCGCAGTTAACGTTGGTATAAGTAATGCTATGAGGTTTGATTCATAATGGGAACATATCTGTCACGAACTCCTGGAAGTGCAGGAAATAGAAAAACATGGACTATTTCTTTTTGGCTAAAAAGATCTCAAGTTACTTCTAGCGAACAGGCTATTTTTACGCAAAGAATAGATAGCAGCAATCGTTTTTCTTTTGGAGTTTCAGGAACTGGAGAATTCAACGTTTATAACAGAGTAGGAGGCTCTACTTATAATGCTACAACTAGCGGCTTACATCGTGATTTTTCTGCTTGGTATCATGTAGTTTACAAAATGGATACTACTCAAGCCTCTTCATCTAACAGACAAGCTATATATGTTAACGGTGTGGAAGCATCTTTATCAACAGATACTGTCCCTAGTCAAAATGATGATACGGCAGTTAATAGTACAAGTGAATGCATGTGGGGATACTGGGCTAATAGTTGGGGTAATACACAAAATTTAGACGGGTATCTTGCAGAATGCTATATGATTGATGGGCAGTCTTTAGCACCAACATCGTTTGGAGAAACAGATTCTACAACAGGCATATGGATACCGAAAACATTTTCAGGAAGTTATGGTACTAATGGATTTAGATTAGAATTTAAAAACAGTGGAGCATTAGGAACAGATACAAGTGGCAACAGTAATACGTTTACCGTTAATAACGCAGGCACGGGTGCTCAAGTTGTTGATACGCCAAGTAATGTTTTTGCTAACGCCAATTCTAATATGAAAAGCACATCAGATGTTGTTTTGACTAATGGTGCTTTAACAGTAACATCTAATTATTCTAGTGGTTGGCAATATGCTGGTTGCACGATGGCTGTTAATAATGGAAAATGGTATTGGGAAGCAAAAGCAACTGTTGTGTCTGCTTCTGATAAAACTTTTATTGGAGTAGGTCAATTTGGTACTGCTGACGTAAACTTTGTAGGAGTACTTAATTTAGGTCTTTCAAATGGTTTAACAGGACATGGAGCAGGTGTTGGTGGTTACTCTTATTCTCAAGGTGACATTATTATGGTCGCTATGGACATTACTAATAATAAAATTTATTACGGAAAAAATGGAACTTGGTTTGGAACTCTTGATCCAGCTAATGGTACTGGTTCAACAACACAAACAGTAGATAACAGTAATTCTTGTGTACCTATGGTAGGCGGTTATGGTGGTAGCAAATGGGATTTAAATTTTGGAAACCCAACAATAACAATTTCATCAGGAAACGCTGATGCAAACGGATATGGAAATTTCGAATATGCAGTACCATCAGGGTACTACGCACTTTGCACAGAAAACTTAAACACCTACGGATAACATATGGCTTATACAACAATCAACGATCCATCAGCACATTTTCAACCAAGTCTTTTTACAGGTAATGGTTCAAGTGGAAATGCAGTAACAAATACAGGTAATGCTAATCTACAACCAGATTTGTTGTGGATTAAAAATGCTTCTGCCGTAGAAAATCATAATCT
>WLWG01003688.1_pt1 | contig 10094 bp, 11 predicted proteins | sample 6712871 | NCBI WGS metagenome assembly WLWG01 (sample SAMN12718693, study PRJNA515312) | sponge metagenome | isolation source: marine sponge | host: Mycale hentscheli | place: New Zealand: South Island, Marlborough, Capsize Point | collected 2003-05-01 | reverse complement strand
ATACTTGGATTGGATCTAAAGCGATTTCGGATATATTGATCTTTTGAGGCTGTTCCAGCACCCATTTAATCACTCCGGCCAAATAGTCCGTATCAATTTTATCGACGTCTGGTAGTTTTTTATTCATCCCAGGAGTGTCCAGGTAACCCGGGGAGACATAAGTTACATGAATGCCTGGTGGTTTAAAACCATGCCCACCCAAGCTACGCATACTCAAGTTGCGGCAATAGGCCTTTAAGGCTTTCTTTTCAACGGGGTACATCCAGTCGGTGCCCTTTACCGGGGCATCGGCAGTGGACCCTAAGGCAATGATATGGCCTTTGATCCTCTGACCCTTCCAGACTTTGTAGACATCTTCCAGAAGGAGGACCTGTGAAAAACGCCATAGTGCTGAACAGCATATGAACACATTGTAGTCGAGCGCCTTTTCAGCAAATGCTTTACGAAACTCTTCTTTGCAAAAATTAAAACCATTTACGCGGCTACAAAATTCAGCGTCGAACCTTTTTGCAATCGACTTTGCTAGCCCGTAGTCTGGATTACCGGAGACAATGATTTTTTGCTCCATGAAACCCTCCCTTCCAGAGTTTGATTCTAGCGGTTAGGAGTTTCCATTTCAACGGAATTTCTATAGAATTCAGAGATAGCGGCGATAGAATCGGTGAGATAGGGACGATCGAAATCATGGGAGTTTTTTCAAGAGAATCTTTGCGTCAGCGTAAGCCAACATCTGACGATACAATTTGTCGATTGGCCTGGTCTCATGCCTTCGTTGGTTCTAGTGGGCAAGTAAAACCTTGCTGTCGCTTTCGTAGCGACGAAGTTCCCAAAGAACAGGTTATTAGTACGGAACGGGACTTGCTAGAAAATATCCAGAGCCCCTTTATGCAAAAGATTCGGGAAGCTATGTTACGTGGTGAAGCAATCAATGGGTGCCAACGCTGTTATGAGGAAGAAGAGTCTCATAAGGATACGAGTCTTCGTCGAATTTATAATGCAGACGAATTTATTCACAGCGAATTGCCTATAGGCAAAATAGAACTGCGATATTTGGAACTCTCCTCTTCTAATTTATGTAATTTAGCCTGTCGAATGTGTGAACCTCGATACAGTGTGCGTTGGGCGCAAGACTGGGAAGCCCTACATGGTAAAAAATCAGAGTTTGCAAAATTGCGTTCTGTAGACGTAAATGCGCTTAAGCCCTATCTAGGAAATATTCGTCATATAAAATTTACTGGCGGCGAACCTTTTTTAATTCAGGAGTATATCGAAGTTTTAGAAGAAATCGTTTGTCGAGGCATTGCCCATAATGTTTATTTAAACTATTCGACGAATTTAACAGTATTTCCTTCGAAGCGGCTCTTAGAATTATGGCGTCAGTTTAAACATGTGGAAATTGCTTTTTCCTTAGACGGGATTGGCCCCGTAAATGAATATGTTCGTTATCCCAGTAAGTGGAATGTTGTCGAAGAAAATGTTGCGAAATTATTACAGTTGAGTCACGACATGAATGTTCGTTGCGGACTACGCCCTACGATCATGATATATAATATTTATGATCTACCAAATATCTTTCATTGGTGGCAAAACCAAGTGGACCAACACTATATAAGGCCCTTCAGTGAAACCTCCTGGTTTAACCCGACTCATGTAACCTATCCTCAGTATTTGAGCTTGCAAGTATTACCGAAAGAAATTAAGGCAGATGTTCGAGACACGTTTGAAGCAATAGATTTATTGCCTCGAGTCAACCGTGCTCTAATGTATTTCTGTGACTATATGGACGATAAAGATGATTCACGTTTACTCCCAGAGTTTATTAGATGTACAGAGTTTTTAGACCTTCGTCGAGAGCAGAGTTGTCGGGCTCTACATCCGATGTTGGCGTCCATTTTTAATTGATAATCCTGTAACTCGTGGTGATACGCTGCGCTTGACGTCTACTGGATTCAATCGTATTCCATATATTCGCGAGGTTACTGTGCAATAACAGTAGTCTCTTAACAAATGGTCCCCATAGTTCAACCGGATAGAACGTGGCTTTCCTAAAGCTAAAATCGGGGTTCGAGTCCCTGTGGGGGCACCACCTTTAGTTTCCATCGAATATCTTAGTCTATCAGTTATGTTTATCTAACCGTCTCCTAGCAGAGATAGCTATGAAATTCCTGCCTAACCACCTAATATTTATAGAGTAATTCTTTGACGGCTGGATGGTGGACTTCTACGAAAACAGATAGAATGGTAAGAGAGGGGGGGTAAAGCTTTGAAGCGAAAAGTCTGCTGGAAAATTGTTTGGCAAATCATTGTATTTGTCTGTGTTTTCACCGCTTCGCCCACCTATGCCCTAAATCAAGACCAGGCCCAACGCTCAGCAGCTGTACTACACCGGATCGGTTCTAATCAAAGCCTGCAACAATCCTCTGTCAATACAATGGTTGCTGTAATGAATGCAGCCTCACTAAATATCCCCGGAGCTGTTGTATTCGGAACTATGGCTTACGGAGACTACCGCAACTCTGAAGAGCTGGACTTAACTAGCGATATTACAGCAATGAACGATATTATGATGGGCTCACAAGATAATGTGGGGGGCACTCTCAAAAAAATGAAAGCTTTCAAGACAACTAAAACGACCTACAATCGATTAAACCCGAGTTTCCTGCGAGAAGGTAAGGCTGCCGTGGTCGCAGCAGAGTTTGAGAGGCAATCTGGGCTAAGCCGAGAAAAGTTCTTAACGATAATGGGTGATGTGTCTGAGGCAAAAGTAGCACCAGACGACCCCAACATGGTCGACACAGTCTTGACTCGTTTTGAAGGTCTAGTTGAACATATTCCTAACCAAGAGTTTCGCGCAAACCTGAAGACGGCCATAGATAAGGTACCTAATACCGTCCGGCGCGGCATTGTCGGAAAAGCAGTGCATGGACTAGCCTCCTTCATGGCAGAGCTGGGAATTAATCAGGAGAAGCAGAGCAAACTTTCAGGTATCGACCCCAAGCGGCTCGTTGCCAGCTTAAATAAACTCGCTGCCAACAAGAAGGTGGAACAGGAAAGCACTAAGGATCCAGCATTATCTGAAAAAGGCAAACCACCAAAAACACGCAGCGCAAAAATAAATGGGAAACCAGGCGTTGCTACTTCTGATCCATCGATGATGTTGATCGATAACAAACGACCTGCTACCGTCTTAAAAAGCCTCTTTGGGGAAAATCCAGACGATTCAGTAAACAAGTCTATCTTTAAACGTGTATCAGAACGTTATGCTTTGTTGCAAAAAGCAGGCTTTGGAAATTAAGTTTCAAAAAATTATTTGAAGGAATAATTCGAAAGGAGAGATAAATGGGAAAACAAAAAAAATACCTTAAAATTTTGGCTCTTGCCGTCCTCATTCCACTTTGGAGCTCAGGGTGCGGAATGATGGGTGGTAAAGCCACTGAAGAACAAGAGCGCCGGATTGTGGAATTAGAGGAGCGTGCTCGTGAGCTTGAAGCCTCATTAGTGATTGAAAAAGAAAAGCTCAAAGCCGCCAAAGAAAAGCTGCAGCAACAGTCAGATGGGGGGGGGAAAGGCCCTAGCACTACTTCCGCCAACTAAAGAGTCTGTAATTTAAATTGTGGTTCTCCTTTAACAAATAGGCAATAATGCCTTGCTTTAAAAAGGAGAATGACACATGGATTTAGAATCAATTGGAAAAGAATTAGCCAAGGGAGTCAAAACCCAAAAAGACCTCAAAGAAGTCACCGGCGAACTCATGAAAGTAGTCCTCGAAACGGCCCTCAACTCAGAGCTTGAAGATCATCTGGGATATCAGAAAAATCAGAAGGCCAAATCCCCTCGCCCAAACATCCGTAATGGACATTCCAAGAAAACGCTCAAGGGAGATCGTGGAGAAACAGAGATCAAAATCCCCAGAGATCGAGAGGCCAGTTTTTCCCCCAAGATCGTTCCTAAAGGGAAAACTCGTCTCGAGGGTTTTGAAGATAATATCTTGGCCCTCTATGCCCGTGGGATGACAGTTAGAGATATTCAGGATGCCATTAAAGATCTCTACAACGGTGCTGAAATTGCCACCTCGATTATCTCCAATGTCACTGATGCTGTTATTGACGAAGTCAAACAGTGGCAATGCCGTCCTCTCGATGGTACTTACCCCATAGTTTTCTTAGATTGTATCGTGGTCAAGGTTCGCCAGGATAATCGGGTCACCAACAAATCAATCTATCTCGCTTTGGGAATCAACTGTGAGGGGAGAAAAGAGCTTCTGGGACTGTGGATTTCTGAGAATGAGGGAAGTAAATTTTGGTTGGCCATCCTAACAGAGCTACAGAATAGAGGCGTCAAAGACGTTTTTATTTTCTGTGTTGATGGACTAACTGGATTTCCTGAGGCAATTGGGTCGGCCTTCCCAAAGGCCAAGACCCAACTATGCCTGGTTCATATGGTTCGTAATTCCCTTCGTTATGTTGCCTCTAAGGATATGAAGGCCGTGGCCAAGGCATTGAAGTGTATTTACAACTCAGCAATGCTTACAGAAGCAGAAAAAGCGTTAGATGACTTCTCTGAGAAGTGGTCAGGGAAATACCCCTATATCGAAAAGAGCTGGCGCAATCATTGGGACAATCTCATTACCATCTTTGATTACCCGGCAGAAATCAGGAAGGTGATTTACACGACTAATGCCATAGAATCGCTCAATAGTGTGATCAGAAAGGCGATTAAGAACCGCAAAATTTTTCCTTCTGATCAATCGGCATTGAAGATCGTCTATCTGGCAACTAAGATGGCCTCTAAAAAATGGACTATGCCGCTGCGGACATGGAGGCCTGCTATGAATCGTTTTGCCATTGAGTATGGGGAGAGATTTGAGTTATAAGTAAGACTGAGATGTAAAAGTGTCATTACAAGGGGAAACTGTCGGTCTAACTACCAAGCGATTTTGACGGTCACAGCGCGTCATTTTAAACCCTTAATTTGGTCATTAGGCGGCCTTAAAAATGGCCATTTTTTTCCTTTTTTCAAGCCTAAGTTTCATCGTTTGTATCTCATAGCGAAGCCAAATATTGCGAATCCCACCTGCACTAATTTCAATTTTAAAGCGCTTCTTAACATGCTTGGAAACCTCTGCTTGACCGAGGTGAGGATTTTCAAGAGAAAATTTAACAATTCTTTTTTCAATGTCTTCTGAGGTCCGATTTCTATGGCGACGATTGGAGTTGAATGTTCTTTTGAGGGCCAGCGCCCCCTTGGTTTCAAGAATTTTTTTATTCTTGTAAATTGTCCCTCTAGAAACTCCGCTAATTCTTGCTGCCTCAGAGACGTTATTTAATTTCTTTGCCAATTCTATCGCATCAATTTTGTTTTGAATCTCTGGTTCATACAAGGCACTCTTATTGGGCAAAATAACCTCTTTAATTTTTAGTTCTCGATTGGCAAAAAAGGCCTTAAAGCGGCCATCGGGGTATATTCTAATTTCTATTTTTTGTTTTACAATTGAAGTTTTGAGGGGAGATTCTATTTCATAAAAAGTATTACAGAAAGAGAACGTATGATCATTGCGTATCTTTCTGTATTCTTTTTGGATGAATATTTCTTTGAGATTAATAGATTTTCTAAGAGGACTATATTCTGAATCTGGGGATTCCGGTATAACCATAATATTTTTATTCCAATAAATTGGGATAAAAGTATTTTTCAAATAACTGTTGGCATCTTCAATATCCTTAATTCCTTGGAGACGTAGCTCTGGAATAAGACGGTCTTGAAAAGTGTCGAATGACCTCTCTATACGACCTTTTGCCTCCGCTGAATGGGCATATAAAATTTCAATTCCAAGTTCTTCGCAGGCTCTCTGAACTTGTGAGAAATGGCATCTTTTGGGGCCTCCATATATCCCGGCACGGTCTACGTAGAGGGCCTTAAAAACTCCTTTTTCTGCGATAACCTGTTGGAGTAATTTCATACAGGCCGATGTCGTTTCTGAAGGAAAAAATTCGGCCCATACTTCACTATTGGCATCATCAATGATGGCCATGAGACAGGCTTTTTTATCTCCAAACCACAGATGTTGGCTTCCATCGAGTTGCAGGAGAAGTCCTGGAGAAGACATGCGATCTCTTCGTTTTCGAATAATTTTTCTTCTCTTTTTTGCTCTTTTAACGTGGTGGATTTCATGGGCCAATTTTCTTAAAGTTTCTCTTCCTATGGTGATGTTCTCATGGAGTACAAGCTTTTCTCTAAGGTGGGTAAGATTAAAGTCATAATATTTTTCCTTGATCAGGGCCTGAATAGTTTTTTTCATATCGCTAGAAGTTTTGTTGAGAGGTGAAGATCTACTATTACCATGTTGAGCAAATAAGATCCCTTTTTTTCGATGGGCGGCCAAGTAGCGCTCGACTGTCCTGGGCGATTTCCCTAGAAGTTTAGAGGCATTTTGGATTGAGATTTTCCCCTGAAATACCTTGCTAATAACATCAATTTTGAGTTGAGTTTTGACATCCATTACGATCACCTTTGCATCCTCCTTAATCTTTAATTTGCCAGGAGAAAAGCATATGGCTTTTTCCTGGCCCTTAATTAAAAACTAAGGACATTATTGATGCACTGTGACCGACAGTTTCCCCTTGTAGTTAAGTACCGTCAGAATCGCTTGGTAATGATAAGACTGAGATGTAAAAGTTTTGACTTAATCGTACAAGTTACCCTGTCCGGCGAAGTTCAGTGTCCGATCTCGATCAGACGATTATCTTTTGCCGCACTATTTCCTTCGCGTCAATAAAAGTTTGCATTGGGGTTCTACCTTCACACTTCTTTCCTTGATGAGTGCGTTCATTGTTATACTTGAACACCCATGCATCCAGATCTACCTGCAACTCCTCTAAACGGCCGAATATCTTTTTCCTAAACGCGGTCTGGTAAAACTCATTTAAGATTGTACGATGGAACCTCTCGCAAATTCCATTTGTCTGTGGATGTCTCGCTTTTGTCCGCGTATGATCGATATCATTAATTGCTAAATACAACTGATAATCGTGGTTTTCGATCTTGCCACAGTATTCTGTCCCCCGATCAGTTAGTATCCTTAACATTGGCACTTCCTGTGATTCAAAGAATGGCATCACTTTATCGTGCAAGAGGTCCGCTGCAGTGATTGCTGTTTTCATATTGTAGAGCTTGCAGAATGCTACTTTCGAATAAGTGTCCACAAAGGTCTGCTGATATATCCGGCCCACGCCCTTGAGCGTGCCGACATAAAAGGTATCCTGTGAACCAAGATAACCAGGATGCTCTGTCTCAATTTCGCCCTTGGCTTGGTCTACTTCCTTTTTGCGCTCTAGCGCCTGAACCTGGGCTTCTGTGAGTACAATATTCTGCTCTGCACTTAACTTCTCCACTGCCGCTAAGCGCTTTTTAAATACCTCCAGGTTATTGCGCAGCCAAACAGATCTTACTCCGAATGGAGAAATAAAAACTCCTTGTCGCCTTAGTTCATTTGCTGCTCTTGTTGGGCCGTGTGCTGGCTGGGCTATGGCATACTCTACAACTGCTTTTTCAATCGATTCATCTACTCGGTTTTTGTGCCCTGGCTTCTTTCTCGTTTTCTCTAGCAGGGCTTCCTTACCACCTTCTTCCACTGCTTTCTGATAACGGTAGTAAGAATCACGGGAATAGCCCATGATTTTACATGCCTGGGAGATATTACCTAGCTCCTCTGCTAGTCCTAATAATCCTACTTTGTTTTTGATGATTTTTTGTTGTACGCTCATGGCTTGGGTTACTCCTTTTTATGTTTGATGGTTAGTTTCACCAAACAGGGTAACCCATTTTTTTCTTCTTAAGAAAAACTTAAAGCTTTACTTTAAGAAGTGTACGATTAAGTCAAAACTTTTACAGATCAATAGCGGCAATCTGACTACAGGTCTTTTTGGTTGCTGAAGTTTCTTTATTATGTCGTCTGTAACGAGCGCCAAACCTCAAACAGTTCTAAGGCCTGAAGAATCGACCGCCACATAAGCCCGACAAACAATCCAACGACGCCGATGGAAACTAGAATCTTAACTGCCCGAGAGTAACTTTTGCTCTTCCAAAGCAGTGGTAAAGCAAAAGGGCCCAATAAAATTATGCCACCCCAAATGGAAGCCGGATGAAGCAACCACGCAAAGAAGCTCTTTCGTTTCATCTTCTTTACTGCCTCGTCTATAATGACCTGCGTTTCTGCGTCTGCATTGATTTCCTCTTCCAAATTTGAGGGGCTCTGAGAACTTGAAGAGTCTTGAGAATTCATGAGGACAGTCTAACGAATAATCAACTGGATTCCAATACCAACATTTCCTGCTTAAGATCCGTCCCTCGTTCCGATGAAAACCCTTGCATCTTTCCATTACTCGCCACCACTCGATGACAAGGAACAATCAAAGGTATTGGATTTTTAGCCATCGCCTGCCCAACCGCGCGAGCCGCCGCAGGCGAGCCCACCTTCGCAGCTAATTCACCATAAGAAATTGTCTGACCAGCTGGAATCTTACGTAGAGCATTATAAATTCTGCGTTGAAAATCCGTGTGCTTAGAAAAGTCTAACTTCAGATCTCGAAAATCATCTGCCACTCCGCTAAAATAATTCTGAACGCGTTCCACTACTTCCAGAATCCAAGCTGGTGGATTTTTATCTTCGGTAGCAGCATGAGAACGCATACTGCCTACCGCGGTGGACCTTCGGCTAACCGGCAGCAAAGTGTGCATTAATACCAGCTTTCCCTCCAGCCAGGCCAGCGCGCCATAAGCACCCTGGATAGAAAATACGTAGAATCTTAACTTTGACATCAGCGCTCTAGGCTATCATGAATAGCTCAGACTAGCGATCATCACTTGTAATCTGATTTTGAGAATTTTGATAACTCTGTCGTTTTTCGCGAAATTCCGGATTGCGATTGATTTTAGCAAATAGAATCCGGTTTTGAATCTGCTCACTTGGAATCAACCCTAGCTGGTGGAGCATCTGTATCGAAGGAGTATTTGTCGTATTGCAAAGAGCAACAATGCGGAATACTTGCAATTGATTGAATGCAAACTCCATGATTCGGCTTGCTGCTTCTGTTGCAAAACCATGACTCCGAGACCCTGAATCGATAGTATAGCTAAGCTCAGCTTCCAATACTACTTTTCGGTTTAGGGTGAGTCCAAACACGCCTGCAAATTCTCGATTTGTCTTTAAAAGAGCGACAAACTCATAACGAACCCTCGGGATTCGCTTCTGTTCACGAATAGCATCTGCAATAAATTGTAAGCTTTCTCCTGGAGTATCCGGTCCCCACCCCTGGTGTCGCACAGTAAGAGGGTCAGATGCGCACTGGTGCAATACTTTCCAATCCGATTGAACAATCTCACGTACAATTAAATGTTCGGTCAAAAATGGCCCTACTGCCATAGTCACAACCCATCCTTGGGAATAATTCTCCTATATTGAACCACAGGGATGGGGGATTTGTCACCTCGCGCAGCTTGAAATTTGTCATCTGGCGCTGTTTTAGAAGGAGCCGTAGTTTCGAGCCTGCCTGGCCCTACCCGGTGCCGGCTTGATTGGCTCTGTTGATTCGATTAGGTGTCGATCATTAATAGTGCGGTTAGTGGCTTCGAGAATTCGTTCTGCAAGTGCTCGATCCTTTCTTGCAATATTTTTTAGAATTCTTGTGCGAAACTCATTGTCTGCGTGGACTAACATTTCCACAACGTTACTGAAACCGTCATAGGGGATATCGTTCCTACTCATTCACTTCTATCCTCCAGCCTGAACTTATTATCGGCAAAGTCTTCCCGAAGTTTGCTTAACGTACGCTCATTTTTAGTGCTTAGCTCTGTTTTTTGCCGCTCAATTGTTTCTTTAAGTGTCTGTATGGAACGTTCGCCCTCTTGGCGGGCCTGCTCCAGACGGGTTCCATAACGAGTTTGCAAAGCCTCCATCTCTTTTTCAAATCGAGACTCCAAAGAATCAAGCTCGAGCTTGTAGGCTTGCTCTTCTTCCCGCATCGTTTTATCGTGCTTAGATTCGATGCCATCTAATTCTTTTTCGTAGTCTACTTTGGTCTCTTGGACTTCCCTGG
>WLWG01003686.1_pt1 | contig 10097 bp, 10 predicted proteins | sample 6712871 | NCBI WGS metagenome assembly WLWG01 (sample SAMN12718693, study PRJNA515312) | sponge metagenome | isolation source: marine sponge | host: Mycale hentscheli | place: New Zealand: South Island, Marlborough, Capsize Point | collected 2003-05-01 | reverse complement strand
GTGATCAGTCCATGCTCGAATATACGACGATAGACAATCCGTATAAGTCTCTTGGTGTACTTATTCACCATACAGATGGACAGCGTGAGTGCCAGTATGATGCGAAGCCACCACTCAGTGGTAAGCTCATAACTGCTCTTGAAGATGCTCCAAAGCGGGGCTGGGTTGTTGTTGATATGAAGAATGACTGGGAAAAAGTTTTTTCTGGTCAATAAGATTGAAAATACAATCGCGAGTACATGCAGTAAGGAATAAAAGATGAATATTTCGGTTAAAACAATTTTTGTTGTTTCTCTCATTGCCTTGTTGTGCCAGCCAATCGATCTGTTTGCTCGTCCTGGCGGCGGTGGGCGTCCTTCTGGTGGCGCACGGCCCTCGGGTGGCTCACGTCCTAGCGCACCAAGTCGACCTGCACCTTCTGCAAAACCAGCACCAAGCCGACCAGCACCCTCCGCGAAACCGGCAGCAGGATCACGGCCATCACCGAGCGGAGATATACGAAAGAATCTTCCCTCAAAGCCATCAGGAAATCTATCGGGCGCGGCCAGCAAGGCTGCAGCAGGTGGGCTTTCCGGGAAAGCATCTGGGGCGGTGAAGGATCGAGCCGGAAGTCGACCAACGCAGGGAGATGTACAAGACTTTTTGAAGGCATCCGGAGGCAATGGTGCTGCAGCCAACGCGGCAAAGAGTCGAGTTGATGCTGCCAAAACAACATCCGGTTCAGCGGTCTCAGAATTCTTGAATAAGAAGGGCGAAGGAGCGGCAGCCGCTGCGGCAGCTACCTCACCAAAAAATGTTGCTGATACTCGTGCAGATGCCATCTCAAATCGAACCGACGCTCGTTCTGATGTCAGGGGCGGTCGAGGAGAGAATCGTGATTTTGCATCTGATAATCGTCAGGGACGTGTTTCTGGGCGAGGTGATCGCCAATCAGTGCGAGTTGAGAACAGGGGTGATGTGCGTACAGATTTGGCTTCGGGTCGTTCGGACCGGCGTACAACCCGGCAGCAGAATCTTGGAACTCAAGCGGACTCAATTCGTTCTCAGTTGAATGCATCCTATGACAGCGGGCTTCACGAGGACTTCTGGTCTGGTATGCAAACTGGTCATTACTACTTTGATAAGAATCCAATTTTCTGGAGTTGGGCTGGTTTTCGGACTGTATCGGCCATCATGCCATGGAACTGGGGCGAAGGTCGATATTACGACTATGGTTCAGGCGGTGGGAGTTACTACGACGGTACGACTGTCATGGCTGACGGAGAAGCAGTTCCAGCTGAGGAATACGCCCAGCAGGCTGAGGAACTTGCTTTGAGTGTTCCGGAAGAAAATGCTGAAGCAGCAGATGCCTCGGGTGATGAGTGGTTACCGTTGGGTGTTTTTGCTGTCGCGCAGGAAGGTGAGTCCTCGGCAACACCGACAATGTTTATGCAACTTGCAGTGAGAAAAGACGGCGTTATCGCAGGGACGTATCAAAATAAGGAAACGGGTGAAACAGCCAGTCTTGAGGGGATGGTAGACGGGGAATCCCAGCGGGTTGCGTGGACTTTTGAAGGGAAGACATCGCCCATTGTGGAAACAGGTATTCAAAACTTGACGATGAACGAGACGCAGGTACTCGTTCATTTTGACGGTGGCGATTCAAAAACGTACCTTCTTGTTCGAGTCGAAAATCCTGACGCGAAAAGTAGCTCGTAAGTTTACCCGATACCCTGCGGTTCTTCACGCTCGCCACGCTAATCCGAACACTGAGCCTGCTTGCTTTGCGGCAGGTTCAGTGGGCTCTCCTACATGAACTTTGCTCGAAGTGTCTTTGTTGCATTGACAAAAGCGACTACCAATGCCCCCGTACAGATGCCACAGATGCCGTTGGCAAATATCATCAAAAGTGACGCTATGTTCGGTGCTGACACATGGATCCTATGCTCAATAGTGTGGTGAAGGGTTGGGATGCCATGAAGGACGATACCGCCACCCACAAGAAACATTGCGGCTGTTCCGGCCAGTGTAAGAAACCGCATTATCCATGGGGTGACACGGATTATTGCACGGCCGATTATCTGTCCAGCAGAGTATGGTTGTTGTAAGAGCAGGATGCCAACGTCATCGAGTTTAACAATACCGGCAACCAAGCCGTAGACCCCAACTGTCATTAATAGTGCGATAGCAACGAGAACACTTAGTTGCGTGAAGAATGGTTTATCGGCAACAACACCAAGTGTGATAACAATAATTTCAGCGGAAAGAATGAAGTCGGTGCGGATGGCTCCGCGTATTCGGGCCGATTCAGTTTGTGTGCTATCGATCCTGTTGTTCGAGTTTTCCAGGTGAAGAAATTTGTGGAGTACTTTTTCGGCACCCTCGAAGCAGAGGAACGCGCCGCCGATTATGAGCAGCGGAGTAATTGCGTGAGGAAGCAGCAGATTCAGCACAAGAGCGGCTGGGACAAGTATCCCTTTGTTGATAAGAGAACCGGTTGCGACTCTGAAAACCACCGGTAATTCACGGTCTGCAGATATTCCGGTGATCTGCTTTGCATTTAACGCAAGGTCATCGCCTAAAACGCCTGCTGTTTTCTTTACGGCAACTTTTGTCATAAGCGCCACGTCATCGAGGGCACTTGCAATGTCGTCAAGAAGAAGAAGGAGGCTTGTTGCCATGCAGTGCTATTCTCCAGAATGAGGTAGACTCAGTTTTGTCGGTAGAAATGTACCTGTTTGCAGGATAAAAAAATATGTGGGCGGAAAATGTCTCATCACGTTCCCTGTAAGTGATTCGAGCAACTCGTAGGAGTGCAGTTTTTGTGAATATATGGCGTAATGGATTGATGCAGCAACAGAATGTATTTGGTAAGCCAAGTGAGCATTCAGTTTCACCAGAGCGTCAGGTTCGAATTCACCGCCACGGATCACTGATATTTCTTGGGCAAATTCTCGTTCTTGGATCAGTTCCTTTTTTCGATTTGGGGCAGGATAGGACTCCGACTCTGTTTGTTATTTTTAGTCTTTCTGTGTCTATCGCAACCGTTTGGTCACTTGGATACCAACGCCTTGTCTACCTTCTTGCAGGCCTTAGTCTGACTGCATGTTTGTGGATACTTTTCCTTCATGGCGAAGGAGAGGCAGGAATGCGAACGGTGCCATTGTTAATCTTTTTGATGGTCAAGCTTTTCTGCGCTTATCTCTGCATTCGCCAGGCTTTCAAGGCAGGTGTTGCGGGTGCGCAGAGGATTTATTGTGGGGCCGCAAGTTTTGTCATGATCGGTATTATTTTTGCGGGAATTCATGGTCTTTTGCATGGGTACGGATTTGGTCAGTATCGGCTACCACTTGAATTTGAGGGGACTCGAAATATTCGCTGGGTTGATTTTATTTGGTTTTCATACGCGACACTTACAACAGCCGGGTACAGTGATTTGGTTCCGGTTGGATCTTTTTCACTGACAATATCCACATTTGAAGGGCTTTGCGGTATTCTCTTGCCCGCAACGCTTATTGCTAGAATTGCGTCCTTACCTGCAAAGGCTTGAATATCTTGATGGCTTTTTGTTCAGGAAAATAATGAGTGAAGAATACATGAGTATCGAAATGTTTCGAAACGTTGTTGAACAAGTTGGTCTTGTGATTGATGCTGCAGGTGTTCTTGTGGTAGTCGCTGGTATCGTCATGGCGGTGATCCGCCTCCTAACACAGAACACAGCACCGTTGGGGAAATACAAGCAATTTCGGCAGGATCTTGGGAGAGGCATTCTTCTTGGGCTTGAGTTCCTTGTCGCTGCTGACATTATCCGGACAGTAGCAGTAACTCCTACGCTTGAGAGTGTTTTGGTGCTTGGGCTTATTGTGGTTATTCGTACTTTTCTAAGCCTCGCTCTCCAGATGGAGGTTGAAGGACGACTTCCGTGGCAGGCTGAAAAGGGCAGGATCGAACAAGCAGGCGGTCAAAAGTAGGGACATGAATGTTCAGCTGGCTTCTTTACCACTTTCGACCACTGAATATGAAACGGTGAGGAAGCATCTCCCACCTCGGGCGTGGAAGTATGTTCTGGGCCTTCTTCAATCGCATCCAGTACTCGTACGGGTTGTACCGCACCGTGCTACCAAACTCGGAGACTACCGGCCGCCGCGTCGTGGTGAATGCTGGCACCAAATCACGGTAAATGAAGACCTCAATATGTACGCGTTTCTTGTAACATTGTTGCATGAAGTAGCGCATCTTCGAGTCGCACTCATGTACGTCACTGGAGCCAAGAGGAATAAGCCTCATGGTCCCGAATGGAAAAAAGAGTTCGCCGCGATCGTAGGGCCAGTTATTGAAGGCTTAATGGTGCCGAGTGACCTTCGTGTAGCTTTGGCGGCAACCCTGCAACGCCCCCGAGCAGCAACGTGCAGTGACCGATTACTCACGCTGGCTTTGTCCCAGTATGATCCTGTCGTCGATCAATGTCTGCGCGTCGAGCAGCTCGAGGTTGGTGCCTGCTTTCAACTACCGGACGGCCGTCAATTTGTTCTTGGCGACCGCGTGCGAAGCCGATATCGGTGTATCGAGTTTGCGAGCGGTATTGAATTCCGGATTCACTATCTAGCTCGTGTTGTTCGACTCGAACTGGACTGATTTGATTGCCGGCTTGATCGCGAACGGGTAGGCTGCGAAACAGTCCGGTATCGTCTGCGTCGTACTGTGTTTCCATAAAAATGCAGTGGACGATTCGGTCGCTGCTCAATAGGTGTATTTTCAATTTTTTCCCGCTCGTCTCCAAAAACGATAATCCGCGGGTCGAATCCAGTTTGAGCAAAGGCAGGAACACTACCGGTTCCTGTCGTCAAAAGTGTAAGTAAGATAAGTGTTCGCATAGGTAAATAATAAGCTAGGGGAAGCCGGCACATTCCTACTATGGATCCGATTCTCTGTGAATGCAAGGAACAGATTACGGAGCCATTACATTCGTTACAATCGGATCATGGAAACATCAGCCCAAAGCCAGCGATCTTGTTTGTTTCGGAGACTTCCGAGAGAGTTTTGTCTACGGCAGGTGCTAGCGACCGATCAGCTCTTTCATTTCCCGTACGGCTTCTGTCATACCAACAAACACAGCTCGGGCAACGATTGAGTGTCCAATGTTTAATTCCTCCATCCCTTCAAGCTCTGCTACCGGGTTGACGTTACGATATGTAAGTCCATGGCCTGCGTTGAGTATGAGGCCCGCTTGATGGATGAATGTAGCCGCTCGGGCAAGTACTTGGAGTTCTTCGTCAGCATTCTTTTCTGCATTTGCGTACGCCCCGGTGTGCAATTCAACCGCCGGAACTGAAAGTGACGCAGCGGTTTCAATCTGCTCTGGTTCTGGATCAATAAAGAGTGACACGACGATCCCGGCGTCTTGTAATTTGCCAATCGTTGCTACTAAGTCGCTTTTGTGGCGGACAACATCCAGTCCACCTTCGGTAGTAACCTCTTCTCGGTTTTCAGGAACAAGCGTAACCTGATCCGGAAGCACTCGACAGGCTATGTCTACCATGAGTGGATTCATAGCCAGCTCAAGATTTAATTTGACCTGAACAGTTTTTCTCAGTACCTCAAGGTCTCTGTCTTGAATGTGCCGTCGGTCTTCTCGGAGATGAATCGTGATGGCGTCGGCACCACCGAGTTCAGCCGCGGCTGCTGCCCAAACAGGGTCAGGTTCAATCGTGCGGCGAGCCTCACGAATAGTGGCGACATGGTCTATATTCACACCGAGCGTGGCCATGTACGTGGCTCCTTAAGAAATGCAGGTGGCCCCAGCCTAACGGCCGGGGCCACCCTGAACGATCTGTATAGCCTTTCTGCTTAGACCTCTTTTTTCAAGAGGATCACAGCATTTCCGCGAGGCGTACGTATCTGAAGAACAATACCGCCTTCAGGAGTTTCTCCTTCGATGGCGGCCTCAAACTGATCGATTGATGAAACTGGGGTTTTTCCAACCTTTCGAATCAGTACTCCTGGGACCAAACCACCCTCCGCCGCCAGGCTGTCAGGGTCCACTCTGTCGACTAACACGCCTTCGAACCCTTCGTAGGTGTCTTGTGCAACGGTACTCTTATCACGAACCTCAATGCCGAACGGTTGTGAGTAAAAAGTTTCTTCACCTCCCGGAGCAATGCCTCGTCCACGCTGCTGCATACCGAATTGCTCCGGCAATGCTTTTACCTGCACTCGCACAGTCACTTCTTTGCCATCACGAAGCACAACGACGTCGTGTGCTTCACCAATTGAGGACCGTTCGACAACTTCCTGGAGACTTCGAGGACTATCGACAGTGGTTCCATCGAAAGACAGAATAATATCGAGGTCCTGCATCCCGGCAACAGCAGCTGGTGTATCTGACATCACTTCGGTTACAAGGACGCCTTTTTGCCCGGGTGAACCAAGTTTTGCAGCCATGTCAGAAGACAACTGTGAGATCGAAACCCCTAGGTATCCACGCTCAACGCTACCACGTTGAATGAGTTGCTCACTCACCCAACGAGCCTGGTTGATTGGAATAGCGAATCCAATTCCCTGATAGGCACCACTGTTGGATGCAATGGCAGTGTTAATACCTACAACCTCACCACTGAGATTGACAAGTGGTCCTCCCGAGTTGCCAGGATTGATTGCAGCGTCTGTCTGTAGGAATTTGGCTCGTCGAATACGGCCAAGTTCACGGCCTTTCGCTGAGATGATACCGGCACTCACTGTTGTCTCAAGTTCAAACGGGTTACCAATTGCAAGCACCCAATCTCCAATCACAAGTTCATCGGAATTTCCGAGTGCTGCTGTCGGGAGGTTTTTCGCATCGGCAAGTCGAACAACAGCAAGATCGCTGTCTGGGTCAGTTTTAATGTCGACCGCTTTGAATTCTCGTCCGTCAGAGAGCTCGATCGTTACTTCATCTGCACCCTCAACAACATGATTGTTCGTGAGAACAATTCCAGCTGCATCAACAATGACTCCAGAACCAACTCCTGATCGTGATGGAGCCCGCCCATTTGGGACATTGAAACCCTCTGGCATGCCATCTCTAAAGAAGTCTTCAAAGGGAGTTCCACGAAAAGGGTTGTCTCCGCGATTCTGTCCGCCTTTTGATGTGACGTTGCGGGCTTTTGTTTCACTGCGCACAACAACGACACTTGAAGTAGCTTTCTCAGCTGCATTGCGGAATGCCTGAGAAAGTGCATTCGCTGCAGCAACCGGATCCGCCGTTGTTGGTTCGGCGGAACGAAGCGTCGTTGGGCTGAATGATCCCAGAGTCAGTGCCACAATCAAGCAGCTGGGCATGAGAGTCTTGCCACAGTGTTGTAGGTCCTTCAAATCACGCACAGTTTTTAAATGGTTCACGTTGTGTTCCTCCTTTTATGCTCAGACAAGGTCTGTATTTGGATGACTGGCCGAATTCCGTTTCCGGTAGTCGACTTTCCTCACTATCATGGGTCCACACCGTTATTCTAGGCGATCTCTACATCTAGAGTCACCCCGTGCGGACAGAACACCTCCACAAACTTATACGGGACTCTCCCTGAGAGGGTTCGAAAGTTTTTTCAAAAAATAGAATAGGTGAATTATTGATTTAGGAAGGGATTGTTGGGTGAGGTTTGACAACACAGGGAGTTGGCTTTTACCGTGTAGTTTTGGGAGATCATAAATGTCAGAGAAGCCGGAATCACAAGAAAACACCTCTCCAGAGGGCCTGACCGCCTGTGAAGAGCGGATTGGGTATCGGTTTCAAAACCGGCGGCTACTCGAGGCGGCTGTGACCCATGCTTCGGGTGCCTCTCATCGTCTTGCATCGAATGAACGGCTGGAATTCCTCGGTGACTCGATTCTTGGATTCGTTGTCTGTAATCGGCTTTACATCGAGTTTCCTGAACTCCTTGAGGGTGATCTGACAAGAATCAAATCTGCTGTCGTCAGTCGAGAAACTTGTAGCAGAATAAGTATTGAACTTGGACTCGTCGATTTCCTTATTGTTGGGAAAGGCATGGCGGTCAATCGCCCATTACCGAATTCAGTCCTCTCGGACATGTTTGAGTCACTTGTGGCTGCAATCTTTCTTGACGGAGGAATGAAGCCTGCTCGGGCTTTTCTCGATACGTGGGTTGGTCCGGAAATTGCAAAAGTAGTGGCTGGAGAAGAAGGATCAAATCATAAATCGTTGCTACAACAACTTGCTCAAGGGGCATACGGTATTGCGCCAACCTACGAGGTAATCGATGAAGTAGGGCCCGATCATAACAAGGAATTTCAGGTGCGGGCCCAGATTGGTCGGCGGCGATACGCCCCTGCCTGGGGCAGGAATAAGAAGGAAGCGGAACAGGGGGCAGCCGAAAAGGCACTTGAGGCTTTGCGAACTGATGGAGTAATTCCAGCCTTTGAGCATGCATTTCGACATTTCAGTGAGCCTGAAGGCAATTGAACGGCAGCTAACTAAATAAAATTCCGCAACTTCCATTGAAGTTTATTGGCTCCGGAACCGAACATCTTTTTATTGACCACCGTGCTTTATCGTGCCGTGGGCAATGGCCCGTACCCGCTTGAAGCTTCTGGGGGGTGGTACTCAGGCCCCGGCGCGAATTTGAAAGTCCACCTCGTAAATCGGGGTGGACTTTCGCTTTTCGTAGCTGGCTAAAGGCCGGCGTCCCGGGTAAGCGGTTGGCGATCAAACATGAGTCGGCTGCTGATGGCTATTGCCAAAATACCCGCAGGCATAATGAGCATTTCCCACCCTGGGCCCGGGTTTTGGCCGTCAAGAATCATTTTTTCGGCGAGTGTTCGCACAAACATGATCGCGAGGAGAACGGCAACGACTTCGAGTAATGTTTTTTTCAGTGAACCAATATTTTCAACTTTAAGCCAGCGAGGCGCAGTTCCTACTGCCATTGAGTTTGTTAGGAAGAGTGCGTAGATGCCGTATGCAAAATATAAAAAGGTCAACCCGGTAAGACCATTGTCAAGTGACTCAAGCAAAAGAAGATTGGCAGCGGGCCGAGGTGCAGCGTCCGGTGACGTCGGTGTAAAAAAATGGTTCAGTAACATATCTTGACCGTTGATCTCAAAATATCGCAGAACCGCCTCAACTGTATTGGCAGCTCCTATGACAAACATCAAAAGAGCACCAACGAGTGACGAGAAAACCGTAACAATACTGAACCAACGAGTCAGGCCAAGGATTTGAGTGATACGAGGCACCATCTTTCTGTGGTGTGAGTGATCGGATTGGACAGTGTCTTTCGTATCCATAAGAAGTAGTTTTATCCAGAGAAAGAAGTGTGTCGTATGGTGCTCGAAACAAACACCACCGACATGACTATACCACGCTGGCCTCTTCGTTGTTACTGATCGAAGCAGCAATAGTGCAGAGGATGTTCCTGCCAGTAAATCAGTAGGTTTAACTGATTCGAGGACCTCTTTGATCAGTTCCGTCTGGCTGGGTATGTTTTTAAGTGTTTCCGTTGAGTTGTCTCTATGGCTTTGTGGCAAAAGGGACAACCGATTGAACTATGGGTTGGTGGATGCACTGCCTGCAGAAAACGTCTTACTCCTAACTTTGCAGGAAAAGGTAACCGCCAAATCAGATTCTCTTGGAAAGTCCTAAACCAATCTTAACGAAAGCAGATTCGTAAAATCGGGTCTCATAAATTGATTATGACGTGACAAGACTCATCATGTACGCTGATCACTGCCTAAGCCCTTTGAAAAACAACCGGTGTCTTGGCAGAGTTCGTTGGTTCCATGTGTTGCTCGCAAGCAATTGTCCCCTTGAAAAGTTTTATGAAAGAGGCAGGCATGAGTGCCCAGAGGCGATTTGAGACCCTAATTGATCAGAAGGCCGCGGTTGGCAAGCCGGCAGGGCTTTATCAGCCGTGTCTGGTGGTAGGTGGGCTTGCCTATGTATCAGGACATCTGCCTGTACAGCCCGATGGAAGCTTCATTCTTGGCTGCCTCGGGAAGGAACTGGATGTCGAAGCTGGTAAACATGCCGCTCGGCGAGCAGGACTCGCGAGTCTTGTGACGCTCGAGCAGTGTCTCGGTAGCCTCGACAAAATTGCTCGGGTTGTAAAACTGCTCGGAATGGTTTCAGC
>WLWG01003685.1_pt1 | contig 10098 bp, 9 predicted proteins | sample 6712871 | NCBI WGS metagenome assembly WLWG01 (sample SAMN12718693, study PRJNA515312) | sponge metagenome | isolation source: marine sponge | host: Mycale hentscheli | place: New Zealand: South Island, Marlborough, Capsize Point | collected 2003-05-01 | reverse complement strand
TGATTGCCTCTGCATCGTCTAATGAGGTAGCCGTGTAGGGTACAATCAAATCATCTGCCGGTACGAACTTTGATGTCGCTTTTTTAGATAACTCATCATAATAAGTTTTCTTAAAAGCTGACCCTGCTAATGGTAAATAAAATAACAGTTGATCAAAGTCGGGCTCATAGTCTTTCATTTTTTCCATGAGCTCGTAGTTCATAAAATCTTTTACACGATTTGCTTGTTTTGTTTTTTCTTCGTTAGGTGCACCAATTACTTGAGTTCTAACTGGTCCATCTGCTGGTAATAATTCTTTGTAAGCTAAAGCTTGAAACTGAGTAACTGCTTCTGCAAGAACTGGGTGAGTTGCACCACTAGCTCCTTGAAACGGTTCTGTTCTCATATCATATTTAAAACCTAAAAGATCTAAACCTTGAGTGTAAGAACGTTCCCATTCTTTTCTACCCATTTGATAATCTTGATATTTTTGAGAAAGGTCTGAACCTATTTCATCTAAAACATTGTCTGGTAAAAATTCTGCTAAGTTTGCATAATGCTCATCACCACCTTCTGGTGATGCAGCGTTTGGATCAAAGTCTACTTCTACTGATCCATCTTCTTGTTCATTAAGTTCAACAGGACCTGGAGCTTCACTAATTTCTTCTTGAGCTTCAACTACTGTTTCTTTTACTTCTTCCTCACTAGGAAGTTCTATTGAGCCTCTTGGACTTTGAGTCAGAGACTTGTCTATTTTGTCTGCCATTTTTTATTTTCTCCAGTTTCACTGTTCTAACAGTATTATAATTAATATTCAACCCCTGAGGCGTGGGTCCGGATTCAGGAGGCAGGAGCCATGTTTTAGGGTATTTAGTCATTTATCTTTTAAGTGTCATAGAATCAGGATCACCTGCTTCTTCTATAATTTCTTTTAGGTTATCTAAACCATCTTCAGAGTCACTTAATTTACCATCACTATCTGGTCTTACAGTATACTCATCATATTCATCTATAGGTCTTACTTTAGTAGTTTCATCAGCCATACCAGGTTTATAAGTCATATACTCATCTGATATTATACCATCTTGATCATAAAACACTCCTTCGTTTCTTTTTCTAATTATAATTTCTCCTGTTCCTACATCTTCGGTCATCGTATAATCTTTATATGATGTAACAACTTCTCTCTCTTGTGTTGAAGATCCTCTAGTTATATCGTCTCCTAATTGTCTAATCTTTTCTACAAGTTTAAAAAAATAAGGAGGCACGCTTTTTGCAGCTTCAGTAACTACAGGTGCTGCTTTTTCTATTCCAGTTCCAATATCAATAAATCTTCCAAGTAAAGGTATAGATGCAAGTCCACCCATAATCTTCATAAACTTTCTTTTTTTAGGATCTTCTGGTCCATCTGCAAATCCTAATCTCATTATACCACCAGTAGCAGCAGACTGTCTTGACATAAATTCTTCTGTAGCTTTTTCTTCTTCTAGAAACTGTGATCTTTCTTCAGGGTCCATGGCTTCAATCATACGATTTTTCTTTTGCTCTTCATCATAAAGTTTTTTAATTCCTTCAGCTCCAAGTAAAGTTAAACCAACAGGAGTCATGATACTAGGTGCCCTTGCAGCTAAAGCTCCAACTTTTCCAAATTTGGATAAACCTTGTAAACCAAAAAAATTACTCATAATTCCTTTTGGTAGTTTACCCGCAATTCTTCTTACTTGTTCAGGTAAAAGTAATTCTGCACCAGCTTGACCTAGACTAGGATCATCACTTAATAATTCAGTTCCTGCTAATGTTAAACCAGTTAAAGGTGATCCTACTGCTCTTACAGTATTGCCTAAACCTTTTGCAATTTGTTTAGCAAATGTTCCATATAAGTTTCTTCCTTTTTGAGTTGCTAATGGAGCAGCGGCTGCAGTTAAACCTAAACCTGGTTCAGCTCTTTCTGGATCAAATCCTTCTTTTTTAACCGGGCTTACATCAGACATTGTTCCGGTATCAAGTGCTGCGTATTGATTTTCTAAATCTCTATATTCATCTCCAAATGTATCTTCTAATTGAACACGTAGATCAGGGTTTTCTTTTAAAATTTTATTAAATGAATTTACAAATCCGGGAGCATTTAATTTTCTAGCTTGTCCTATTGCTCTAAAAGTAACACCTAAATTACCTAATATTTTTTTAACTTCAGGTCTATCTAAAAATTCAAATGTTCTATCATATACTTCACCAAACTTTTTTTGTTGATCAGCGTACATAGTTTTTAAATTAAAAGGCTCTGCACCAAAGTCAGATATTTTTCTTCCCCTACTAATTTCACCTAAATCTTCAGGTAAGAAACTACGTAATTCTTTAATTAGTTTTAAAGTTTTTTGATCTCCCTCTGTAGTAGCTTTATTTAATATTTGATCTAATCTACCTTTAAATGCAGGTGAGTTTAAAAACTTTGGATATGCTTTTACTCTAATTAAATTTTCAGGATCTGCTCCTTCTCTAACTTGTTTTAAAAAAGAAAAAGGAATTATGTGATCAAACTCTGCTTTAAAAAATTTTCCATAAGGTGTTTCATCTAATTTTTTTTGTAGTTCTCTAAATTTTTTTACTTTGTTTAATAAAGGTTTAAATTTTTCAATGTCATCCCCATAAGCATCTAATAATAAATTTTCAAAAGTACGATCATAATATTTAGTTGGTAAGTTTTTTATATTGTCACCTACTTTTCTAAGATCGTCATAACTATAGTTTTTTAAAAAACCTCCTTTTTCTGGATTAGAAGCTTGCAAATATATATTTTGATAAAGTCTTTGAATACCATTTTTCATGGTTCCTTCATCATACTTCATTATTTTTTTAATTTGATTTTCATCTAATTGCTCTTCAGCATTTAACAAAGTATCAAAAAGTTTATCTTGATTATATTTTAATCGAGCTTCTCCGGAAGCTACACTTCCTATAGATTGAGCTTTTTTTGCACTATAGTTTTTAAATGCATCGGTTTTAATTATTTCTTTTAATTCTGTTTCTAATTTAGATATACCTTCAGCAGTTGGAGCTGCATCTAAAGATCTACCCCCTGCTACTCCAGCATTTTTAAAAGGCTCTCCAGTAAAGCTTAAACGCATTCCTACTTTACCAGTAGAAGTTTCACGTGCCATAAATCTTATTCCTTTATCATCAAGTTTATATTTAGCGTTTAATGCATCAGCTTCCTTCTGAATATCATCAAATTTATCTATTGAAGGGTAATCTTTCATTTGTACGTCTTTTGCTTCTGCAACACCTTTAGGTCCTCTAACTTTATTAGTATTTAATTCTTTATTATTTAAAAAATTTTGTAATGCAGTTTTGTCCTTCATTCTAATTTTACCATTAGTTGCTTCAGATATTTTTTTATCTAACATTCTTGTAGTAGCATCTAAATTAATTACCTCACCTTTAGGTAGTTCTTTTAAATACTCTTCAATAAATCTTTTTCTAATTTTTTGAGCTGTTACGCTTTTACCAGAAAGTTCATCAGGTAGATTTGAAATATCATTAGGTACGGTTCCTAAAAGAGTATCTATTTTTTGTGAATCTCCAAAAAAATTAACTGCTTTTTTTCCACCTGTACCTTTAAGTTTTGCATAAAACAATTTACCTTCATTAAATAATTTTTGTTCCTCTGGAGTTAAATCCGTTAACTTTATTCGAGCCATATTTAAAAATTTTTCAGTAACTAATTTTTTCGTATAATTTGATCCTGAGTATTTAGCAAATCCCTCACGTGTACCAAGATCAGTTCCTTCAAACTGACCACCTCCTATTGCAAAGTCTTCTCTATCAGATATTTCAATTTGTTCTGTTACGTTTTCACCTAACTCACCAAAGTAAGGCATTAACATTTCTGTGTGTTGTTCTTGTGTAATCTCTCCATCTTTGAGAGCTTCATCCATATACATTTTTAAAATAGAAACTTTACTTCTAGGCATTAAACCTGGAGCAACTTCTTTTAAATTTTTTAGCTTGTCAATGAAAGGTGTTTGCTGTTCAGGTTTTGGTGGAGGAGATCCACTATCAAAACCAGGGCGTCTCATGTGAGCCATAGTTTGTCTATAATCGTGAAGTTTCAAGTTAAACTCCCAATATGTGAGGCAAGCCCCCTGATGCGTTTTTACTTCTAGATGTATTTTTAAAAGTGTTAATGATGTCTTCAGGTTGCATACCTTTTTCTAACATCTTATAAGACTCTTCAATAGTTGCTATTACTTCAGCTTTTCTTTGAGGGTTGTCGTCAATTAAAATTCTTTGAATTAGTTCCTCATCTAATCCAGGAAATCTTTCTTTTAATTGTAATCGCTCTACCATCTGAGGTGCTAGTGTTCTAGCTGATTCTATTTCTTCATCATCAATGTCAATATCAAACTCTGATGGTTTTGGGTCTCTTTCATAAATATGATCTTGTGTATCATTAAATATTTTATCAGTATCTTTATCTGAAACTTTTTTATATGGACCTTCTTTAGCTATAACTCTGTTTACTTCTTTCATAGCTTCTATAGGTTCTAATGTTTTTATATATTGTATAATACTTGTCGCTCCTTCAACAATTTTACCAACTTTAGGTATTTTTTTAATTAATTTTTTAGGATCATCAGGACCATCAGCAAAACCTATACGCCCACCCATAGATTTTTTAACTCTACTTACTTCATCAAAAACTCTACCATAAAAATCTATAGTTTCATTTATATCAACACCAGTTCCTGATGCTATGTCAATACCTTCATCTGCAGCATTCGATTTAATCTTTGCAAGTGTAATTGCAAAGTCATCTGACTTTGTATCAGAATACATAATCTTAGTTAATAGATCATCATCAACACCTTGCTCAATTAAATCATCAAACATATTAGATCTAACAACAGCACCCATATCAACATTATCAAATATACCTTCACCAGCATCTTCAACTAAATCTGCAACAAACAATTTTTGTCTTGTAGATTGTGCGCCTAACTTATCAATAAACCCTTTTGCTCTATTTAATTTTTTAGCATTTTGTTCCATTGTAAATGCTGACATCTCTTCATCAGTTACAAAAGGTCTATCTAAATCAGCTTGTCTTTGACTCAGTGATTCTTTTATTACTTTACCTTTTTTATCCATACCTGGTGCAAAGATTACTTCTTCTACATTATCTCTAATAATACCACCTTTAATCTTTGGTGCTTCTTTGGTTCCTGATGCCTGACTCATAATACCAGTATCAAGAGTTGATATGTTTTCACCTTGAGCTTGAATCTTAGTTTTAGCTTCTTCCATAATCATCTTATCTTCGATTGGATTAGGCTCTCTTTTAGTTTGTGATGTAAAACCTTTTTTAAGGGCGTTGTAAGCTGCCGTTACCGTTTTGTAAATTTTACCAACTTTTGGTATTTTATCTATAGCCATTAATAATACGTCCTTTGTTGCGGAGGCATTTTATCCTCCTCATAATCTTCAGGGTGCCTGATCAAACCGCCCTGCCTAAATCTCATTACAGCTTGCGTCATGGAATCCACTAGATCATCATGGTCTCCGTAAGGAAAAGCTGCACATTCCTCAATGACTTCCTGAGCGAAGTCTAATTCTTTGGGCGCCCATATCAGTCCCGACTCAAAGAGCGGAGATACTGCGTTTACTCTAGTATGCTTATCGTTGCCTTTACTAGGTGAGAAATTTATAACAGGTATCCCCATTTTACGCAACTCATAAGTTAGAGGCAGTCCTGAAGCTTTAGATTCAATGATTACGGTTTCAGGGTTCCAGTAACCATATTGTTCAAGAGCAATACGTCTTAGCTCCGGGAACTCATATCTACCTTTTAATGAATCAAGTAATATTAAACTTGGGGGTGCATCTTCGTTTTCTGTAAACACGCCCCAGGTGGTAATAGCTGAATAGTCGGCAGTTTCTTTTTTCATAAAAGCTGTGTCATAAGATTGTATAATATGTTGAAGTGGAGGCATATCTTCGTCTTCCCAGTTTCTCCACCACTCACGTTTAATTAAAGCTCCTTCTTCTGATGTTGGATTCTGCATGTATTGTGCATTCCATTTAGTTAAAGGAATACTAGCCTTAACTGATTCCAAATCTTCTAGCTTCCAATACTCTGGCCAAACAGGTTTACCTGATGGCAGGATTGCAGGAAATTCTACAACTTCCCATTTATCAGCTTTGACTCCTTTTTGAGCATTTAATAATCTACCTGTTAAATCTTTTTCATTCCATCTTGTCATAATAACAACAATCGATCCACCGGGTTGAAGACGTTGTCTAGGTCCTGATGTATACCAATCATAAGTTCTCTCAAGAGCTTGGTTGTTAAGAGCATCTTGCTCAGTATGTGGGTCGTCAATAATTAATAAATCAGCTCCCCGTCCTGTAATAGCAGAGCCAACACCGGCAGCGTAATATTCACCACCTTGTTCGGTTTCCCATTTACCAGCAGCTTGAGAATCTGGATTAAGTCTAGTTTTAAAAACTTGTTTATATTCTGAAGAGTCCATCAAAGATTTAGCCTTACGACCAAACCTTACAGATAATTCAGTTGTGTTAGTTGATTGAATAATTTTTAATTTAGGATTACGACCTACCATCCATGCAGGTAAAAGATAAGAACCAAATTCAGACTTGGTGTGTCTAGGTGGCATATTAATAATTAGTCTTTTAATTTCACCACTAGCTAGTTTATCAAACTTATCCGCAATTTGTTGGTGATGTTTACCTTCTATAAAATCAGGCCAAACATGCTTTACAAAATCCATAAAGTTATTTTGGATACTAGAAGTCTTTTTCTTTTCACCATACTGTGCAGCCAATAAAGCAAATTGTCTTCTGACATCAGCAGGTAATTTATCGAAGTTCTTTAGTTTATCTTTATCTATCATAGCAAAATTTTTCTACAAAATTTTTTGCAGAATTTTTTTGGAAACTCAAAAAGTATTTTACAGGTTTAAACGTATGAATCAAGGCATAAAGGGGATAGTCTGGGACCCCTTTAATTTATATAAAAAAACGATTATTTAATTAAATTCAAAATTAGGATGGACCCTGGTACCTCTATGAGTTACCAGGGAGCCAGAAAGGTTGGCTCTAGTCTAGTAGAACCATGTATGCCTCAGCATTGTGTTGTCTGAAGTAGTTTATATCTTTACGTACTTTGTCCCAAAGCTTTGACGTACCGTCAACGCCTGCTGCTTTGTCCTCTAATGTAGCTGCTAACTCGTTAATGAATAGCCTGTCATGAATGATAGACTCTTCCTTAGTTAACATAATAGACTCGCCATTAAATCTATTCTTACGTTCTTCTGTTTTATTGTCTGTGTTTTCTTTTGTCATATTATACCTTTCTGTTATAGGATTATCCTAGTCTACAATCTGTCCGTTGTCAACCCTTTCAATACGATATTCTCCACCCCAACGATCTTCGTTCTTAACCTTGGCATAGCCTCGGCTTACTCGTCTGTATCTTATAAACTCAATCGGTCGACCTTGTTCGATGTTACTCATGTTAGTTGATAACCATGAAAGCTTACATGTTTGACTACAAAAGTATTTATCAGACTCGGCATAATAATACTCATGTGTATTGTCTAGTTTTGCATATGCATAGCGACCTCTAATTATTCCTTTTGATTTTAGAAATCTGTCTTGTGTAACTTGTTCATGGCAATGTGGTCCTTGGCAAAAATGTTTATTCATACAAAATTCCTCGCTATATCTAAAGCTAAAACTAAAAAACAACCAAATGCAATTACTGCACCTAATTGAGGGTGGATTGGAATTATAGCCATACCCAAAGCTGAACACAATCCTAGTAATACCCAAAAAATAATTTGTATCATTAATACCTCACTGTCCATGATTTCTTGGCAGTTCTATATCCCTCTTGGTCTAAATCAAAATAAGTATATAAAGCCTCGCCAAGTTTAGATGTCCAAAATCTTGACTTGTCGTCATGTTTGCCTCGTCTTGTAATGTGCTTTTGATCTTTGTTAGAATAGAATGTTATTCTAAATGTTTTATCTTTTATCATATTATACCTTTCTAGTTAATAGGACTATCCTATATTAGAATAGCCCTATTGTCAAACTTTAATTTAGACTTTCTTCATATTTTTTTCTTGCCAATATCTTCGCCTCTCTTGATTGATTTTTATTCTTCATACCTTTAATCATACTAGCCAAGTTAGTAGGATTGTAGATTGTCAATCCTGTTGAGTTAGTTCTAATTAACTCTGCCTCATCAACTTGTATTCCAAGTTCAGTTGCAAGTTCAATTCCCTCACTCAAGTATCTGTATGCTTTCAATCCAATTTTTAACTGATCGCATTGTTTTTGAATTGTATCAATCCATGTTTGGTGTTTCGTGACTAGATTGCCTTTTGCAACTCGCCATTGTTCAAACAAATTATATTCTGTTTTAGTACAAGCGATTGCTCTTGAACGACAATAAGAAGTTCCAATAACATCAAGATAGTATTGATCATTAAAAGTTTTAGTCATGCCTGTATCATTATCGTTAGAATGATAATTACTACCACTTCTTCCAAGTGCTTTCATACAAGCCTCAACGTGTTTTGTTTTGTGTGGATTATCTTTGTTTTCATTTTGTTGTGCAAAGATATCTGCGTTGCAATCCATAGCTTTTAAATCTTCTCTAAAATATGCAGTTGCAAACTTTTGTCCGTCTTCACTACTATACTCACTACCATTTAGATTACCAAACAAACCAAAATCAAAGTGTGATTTTGTTTCTGTTGTTTCGCCGTCTTCGTCTTTGTCCTCACTATGAGCAAAGTAAAAGCATTTATCTTTTGCAACAACATCACAAGGACTTCCATATTTCTTTTTGAAAGTTCTTAATATTGCAACATCTTCTGTTGGATATGCTCTCTCAACAACTTCTTTTGCTTGTTTAGACGCAATTAAATACATCTCATCAACATTTTCCCTTGCTTGAAGAAATGCCTCTTTTTCTTGCGTGTCCTCGTTCTCAAAGACATCTTTTATTTTATTAAAGAGTTTGTTTCTTAACTCTGTATTCATTCTTATTTTTGTCATTTTGACCTTTCTGTATTTAATTAATTTAATTTGTTTTACTACTTGACAATAGGATTGTCAAGGATTATATATTAAATATGTTTTTTATTCTGTTTAGGTGAAATAAAAAAATAGGAGCAGGGGATACCCTAAAAATTCCCCTGCACTGATCCCTGATCTGACGGATCTGCTAAACTTGGTTTTAATAGAATACCAAGATTAAAAATTTCCGGAGGCGTTACGTCAGATCTGGGATCAGTCATTAATGACTGTGAGACTTAACACTATAACATAGGGCGCGATACCGAGCGGTATGGGATTGTATAACGCGTGAGAAGATCCTCCCCTACGTAGCATAGTGACTGATCATTATTTGCTGGACCTATTAGTGTGGGGAAGACTCGAGAAGCCCTCATGTGAAGAGGTCCTGCTAATGATGACCAAGTTAGGCGTACATATCTTGCCTCTGGCATTTCCCTGGACGTTAGCGATGATCCGAAAGGTAGCGACGATACTTGGACCAGTAACGCTGGCTTCCCTGATCAGGATGGCGTTGCTGGTATATGATTTAGGTCGCAAGCGTCAAGCCGCAAGCTTCGCTTGACAGCTGGTGAAGGATAGTATAGGATTAATATAGAAAGGAATAATTATGAAAGAAACAGACAACGTAGAAGTAGCTGATACATACCAGCTGCAAAGAATAGCTAACGCCCTGGAAGAGATCCTTCGACTGGTTAAGGCTGATCAGGAGAAGTATACAGCAAGAGAAGCTAGAGAGATGTTACAAAGTGAAGATAAAGAATAACGATCTAACCCATTATTTCTTGCGGCCGCATAACCAGCTGCCGCAAGGTTACCTGAGCAGTTGTAAAAAATTCTTTGATGGCCTGAAGCTCAAGCAGGTTTCAAGCCGCAAGCTTCAAGCTACAAGCCGCAAGCTTGACAAAGTAAAATGATTATAGTATAGGATAATAAAGGAGTAAATTATGAAAGTAAAAGAAGCAAAAAAGATAACAGACTCATTTACAAAAACCTCGAAGATGCCAGGCCTGAG